>Ga0194039_1000775_pt1 | contig 18212 bp, 13 predicted proteins | sample JunL228m_MetaG_FD_148679 | JGI IMG/M metagenome (GOLD analysis project Ga0194039, IMG submission 148679) | Anoxic zone freshwater microbial communities from boreal shield lake in IISD Experimental Lakes Area, Ontario, Canada - Jun2016-L227-8m | ecosystem: Environmental > Aquatic > Freshwater >... | reverse complement strand
CTCCGCATCAGTGGCACCGGGCAGCCCGTCCTTGACAAGCGGAGCAAGAAACTTTTCCGCCTTTGATGCATTTCCAGATTCCATCGACTTGACACCCAGCCAGCGGCCTACTTCGGGTGGAATCAGTGCGGGAGGGAGTGCCAGGGCCTCCCGCGTCGCTTCGGCGGGCTGATTAAGATAATAATCCGCAAGCAGGATGCGGACTCCCGCCCGCTCGCCAAATTGCTTGGGATCACAGACCCTTGCCAGCGAAAGTTCCGTCACGGCATTTGTATAATCCTTTTGCTCCATGGCGACCCACCCGATCCAGTAGTGGGCCTGCGGTGCCGCAGAACTTTTCGGATAGTCGTGCAGAAGCATCGTGAAGGTATCAACCATCCCCTTGTTATCCTGCTGCTGACCCAACAGAAGTGCCTTTTGCTGAAGGGCTAGCTCCCTTTCTGAGGATTTGGGATATTGCTGGTCGAGCTGGGTAAAATCGGCAAGTGCCCCGCCAAGATCCGTTTTTTGCTGCTTGAGAATAGCGCGTTGAGCCAGAGCCGTCGCCGCCCGTTCATCCTGGGGATATGCTGCCAGGAATCGGGTCAGAGACTCAATGGCACCATCCCTGTCTCCTGATTGCGTCGTGGCCCATGCCTCTTTGTAAAGAATATCCGGTTTTGAAGAGGGAGGAAGCGAGCTTGAATCGATTTGGTGATAGGCGGCGGCGGCATCCTTATACTGCCCCCGTCGCAGCGTATCTTCAGCCTTCAGGAGCTGAGCCCTTGCCCGGTCGGCAGGATCGGATGCCGTGAGCAGATACTGATCGATTTCCGTGGACAATGATTCGGACCGGCTGGCATGGAGAGTCAGTAGGCGCTGGAATGGAGCAAGTGAGGCAGCCTTGCTTCCCGGATATTCCCTGATGATGGTGTCGTAGGTTTCAAGAGCCTTGCTGTTTTTTCCGAGCTTGCGAAAGGCATTGGCCTGAAGCAGAAGAATTTCAGGTTTGTTGTCGGAGTCTCCGGCGAGAGCGGTTCCTGCAACCTTGAGCACGGCTGTTGCATCCCCGGATTGGGAGGCGAGTCGCAGTGTTCCAAGTGCGGCCACGGACTGCCACTGTCCGGCATCCTTGGAAGTGGAGACTCTTTCAAAGAATTTTTTGGCCTCATCCGTTTTTCCAAGATCGATATTTATCATGGCGGATTTAACAGCAGCCTCGGCGGCGATTTCAGCGGAAGGTTTTGAGGAAAGAACCTCTCCATACCAAGACAACGCTTGTTCCTTGTTGCCCAATTCAAGGGCTGCCGCTGCTAGATGGAGTTGGGATGGAATCCGGTAGGAGTTTGTTCCGCCATTCTTGCCGTCACTCCTCGCTATCGTTTCAAACAATGCCCGGGCTTCATCCTTACGGCCTGATTTTTCCCGACAGAGCGCCTCCTGGAATTTCGCCGCCTGCACGATGGAGGCATCCTGAGCCCCGCCTGCTGCCTTGGAAAAAAATTCTGCGGCTGAAATCAGATTTCCCGATGCTTCATTGATTTCACCAAGTCGGAACTCGGCAGCGGCCTTGTATTGCCCTGAAGGATTTTCGTCGATCACGCGATGGAATGTCGTCTCCGAAACGGGAGTGCTCCCCATGAGTCGTTGTGATTCCGCCAGATGGTAGAGTGCCTTCTCCCTGCCGGGAGAATTCCTGGAACTCATAATAAGAAATTTCTCGTATTCCGGCACAGCGGCTTCCGGTTGCTTGCGCGCATAGAATCCCTCAGCCAACTCGAGCTGTGCCGCAGCCAGTGCGGCGGGATCGCGGACGCTGGACGGGGCAAACCGTATGGTCCCCTCGGGATCGCTAGATTGGTACGGGGCAAAAGGGGTTGAAGTTGCCGTGGGGCTTGGGACGGGAAGTACAACTAACGGACGGACGGGTGCCTGCTCCGCTACCGGAGTCATGACAGGCAGCGCCTTCATGACGGTCGGTGTCTGATCGGGAGAGGCGGTTGTCACCGGCAGCGCACGGCGGATCTCAGGTTCGGCTGCCATCGTCGCGGGCGACTGTGCGTGAAGCGGAAAGAGGCCACCGAAAATCAGGAGGGCACACAGGAAAAATGTATGTGCTGTAAGGTGCTGACCTCTCACTGAGAAGTTTGGGTTGAGGGAATGTTTGCCGTGGCGAAGGCGACATTCCAGATGTTTGCCCTGCGGCAGAGATCGAGGGTCTGCACGATATGTCCGTAATCGACCCGCTGATCTCCGCGTAAAACAACAGCCTGGTCCGGGTAGAGCTGAGCCACGCGGGTCAGGGCATCCAGGAGTTCATCGGGACTCATTATCCGGCGATTCATGACGAGTGATCCATCCGCCTTCACATTCACAATGACCTCGCCGACGGAACGGCGTTGCTCTTTGGCCTCGCCGGCTGACGGCATCTGCACATCCAGTTCCCGTTCCTGCCTGGAGAAACTCCAGGTCAGCATGAAGAACCCCAGCAGAACAAGCAGGATGTCCACCATCGGGGCGATGAGAAATCCCCTCGGCTCCGGTTGGGTGCTCGTGCGAAAATTCACAAGGTGAGCATGCTAGAATCGGGAGTTCTCTTTGCGGGCGATCAGAAGCTTCGCGAGAAGCAGGGTGGTTGCTCCCTCCATCTCGGAAATCATGGCCTGTACCCGCCCCCGGAAATAGGCGTAAGCCGCCATGGCCGGTATACCGACCACCAGTCCCGCTGCCGTGGCCACAAGAGCTTCGGCCACCCCCTCGGCCAGCAGCATCGGACGCGATGCTGCGACATCGTTGGCCATGACACTGAAGGAACGAATCATGCCGAAGACAGTGCCGAGAAGTCCCAGCATTGGGGCAATCGTGGCTATGTCAGCCAGCCAGGCCACCCGTTGATTCAGAATGGCTGCTTCACGACCTCCCTCCGTCTGGGCGATTTCGCGGATCTGCTCATCGGTTGCCCGGGGATTGCGTGCCAGAAATTCCAGCGTGCGTGAGATGATCACGGCAACAGTGTCGCGGTGTCTGTTGGCGATGGCCAGCGCTCCCATGAGATCGCTTTTCCCCAGAAGGGTCTCCGCAGTGGTCATAAAGTGGGCGCCTGCCACTGCCCCGCGGCGGAGGGAGAATAAATAAATAAGGATCATGGCCAGTGTGATCACCGAGAGAAAGAGAAGCGGAATCATCACCACTCCACCGGCGGTGAGCAGCCTGGCTAGAGTTTCAGGCTGCGAACTCTTGCTGCCAAGCAAGGAGGCTGAATTTGTGGTAGCCGGTACGGAGATTGACGGGGTCGGCAATGCAGGGACCCCCTGAGCCCGAAGGGGGATCGGGAAGGACATTGCCGCAAGAAGAATCAGACTTGGAACTGAAAGCAGGCGTATTACTGGCATGAGTAGTAAGAGAATATCCCAATTATTCCCCCACGCAAGAAAGCCTCTGCATCCCTTCATGATTTTCGGCAACTGCTGATTAAATCGCAGAATCGACTGTACAGATGTTGAACCGGCGAAAAAACGCATGGATTCCTCAATCCATTCATCAGTCAATCGTTGAAGACCGATCTCATACAGGCTGTAGTCCTCGCTCTTCCAATTTTTGTACGCTCGATCCCTGAGGCAGGGTGATTCCTGAGAGATCCGTCGTGGAGAGAAAGGCTTGAGATCCCAACGGAATTCCCTTCAGTAGGGCATCGCGTCGTTCCAAATCGAGTTCCCCGAAGATGTCATCGAGCAGCAGGAGAGGCGGTATTCCATTCTCCAGATGCAGGAGTGCGGCAACGGCAAGTTTCAGCGAGATGGCCACTGTGCGGCGTTGTCCTTCTGAGGCGAAGGCCCCAGCCGGGATGCCGTTGAGTTGTATGGCCACATCATCCCGCTGGGGACCCACCCTCGTCTGACGAAGCCGAATTTCCTCATCCCTGCTTGCTGATAGGGCTTCCAGCATCGGCAAGGCTGCCCCGGCCTGATAGCTCAGGCTTAATTCTTCCCCGGAAATGCGATGACACGCGGAGGCTGCAAGAGGGGAGAGGGCTTCCAGGAGCGCTCTCCGGGCCGCAATCAGGCGATCTCCAGAATGGGCAAGAGGAATGTTGTAAGCTTCGATTTCGCGGCGTGGTTTTCCTTCCCTCAACAGGAGGTTGCGGGAGCGCAAGGCGCGATCGTACTGCTTCAGCTCAAGAGCATAGTCGCTGGCAAGCAGTCGGTCATTCTCACCGAGTTGAAGTCCTGCGCTGTCGAGAAGTTTGCGTCGGTATTCAGCGGGGCCATTGATCAAACGCAGATCCTCACTACCGAACCAAACGATTTTTCCCATCGAGAGATACTCCCTTGAATTACCTTGTGCGACACCATCGAGTTTGAGCAGGCGTGCGGGCGGGGTGCAGGTAAGTGAAAGGCGCGTCGAACGGATGATCCCCTCCAGGGCAAAGGCGTTGCCGCCAAAACGAATCATTTCAACAGGATTGCTCGTTCGGGGGGATCGCAGGCGCAGAAGGACGCAGGCAGCTTCTAGAACGGAAGTCTTGCCCTGGGCATTGGCTCCGGTGATGAAGTTCAGACCTGGTTCGGGATGATACTCCAGATTTTCGAAGCGGCGGAATCCGCGTAAAACCAGCAGGTCAATGGTGCTCAAGATTTCCAAACCGGGAGGAATCCCCGATTGTCAGGGTTGCTTAATCAGCGCTTCCTTAACGCAGTGCTGCAAGCACGGGGGCCGGATAGATGCCGAGAGCCAGAATTCCCGCTCCAAGCACCGCGATGAGCAGCTTGACGGTCATCGAAACCGGTATCTGCTTTGTTTCCGTCGGTTGCTGCCAATACATCGCCCGCACCACCTTGAAGTAGTAGTAGAACCCAGCCGCTACCGTCACACAGCCGAGCGTTACGAGTCCGTAATGACCCTGTTTGAGAGCCACTTCAAAGATCATCAGTTTCCCGATGAATCCTGCGGTGAAAGGGATGCCTGCAAGGGAGGCCATGGAAAGCAACATCGCCCCTGCAAGGAGAGGAGAGCGCTGGGAGAGACCGTTGAATCGCGAGATGTCGTCGCCACCCGTATTCTCCGCAACAACGAGCAGAACCAAGAAAGAGAGCAGAGTCATGGCAAGATAACCGGCAAAGTAGAACCCGATTGCGGGGATTGACAATGCCGAGGCAAGGCTGGCGACACCCATGAGGAGATAGCCTGCATGGGCGATGCTGGAGTATCCTAGGAGTCGTTTCAGATTGGTCTGTGGAATGGCCGAGAAGTTACCAAAGATGAGCGTCAGGGCGGCCAGGAGGATGATGACGGCCTCGATTTTCTGTGCAAGGACGGGAATCTGTTCCAGCGCAAAGAGCAGGCGGATCAGGACAACAAATCCGGCAGCCTTCGAGGCGACGGAGAGATAGGCTGTGACAGGGGTAGGAGCACCCTGATAGACATCGGGAACCCAGAACTGGAAAGGGAAGGTAGCGATCTTAAAACTCAAGGCAACAAGGACCAGGGCGATTCCGAAGAGCAGGGGCGTGAGTGCGTCTTCAGAAAGAGAGGCGATGGCATAGGGGAGCGTGGTCAGATTGGTGGTACCGGTGACTCCGAAGATCCAGGTGATGCCATAGACCAGAAAACCCGTGGAGAGAGCACCGAGGATGAGATACTTGGTGCCGGCCTCCAGAGATGCCTGATTCTGTCGCAGGTAGGTGACAAGAATATAGAGGGTGATGGTGGCCAGTTCGAGAGCCACAAAGATCATGATGAAATCGACCGCCTGCACCATCCACATCAGTCCCGCACAGGAGAAAATTGGCAGGATTGAGAACTCACCGATCCCTCCCCCTTTACGTTCGGAGGGTACATAGCGTTCCAGCACCGGAAGGAAGGAAGGGGCCATCAGAACAACGACGATTGTGGTCACCAACAGGAAGCGGATGAAGAAGACGGAGAGGACATCAGCCGTCACAAAAGCGGCGGAAGGACTTCCCGGATCGGGACTGTTCTGGTGAACAAAACTCAGGAGGAGCACTCCTCCCAGTCCCAGGGCACCGAGGTAGGAGAGAAAGCTTTTGTCGGAACGGTCACTGAATGCGTCGATAAGAAGGAGTACGATCCCAAGGGCGACGACTGCAATTTCAAGAAGAAGGGTATTCACGGGTTGGAGATTATCGAGGTGTCGTCAGGATCATCATCGGGGAAGGGCTGATGTCACCATGTTCAGGATGAACTGCGGATAGAAACCCGCGATCATGAGCGGAATGAGAAGCAGGATAACGCTGCATCGGGCAGTCAGACTGATGTCGGTCAGTGTTTCCCATCGTGCGGCAATCGGTCCCCAGAAGATATTGCGGTAGGCCCTTAGCATGTAGATGGCCGATATGACCACGCCCCAGACGCCGATCACGATGGCAACGATCATGAGATTGCCAAAAGTGGGAATTGAATAAGTGGCACCGAAGAAGACGAGGATTTCACCCGCGAAATTAGCAAACCCCGGCAGGCCGACCGAGGCCATCGAGACAAATCCAAAGAGAAGACCAAGTACGGGCAGTGACTTGGCAAGTCCTCCCAATTCCGCGTAATCGAGCGTGCCAGTACGCTGACGGATCTCTCCGCAGAGAGCGAAGGCGGCGGCGACCGAGAGGCCATGTGCGAACATCAGCATCGCCGCGCCGTTAAAACTGATGAGATTCATCGCCGCAAGACCAAGGAAGATATATCCCATGTGCATCACGCTTGAGTATCCTACCGTCCAGTCGAGGCGTTTTTGTGCCACCGTGACATATCCGATGTAGCCGATATTGCCAATCAGCAGCAGGATAAGAAGTCCGTTCATATCATGCATCGCTCCCGGAAAGAGAGGCAGTGCGATGCGAATCAGGCCGTAGAGGCCGAATTTTTTGAGCACTCCGGCATGAAGCATCGCTGCGGGAGCGGGGGCCGAGGCATAGGCTGCGGGAGCCCACGAGTGGAAGGGGAAAATCGAGACAAGCGTGCCGAATCCCACGAGAAGGATGAGATAGATCCAAGGGGCGGGGGTGAAAGCACCAGAGGCCGCAAGCTGCTTGAGTACGCGAAGATCAAATGTCCTGATTTCGGCAGGCATACTGATATAAAGAGCCAGAAGCCCGATCAGAAGGACGAAGCTGGCAGCACCGAGATAGATGGTCGCTTTCCATGCGGCAGCCTGTCGGTCGCCGGAACCCCAGATGCCGATTAGAAGGAATGTGGGGATCAGGGCAAGCTCGTGGAAGGAATAGAGGAAGAGGATATCCAGCGAGGAAAACGCTCCGATCACGCCCGCCGAGATGAAGAGCAGGGCGATATAATAAAGGCCCTCCTGTTTCTCAATCTTCGGAGCCACCCAGAGGGCGGAGAAGGTCACAAGAGTGGAAAGAAGCAGCATGGTCAGGGTCAGCCCATCGGCACCGAGTATCAGGTTGATTCCAAGACGGGGAACCACATGCCATTCGGAAACAAACTGCCATCCCCCCGCATGGAGATCATAGAAGGCGAACAAAACGATCGAGAGAACAAGATTCAGGAATGCCGCACCGAGGGCTGTGCGACGGGGGTTTGACCCGGCGGCAATAAAGAGCGAGGCAACTAGCGGGAGAAGAATCAGCAGAAGAAGTGGGCTCATGAACGGATGAAGGTTAACGCACGGTGAGGAGCACATAGATCAGGCCGATCACCCCGGCTCCAAAAAAGAAAGCATAAGCCTGCAGATTCCCAACCTGAAGAAAACGGAGACAAAATCCAAGGAACCAGACAGCGGTCGCGCTGCCCTGAACGAGAACCCCGTTGATGAACCAGCGATCGATAAAGGAGCACAGGCGGGCAAATCCCCCCTGGATATTTGTCACGGCCCAGTCGTAGATTGCATCGATATAAAATCGGTGTGAGAGAAGGGGAATGCGAAGAGGGTCGCTAGCCCGGTTCCGGTAGAGCAGAAACGCAAGGCCAAGGCCTGCCACAAAGGCGATGAGGAAGATAAACTCCACAATGTGGGGCAGATGCTCGGGCTCTTCGAGCGGTCCGACTCCGGCGAAGAAATGGCGCTGGAAGAACCCATATCCTGAGATCACGGATGGAATTGCCAGAAGAAAGAGGGGTGCGATCATCACCATGGGTGATTCATGGGCATGTCTGGCGGCATCGGAACGGGGAGCACCGAAGAAAACAACCGATGCCTGACGCGTCATATAGAAAGGAGTCAGACCTGCCGCAATGACAAGGAACCAGAAGATTGCCTGATGATGCTCCCATGCGCTGGCCATGATCAGATCCTTACTGAAAGCACCGCTAAACCCCGGACATCCCGACAGGGCGAGCATGCCAGCCATGTAGGCGATGAAGGTAAGAGGCATCTTGTTCTTCAGACCGCCCATCTTCCAGATATTCTGCTCGTGGTGCATACCAAGAATGACGGATCCGGCACACAGGAAGAGAAGGCACTTGAAGAAAGCGTGCGTGAAGAGATGAAACATCGGCAGTGCCGCCGAGATGGCAAGCCCCGCTCCAGCCACCATGTAGCCGAGTTGGGAGATCGTGGAGTAGGCAAGAATGCCTTTGATGTCATCCTGACCGACGGCCAGTATGCCCCCGCCAAGCGCCGTGATGGCTCCGATCCAGGCGATGATTTCTGCGGCATCGGGAGAGCCGGCGATCAGCGGGAAAATGCGGGCAAGGAGATAGACGCCAGCTGCCACCATCGTTGCGGCATGGAGGAGTGAGGAGACAGGCGTGGGGCCTTCCATGGAATTAGGAAGCCAGACATGCAGGGGAAACTGCGCTGATTTGCCTACTGTTCCACAGAAAATCAGGACAACGGCAAGGGCAAGAATGGCGGGAGGAAGAGTTCCAATGGCGGCATTGATTCCGGTAAAAGTGGTGGTGCCTGTCGTAATCCAGAAGAGCAGGATGCCAAGCATGAACCCAAAATCCCCGATGCGATTGACGAGAAACGCCTGCTTGGCGGCATCCGCCGCAGAGTCCTTGCGAAAGTAGTGACCGATAAGGATGTAGGAACTGACACCCACGAGTTCCCAGAAGATGAACATCATGACCAGATTGTCGGCCATGACAATGCCCAGCATGGAAAACAGGAAAAGGGCCAGACCAGCAAAGTAGCGCCAGTAGCCCTCTTCTTCCTTCATGTATCCTAGGGAATAGATGAAAACCAGCGGGGCAATCGAACCCACGATCACCAGCATCGTGCGGCTCAGGGAGTCGATCGAGAGACCGATCGGAATGGTGAATCCTTTACCTAGATCAATCCAGTTGAAGCCAAAAAAGTCACCGGTCACTCCCGAACCGAAAAGTATCCAGGCACCCACAAAGGCAATGAGCGAAGAGAGGATGGCCAGCCCAGCAGCAAGAGGCTTGCTGGTACGGGTGACCAGCACGATCAGGGCTGCGGCGAGAAGGGGAGCCGCAAGAATGATCCAGGCAATGATGCTGATGTTCATGATGGAATAATTCAGAATTTCAGAGTGTCGAGATCCTCGACATGGGTTGTCTGACGCGCACGGTAGAGCGAGACGATGATGGCCAGTCCTACGGCCACTTCCGCCGCAGCGACCGTGATGATGAAGAACACCAGCACCTGGGCGTTATAATTCTGATGACCGGAAACCAGTCCGTAACGGGAAAAGGCAACCAGTGACAGGTTTGCCGCACTGAGCATCATTTCCAGACTCATGAAGATGATGATGATGCTACGGCGGAGCATCACCCCGCCGAGTCCGATGGCAAAGAGGATCCCGCTGGCGAGAAGATAATTGGCAAGTGTCGGCATGGGAAAGTTAACGCAGGGATTTTCGACTGAGGACGATTACCCCGACGGTGGCCACCAGGAGTAAAACACCAACGACTTCAAAGGGGAGGCCGAAGTAGCGAAAAAGGGTCATGCCGACGAGCTTCACATCGCTTTCCTGGGGGCCGACGAGAGCTGGAAGAGTCTGTGAAAAAACGGGGGAGGAGGAGACGACCCTGATCAACAGGGAGATGAAGATGCCGACGACGAGTACGCCTCCGATAGTGGCTCCGAAATTCAGCCGCCTGCTTTCCTCGCTGCGGAGATCCAGCAGCATGATGATGAAGAGAAAGAGAACCATCACCGCTCCGGCATAGACCAGCACCTGAATGATGCCGATGAAGCAGGCATCGAGTGTCACAAAGAGGGCTGCCAGGCAGATAAAGGACATCACCAGACTCATGGCACAGGAGACTGGATTACGCAGAAGCACGACACCCAGACCGAAGGTGGTCATCAGCGTGGCAAAGAACCAGAAGGCGGCGGAGAGCATGTTGCGGCGAGTAGGATTAGGGATTCAGGATGCAGTATTCAGAAGTTCAGCTTTTGGAGGGCAACTATTTCAGTTCGTTCCATTTGAAGACGAGACCTGTGCGGACGCCGCCGAGTTTGTAGAGAGTCTCCTTGTCGTGCACCATTGCAGCTCGGTTCAGACCGGTAATCGAATAATCCTTGCGGAGGTAGATCGCCTGCTCGGGACAGACTTCCTCACAGAGACCGCAGTAGATGCAGCGGGTCATATCGATATCAAACTCCTCGGGTCGCTTCTCGACTTTCTTCCACTTGTCATCGCTTGGGATCTCCATCGGTTTGATCGTGATGGCGCGCGGAGGGCAGATGAACTCACAAAGTTGGCAGGCCACGCAGCGATCCTTTCCGTGTTCATCGCTCACGAGCGTCGGTGCCCCGCGATACCAGTCGGGAAGGTTTGTATCCCATTTCTGCTCAGGATACTGCATCGTCACGATCCCCTTGTTGAAGATCGCCCGTTTGAGGTGATTCCAGGTGATGACCAGACCAGCGAGCAAAGCTGGCAGATAGAATTTCTCGGCCAGTGAGAGTTTGGGGCGCTTAACGACGAGTGCCATGGGATTAGTGAACAAACATGTTCATGATTAGTGTTTGATATACGCGAGAATCAGGGCGGTGACGAAGATATTGGCCAAGGCGATCGGAAAGAAGCCGAGCCATCCCAGCTTCATCAGCTGATCATAGCGGAAACGGGGAATCGTCCAGCGAACCCAGATCATAAAGAGCAGCAGCGCACAGATCTTTGCAAAGAAGACACCGATGTTGACAAGACCCCAGAGGATGCCATGCGAACCGTCCGGGATCATCGGAAAGCTCCATCCGCCAAGGAACAGGGAGACCACGGCACCCGATCCGGCGATCATGGCTGCATATTCACCGAGGAAAAAGAGGGCAAAGTTCATCGACCCATATTCCGTATGATAACCACCGACCAACTCTTGCTCTGCCTCGGGAAGATCGAAGGGGAGACGGTTCGTCTCGGCAAAGATCGAGACGAAAAAAATGACGAAGGAGATCAGGAGAGGAATCCAGAGTGCCAACCGCTGCCAGCTTAACCCTGCGACAAAGGCGTGGAGAAGTTGGTCGGGATGGAACAGTGATGAGATCGAGAATCCCTGTGGCCAGAAGGGAGCTACCAGCCAGCCATTCTTCACCTGCCAATCAACGATGTCATTGAGATTGATCGAACCGCAGATCATGAGCACCGGCACGACGGAAAGTCCCAGGGAAAGCTCGTAGGAAATCATCTGAGAGGAGGAGCGGATGCCTCCGAGGAAGGGGAACTTCGAGTTGGAGGCCCAGCCAGCCAGCGTGATGCCATAGACGCTCAGCGAGGAGATTGCGAAGATATAGAGCACGCCGATATTCACATCGGCTATGGTCATCTGCACCCCTAGAATCGAACTTCCGAAGGGAAGCACTGCAAGCACCAGAATGGGTGGAATCATCACCAGTTTTGGTGCAAGCCAGTAGTAGAATCCGTTGACCGAGGCAGGCTGGAAGTTTTCCTTGAGAAGAAGCTTCAGGGGATCCGCGATCATCTGGCCGAGACCCCAGAGGAAGATATCCTTCTTGCCTCCAAGGAGGGTCATCGGGATGCCGACGCGGTTTGGCCCGACACGATCCTGAATCAAGGCACTGACGCGGCGTTCGGCATAGACCGTAAGAGAGACAAGCCCCAGAACGATGCTGAGTAGTACGGAGGCCTTGACGATGGTCGTCCAGATAAGGAACACCCACGGGGTCGTTAGAAAATTGAGGATCAGGGCGGTGTCCATGAATCGGAATCGAAGCATGGATATTTATCTTCCGGCGATTCTACTGTCCAGACACAAGAGAGAAAAATCTCAGGAAACCCTTTCCTCCTTGCAGTTCTTTCATTCCTTGCGCCACGGTGGGAGTGTCATGAAGACGCATCTGCTCGGTAAGAACGGTCCAGAGGTTTCCGAAGTTGGCTTCGGAGCCATGGGTATTTCTGACATCTACGCCACGAGCGCCCGCAAGGATGATGCCGAGGGGGAAGCGACGATCAGGGAGGCCCTTGATGCCGGAATCAACCTGATCAATACGGGGGATTTCTATGGAATGGGTCACAACGAGATGCTCGTCGGTCGTGCCATCGCAGGTCGTCGCGATCAGGTCGTCCTGAGCGTGAAATTCGGAGCGCTCCGTGATCCTAAGGGACTTTGGCTTGGTCATGACTGCCGGCCTGCCGCGGTCAAAAATTTCTGTGCCTACTCCCTCCAGCGACTTGGAGTCGATCATATCGACCTCTATCAGCCCGCCCGCCTCGATCATGATGTACCGATCGAGGAGACAGTGGGTGCCATCGCCCAGCTTATCAGGGAGGGAAAGGTGAAATACCTCGGACTCTCCGAAGTGACTCCCGGCATCCTGCGCCGTGCCCATGCCGTGCATCCCGTGACAGCGCTGGAGATCGAGTATTCGCTCTCCACCCGCTTCATCGAAGGGGAAATCCTCTCAGTTGCCCGCGAACTCGGAGTCGGTATCGTGGCTTATGGTGCCCTTTCCCGTGGGCTGCTCTCCGGCACATTTGCCACCAGTCTTCCCCGTGGCGACTTCCGCGCCTTCACCCCCCGCTACTCGGGCCAGCATTTACAGGCCAATCTTGCCCTTGTTGAGACACTTGCCGAGATTGCTGAGTCCAAGGGTTGCACTCCGGCCCAGCTTGCCATCGCCTGGGTGCTGGCTCAGGGGGATGACATCGTGCCGTTGATCGGCACCAGCAGGAGGGATCGGCTGATTGAAAATCTCGGAGCACTCGATGTCCGACTGAGTTCGGCCGACTTGGCACTGCTCGATACCGCTTTCCCTGAAGGAACCTTCCATGGCGACCGCTATCCGACGGCAGGGATGAAATTCGTGGCGGGGTAGGGGAGTGGGTAAGATAGGGAAGGGGCGAAGGGGATATAGAAATCAGAGATCAGAGGAGTCAGAAGTCAGTAGTCAGAGGTCCTTCCGAGTCTGGCTCGGAGTTTTCCTCAATGTCATGAAGGCTCTTGGGTCGAAGCACCTTCACATCGGGCATCCGAGAGAGGATTCTATTGGAAGAGTTCTTCACTTTCCCGGCATGAGGAGGGGAATGGTCTCGCGCTGATGTCGGCGATAAATGCGGAAGTCGCCGTCGATCGTGATGACTGGATGATGGGGAAAGCGTTCGCTGACACAGATCAGGCAGAGATCCGCGAGATCCGGAGAGCGATCCTCATAGCGCTTCGCCAGAAGGGCCAGTCGCCGCCGGTTCGTCTCAATCTCAAAGTCTAACTTGAGAAGTCCGCTTTCAAGAAGTTCCAGAACATAAGTTACAGATCCCAGATGAAAGGCCGCCTCAGCCAGCACGGCCTCGCAGGTGATGAGAGGTTCATCGACTTCCGAGGCAACCTTTACGGCCCAACGATGATGGATGTCACGTCGGTTGAGAAACGCCACGATGAATCCCGTGTCAGCAATGCCTGTCACGATTTTGAAAACCCCTTTCTGGTGGACAGATCAGCCGGGCCGCTCACTTTGCCGGCCAAATACATAAAGGGCTTTTCTTCCTTGATGCGGATGATTTCCAGCGCCTCTTTGACCAAGCTTCCCTTCGACCTGCCAGAGACCAGTGCTTTATGCTCAACCCATCGGGCCAATTCCTCCGGGAGACGGATGCTTAGTGTCGTGCTCATCTGGCAAAAATGCACGACAAATGGTGCGATGTCAACGACGATCCCTTCACTGGTTACGAGAGTAAGTTGATCTTTTCAGTCGGCTGAACACCTCCGGTGTGAGGGAGTGATGCAAAGATCGAGGCGTGGAAATGAGTTTTTTGCGGGAGAAGTGGAAAGAAGCCCTCTAGATATTTCTCGGAGTCTGTCCGATAGTGGGAGAAGCAGCAGGGAAACTGGGTAGGAGTTGGAGAAGAGAAAGTAGATAGAATAACCAAGTTTCTCAGCCTCTTTTGTGCTGATTTGAAGCCACTTTGCTTTGACTCTCCGTCTCCCGACGGCCTCGCCTTTCAGGCTGCTGAGCAGTCTTCACCGTGACTCCCGTCACTCGGTGTTCACAAGGCTGTGGCTCCCTGCGGGCTACGATTTCATCGTCGTCTGCCGCCCCGGTTCTGACTTCTGACCGCTGATCTCTTCAGTAAGTCTTTTTCAGCACTCAATCCCCACGGCCCTGAGCCTCGACTCCACATGGGTGAAGTGGCGCTCAGGTGAACAGATTTTCTCAAGTTCTCCGGCGGGGATGTGGGCGATGACTTCTGCTTCTTCGCTGAGGGTTTTTAAGAGTGGAACTTTCTCTGCCCAAGTACGCATGGCGGCGCGCTGGACGGCCTCATAGGCGTTCTTGCGTGCCATGCCCCGGTCGGTGAGCTCGAGGAGAACCGCCTGGCTGCCGTAGAGGCCGAGGGTGATCTCCATATTCCGCTTCATGTGCTCCGGATAGACGGTGAGGTCGCGCACTAGACGGGTCAGGAGGACGAGCATGTAGTCGAGCAGGGTGCAGGAGTCGGGGAGGATGATCCGTTCGGCACTGCTGTGGCTGATGTCGCGTTCATGCCAGAGGGCGACATTTTCCATGGCGGTCTGGGTGTTGCCGCGCAGGACGCGGGCCAGTCCGCAGAGGCGTTCACCGGTGATGGGATTGCGCTTGTGTGGCATGGCAGAGCTCCCTTTCTGCCCCTTGGCAAAAGCCTCCTCGACTTCCAGTACCTCGGTGCGCTGAAGATGGCGGAACTCGGTGGCCCAGCAGTCGATGCTGCACCCGATGAGGGCGAGTGTGGACATGAATTCCGCATGACGGTCGCGCTGAATGATCTGGGTCGAGATGGCGGCTGGCTTGAGGCCGAGCTTTTCGCAGACGAAGGCTTCCACCTTGGGGTCAAGGTGTGCATTGGTTCCGACGGCTCCGCTGAGCATCCCGTAGGCAATGCGTTCACGAGTCTGCTTAAGCCGTTCAATCGCGCGGCCAAACTCGTCATACATGACACCGAGTTTCAGTCCGAAGGTGACGGGTTCGGCATGGATGCCATGGCTGCGACCGATCATCGGGGTGAACTTGTGCTCGATGGCCCGCGCGGCGATGGCCTTGCGAAGCTCCTCCAGATCGGCCAGCAGGATGTCCGTCGATTCGACCATCTGCACGGCGAGTGTGGTGTCGAGAAGATCGGAGGAAGTCAGACCACGATGAATCCACCGTGCCGGTTCACCGACATGGTTGGCAACCTCTTCCAGAAAGGCGATGACATCGTGATTGGTGCGCTTTTCAATCTCACGGACATTTTCGATCTTGAAGGTTCCCTTGTTGCGGATGATCGCGGCATCTTCCTTGCGAACAATGCCCAGTTCCGCCATTCCCTCGCAGGCGAGGGTCTCGATCTCAAGCCAGATCTCAAGTTTCCGTTGCTCCGTCCAAATGGAGCGCATCTTTGGCAGGCTGTAGCGTTCAATCATCTGCCAACCCTACCGAATAGAATTTCCCGAGGGGAGAAGATTTACAGGGACGAAGGAGATAAAGGGGTAAGCAGGTTTTGCTCGAGGGTACGAATCCCTTCGCCCGCTCCACTCCTTATAATCAGGAACTTAGGGAGATTGGAGGCTGGAAAAGGGGAAAGTCATAACGGTAAGTCATAATTGGTCTTCCCATTTCTCCGGTTGTTCCGGGATGTCTTTTGGCCGATTTTTCCCGTTTTTTATCAATCGCCAGAAACGAGGAATCCCTCCACCATTTCCACTACCAGCTTTCCCACTCTTCATGAGACTCCCCTCCCTGCACCAAACCAGCAAAACATTTTCACGCCTCCTTTTTCAATGCTGCATGGTCGCCCTGTGCCTTGCCGCGAATGTCAACGCCAAGTCTCCCATTGCATCAGCCAACATGAAACGCGAAGGGGATGGAAAGTTCATCCCACTAAATCTCGCAGGTCTTCCTGTCGGCACGGATGCCGACCTTTTCCAAGGATTGATTAGCGGTTCGGCCTTCAATGTTTACGTAAAAGAAATCCCTGCTCAGAACCTTGCAATCGAGCTTGGCTTCGTTGATCCCGAAAGCAAGGCGGCGCTCGAAAACACATTCTCGGTGGCAGCCAACGGCACCCCTCTGGATGCGAATCTGGATGTCTGGAGCAAGGCGGGCGGATCCATGAAGCCATGGGTGGAGAAGTTCAACTACTCACACCCCGGTGGGGCGCTCTCCGTGCAGTTTGTCGGAATCAAAAAATCGGCTTTTGTAAGCTATGCCCGAATCACCGATTCAAACGGTAAGGTGCTAGGATTCGGCACGGCTGCCGATTGGAAAACCAGCAACCGGATCAAGCTCACAGACGCCCGTTGCCGCCCATTCAGAAAAGTAAATGCAGGTGAGGTTGCCTTCTATAATGTCGACCACAGTCCAGTCGGATCCTGGGCCTCATTCGTTTACGGAATGGAGCAGAGCGGCGGAGTCATGGTGTGCAAAAGCTCCGGTGGAAAGATGACATTGGCTCCCGATCAGGGCGTCATTTTGGCGGTGCAGACCGGAACAACCCGTCGGCTCATGCCGTTTGCAGTGAACCAGTCCAAATCGACCGAAACCGGGCTTATCACTGAATCCGAAGTCTCGAGGAAGCTCGGTGCCTGCACAGACACTTGGACGATTCCGCTCGGCGTGAGCTGGACGCACTACACCCCCGTCTGGCAGATGAAGGACTGGGACAAAGCTACGCAGGAAGAGAAACGCAGGTTCACCCTGCCAGTGACCTGGATGCGCTATACGATCGACAACCGATCCGGCAAGGACGAAACGCAACTGCTCTTCAGCCTGCAACAACAGTCCGAACGCTCAAATGACTGGGACGGGTTCGAGGGATATCTTGTGGATTCCAACAGCGCCATAGCCGTGAAAACGGGCGAGGCCGAACGGATCACATCGGAACAGGCGAAGGAGCGTTTCGGAGTGGATGGAGCCACCTCGGCCTTCTGTATTCATGTCCCGGCAGGAACACAGAAAGAGGTCGTTTTCCAAGTCGCCCAATACAAAAAGGGCAACGCCGGGCAGTTCGAAGGACAGTCGCTTACCATGATGTCGGGCGCGATCTTCAACGGCCTCGAAGACATTCTCAAAACAGCCCAGTCGCTTCAGGCGCAGGCCTTCGCCCGATGCGGAGAGGTGGATCGGATGCTGGAAAACTGCGGGGAGAGTCCCGAGCGCTGCTTCCTCGCGGCGCATGCGTTGCACTCCTACCAGTTCAACTCGATCCTTGAGGCGTTTGAGGACAAACAGCCGTTCTGGGCCATTGAAGAGGGGGAATGCAGTTTTGCCAACACCTTCGACCTGACTGTCGATCAGATCTTCTACGAACTCGCGATGCACCCATGGACAGTGCGCAACGAGCTCGACAATTTCACGAAGCTCTATTCCTACACCGACCAGATTGCGCTCCCCGGACAGACTGAGACCCTTCCCGGGGGAATCTCATTTTACCACGACATGGGGAGCAATCTTGGCTTGGCTTCCCGCGAAAAAGGGGCCTCCTACGGCACCCCGATGACCCAGGAAGAACTTCAGAACTGGATTATCTGCGCCGGGCTCTACTGGAAAGCCACCGGAGACAATTCCTGGCTCCAGGCCAACAAGGCGGTCATCCATCAAGCCTTTGATTCGATGTTGCGCCGAGACGATCCCGACCCCGCCCATCGCGACGGCATCACCACCTATGCCTCCATTGTAAAAGGGCGCAACCGCCCTGAGTGCACCACCTACGATGCGATGGACCCCTCCCTAAATGCACCACAAAACAGCCTATACATTTCCATGAAATCGTTCGCCTGCTACCTGATGCTCAAGCCGGTTTTTAATCAACTCGGCGAACCGGATCTCGCCAAGCAATCAGCCGAGGCCGCCGCCTACACCGCCAAAGGAATCGACTCAC
>Ga0194039_1000774_pt1 | contig 18217 bp, 10 predicted proteins | sample JunL228m_MetaG_FD_148679 | JGI IMG/M metagenome (GOLD analysis project Ga0194039, IMG submission 148679) | Anoxic zone freshwater microbial communities from boreal shield lake in IISD Experimental Lakes Area, Ontario, Canada - Jun2016-L227-8m | ecosystem: Environmental > Aquatic > Freshwater >... | reverse complement strand
CCAATCGGCGAGATTCCATATAATAGCGGGATTAAAGAATCTGACATAATAGATATGCTTGCCGAACAAGTCAGCGCGCTTAAAGACGGCGGGGCAGATTTTATTATATTTGAGACTCTTCCCTCTCTGAAGGACTTAGAGCGCTCAATCAAAGCTATGGACAAAGTTCGAGATATTCCTTACGCGCTGAGTTTGACCGTCTCAAGAGAAGGAGAATCATCCAAGGGTGAATCTCTAAAAATGCTGCTTGCTCCTTTAAGCAAAATTGAGAACAAACCTACGGCTATCGGAGTTAACTGCGGACTTGGTCCTGAAGCTCTGCTTTCGGTCGTAGAAAAGATACTTAAAGTTTGTACATATCCAATAATTGCTCAACCAAATGCAGGAACACCCAGAAGCGTTGACAATCGAACTATCTACATGACAAGCCCCGAATATTTTACCACTTACGCAATGAAGTATGTTAGTCTTGGTGTTAGAGGTGTAGGCGGTTGCTGTGGAACCACTCCTGAACATATTAAGGATCTGGCAAGAAGCGTTAAACCCACATCCAAAAATGCTTTTTCAAAAACTGTCAGTCTGACTATATCGGAAGATTTACTGCAAACTCCTGTCCCAACCGAAACAAAGTCAAAACTAGGCGCAAAACTTGTTAAAAAAGAATGGATAAAAACTATTGAACTCGTCCCTCCAAAAGGTTATGCCCTATCTGATGTGATTGCCAAAGCCATACTCTGCAAGAATGCAGGAGTAGATGCCATAAATATTCCAGATGGGCCGAGGGCAAGTTCGAGAATGTCTCCGATCATCACTTCGCTGATGATTCAAAGAGAAGCAGGGATCGAAACTGTACTGCACTTTTGCTGCAGAGACAGGAATTTGATCGGAATGCAGTCGGACCTTCTCGGATGCGCCGCGGCAGGCTTGAGAAATCTCTTGTTTGTTACAGGCGATCCACCAAAATTAGGCAATTATCCGCATGCGTCGGCAGTCTTCGACGCAGACTCAATAGGCATGGCAAAAATTCAATCCAACCTAAATAGAGGCGTGGACATCGGAGGAAACTCCATCGGCAATAAAACAGAAGCCCTCATAGGTGTAGGAGCCGACCCAAATGCCATTGATATGGAACGGGAATTAAGACGAACGATTGAGAAAATTGAGGCTGGAGCTGAATTCATTATCACTCAACCTGTTTTCGATACTTCAGCGCTTATTTCATTCTATAGGAAAATTGAAAAATACAAAATTCCAGTCATTGCCGGAATATGGCCTCTGGCGAGCTATAGAAATGCTGAATTTATGAAGAACGAGGTTCCGGGCGTGGTAGTTCCCGATTCTGTAATGAAACGGATGGCTAAATACTCATCAAAAGAAGACCAAAGAGCTGAAGGAATCAACATGGCCAGAGAATCCATTGACACTATACGAAGTTTTATTGCCGGAGTCCAGGTCAGCGCCCCGTTGGGCAATGTTGATACATCTCTTAAAGTCTTGCTATAATTACAAACAGGAAAGATAAACATATGGCTTACACAAGAAATAAAAAAACGCTCTTTGCATCAGTTATAATAATGGTTTTTATTGTAACTTTGGTCTCTGCTGCGTTTATGCTAGCGATATTTCGCCAGGATATTACCAATGAATATGCGATACTTCAATCCATAGCCAACACCGAATCTGAATTTGTATCCAACTTGCTGCACAAAAATAATATCAATTCGCAGAAAGAACTTTTACCTATCATCAAAGTATTAAACCAAAATAAAACTTTTTTGGTTTTTGCTGAAACTGGCGATACGCTATTAAGTAAACACGATGGCGATAAGTTTAAATTCATCTGGAGCGCTACTTCCGGTGGCATCAGCTCTGTTCAATCTTCTACGCTTGATGATTTGTACTCAGATGGATTTCTCAGGACTTTAATATTCGGAGAATCCCCTATCTTAATCGGCAAAGACTTTTTAGACAAAACAGTTCTTTCTACTTATGTCCCGATAGTGGGTACGGATTTATTGCTTATAGCCAAGATTGATCTAAATGAGCTATTAATTCCATTCTCCAAAATCATAATAAAATGCTTATTTTTTGAATTCATATTATTGTCCATAGGTACTATTTTTATAGCTCTTTCACATACAAAATTGCTTACCAGAAAAATCAAGGAAACGGTTCATGATTTATCTAAATCACAGCAACGCATCAAAGACCTTCAAGGCATAGAAAAATCTCTTGAAGATATGAAAAACGACATGGAAGAAATTCTTGAAGTAGGTTCGTTTGGTTTTTGGTCCTACGACTTTAAAATCGGCATCTCAAACCGCTCTTTGCGCCATGACCAGATATTCGGTTACGATGCAGTATTTATGGAATGGACTTTCGAGACTTTCCTAAAGCATATAGTTGATGAAGACAGAGCAGAGGTAAAAGAACATTTTGAAGATGCGCTATCTTTATCTAAAGACATTGACATTGCCTGCAGAATCACTAAAATCAACGGAGATCTTCGCTGGATTTGGATCCGAGGCAAAAAGAAAGAGAACTTCCCTCTCCTTATGGGCATTGTAAGAGATATTACAGCCCGCAAAAAAGCCGAAATTGAATTAAATGACTATCGGTATCATCTTCAGGAGCTGGTCAAGTCAAGGACAAAAGAACTTGAAGCAGAGAAGAAAAGACTCGAAACAGCATTAGCTAGTATAAAGACACTAAATGAATTATTGCCTATTTGTTCAGGGTGCAAAAAAATCAGAGACGATAAGGGCTATTGGAATCAGGTCGAAACATACATTCAAAAGCACACGGACACCAAGTTCAGCCACGGACTCTGCCCGGATTGTTTAGTCAAGCTTTATCCAGAAGTAGCGCATTCATTTTCAAATAATACAAAATTAGATAAGTAAGGATAAATAATATGAATGAGGATATTATAACGCAGGAAGTTAAACCTACTCCAAAGAAAAAAAAATGGTTGATTTGGCTTATACTTATATGTTTATTGATTATTCTGATATTCTTTGGAAGAAAAATTGAAACAGCTGAAAAGAAGAATCAACCTGCGCCACCTGCAGTCCCTGTCTATGCGACAGCGGCAAAAATAGGAGACATCAAAGTTTACCTCAATGGGCTAGGTTCGGTTGTTCCAATCAATAGCGTCGTACTCAAAAGCCAGGTCGAAGGGCAGTTGATGTCTGTCCATTTTAAGGAAGGACAGGTTGTTAATAAAGGAGACCTTCTCGCAGAGATAGATCCCCGCCCTTTTGAAGCAACGATAAAGCAGGCTCAAGGGCAGTTAATCAAGGATAAAGCCTCTCAGGATAACGCCAAAGTTCAATACGAAAGTTACAAAACAATGGTAAAACAAAATGCCATAGACCAGCTTGATTACTTCCAGAAAGAAGCCGCATTTTATCAGGCTGCAGGACAAGTAGAATATGATCAGGGAGTTCTCGATAATGCTCAGTTACAGTTGACCTACTCCAAAATCACAGCTCCAATAAGCGGGATAGCCGGTTTTCTAAATATTGACCCGGGAAATATTGTCGCTGTTGACGCTTCGCAGGGAATCACTTCAATCAACCAGTTAAAACCTATTTATGTCGTATTTTCTCTGCCAGAGGATAATTTGCCATCAGTGCTTGCAAAGTTTGATAAGAAAGAAACTCTCAGTGTTGATGCATTCAATAGGAATGACACAGCTAAAATTACCAGCGGTACTCTGACCTCCATTGACAATCAAATAAGCTCCACCACAGGAACAATTCAGCTCAAAGCCACATTTGCCAATGATAATAAAGAGCTCTACCCCAATCAGTTTGTTAATGCTCATCTGCTCCTCGATATTGAGAAGAATGTTCTCATCATACCAGTAGCGGCATTACAGCATGGCCCACAGGGAGATTTTGTTTATGTCGTCAATCCCGATCAGACAGTATCAGCTAAGCTTGTCGAACACGGTCACGCCGAAGGCGATTCAATGTCAATAATCAAAGGACTATCTGCAGGCGATCAGGTAGTTACCGATGGGATCGAAAGACTTAGAGAAGGAAGCAAAGTCGAAGTAATACAGCCCAAACACTTAGAAATTCCAGCCAAAGAGTAATACGAAAATGGCCGGCAAAGTAAACTTATCAAAAATATTCATCCTCCGCCCTGTAGCAACTACACTTCTTGGCATAGCTATTATGCTTGCTGGAGCGGTTGCATATTTTCAGTTGCCTGTTTCAGCCTTGCCAGAGGTGGATTATCCTACAATACAGGTACTGACTTTCTACCCTGGAGCAAGCCCCGATGTAGTTGCCACAGGCATTACCGCGCCGCTTGAGGTGCAGTTCGGGCAGATGGCAGGGCTCAAACAGATGAGATCCACGAGTTCCTATGGATGCTCTGTGATAGTCCTCCAGTTCGACCTGGACTTGAATATAGATGTAGGAGAACAGGAAGTTCAGGAAGCTATAAATGCAGCCTCGTCATTTCTTCCTAATGATCTGCCCAACCCGCCTGTTTACAGCAAAGTCAATCCTGCAGACCCTCCGATTCTGACTTTAGCAATATCTTCCAAAACTATCCCGCTTACACAGGTTGAAGACCTCGCTGATACAAGGCTAGCCCAGAAAATTTCTCAGCTCTCAGGTGTCGGTCTTGTGAGCATAAGCGGCGGACAAATACCATCAGTGAGGATTCAAGCAAACCCTCTGGCTCTGGCGGCTTACGGTTTGACCCTTGAATCGCTTCGTTCCTCCATTGAAGCTGCAAATATAAATCAGGCAAAAGGAAGTTTTGACGGCCCCAAGCAGTCTTCAGTCATAGGCACGAATGACCAGTTATTTACGCCGGAAGAGTACAAATCGCTCATTATCGCTTATTCCAAGGGTGCGCCGGTCAGAATATCAGATATTGCCGATGTAGTCAGCGCGCCTGAAGATATCAATCAGGCCGCATGGATGAATGAGACGCCGGCTGTAATTGTCAATATTCAGCGCCAGCCTGGTTATAATGTCATCGCCGTAGTCAATAGAATCAAAGAAATGCTTCCTCAGCTGACAAGCTCTCTACCATCATCAATTGAAGTTAAGATATTGACAGATAGGACAGTAACAATTAGAGCATCAGTCAGCGATGTACAGTTTGAACTCCTCCTTTCCATTGCTCTTGTCATAGCAGTTATCTTTATCTTCCTTAGAACAATGGCGGCAACAATTATCCCGAGCGTAGCAATCCCCCTATCGCTCGTCGGCACGCTTGGAGTTATGTACATTCTGGGCTTCAGCCTTAATAATTTGTCGCTAATGTCACTGATTATCGCTACTGGATTCGTGGTTGATGACGCGATTGTAATGGTAGAAAATATCGCAAGATATATCGAAGAAGGGAAAAGCCCTATGGATGCGGCGCTGGAGGGCTCAGGGCAGATGGCCTTTACGATATTATCGTTGAGCATCTCCCTAATCGCCGTCTTAATTCCTCTCCTTTTTATGGGAGACCTTGTCGGTCGCCTTTTCAGAGAGTTCGCCATTACTCTGGCCGCAACTATCATGATATCAGCCGTGGTCTCGCTTACGATTACTCCGATGATGAGCGCCAGACTTCTTAAATTTAAACCCGAGAGTGAACGGGGCAAATTTTATCACATCACCCAAAAGGGCATAGATTCTGTCATATATTTCTACGGCATTACTCTCAGATGGGTCTTAAAGCATCAAAAACTCACCATTATCGTAGCCATCTGCACACTTCTTCTGACAATAGTACTCTTCTACATTGCGCCAAAAGGTTTCTTCCCTGTTCAGGATACCGGACTATTACTTGGCATGTCCGAAGCGGCGCAGGAAATCTCTTTCCCGGAGATGGCAAAACACCAGCAGCAGCTTTCGAAAATTATCCTCAAGGATCCTGCAGTAGAAAGCCTCTCCTCATTTATAGGAATAGACGGCACAAATACCACTCTCAATAGTGGACGCATAATGATAAACCTCAAACCTATTGATGTGCGAAAGCTTGATGCGACCGAAGTCATACACCGCCTAGAACCAGAACTTGCTAAAATCAAAGGGATCACACTGTACATGCAGCCAGTTCAGGACATTACTGTTGACGACACTGTAAGCAGGACTCAATATCAATACACTCTCGATGATCCCAACCCCGATGAGCTAAACATCTGGGCACCAAAATTTGTCGCAGCGCTTAAAAAAATACCTGAACTCAGAGATGTTAATAGCGATATGCAGAATAACGGAATGAAAGCTCAAGTAACTATCGACCGTGACACAGCCTCGCGGCTTGGAATTTCCACTGAGTCTATAGACGATACTCTCTACAGCGCTTTCGGGCAGAGACAAATATCAACTATTTTTACACAATTAAATCAGTACCATGTCATTCTGGAAGTAAAACCTGAATTTCAACAACGACCAGGAGATCTGAAAGATATTTACCTGACATCAGGAAGCGGCGGACAAGTTCCTTTGAGCGTAATTACAAACACAAAAGTAACCAATACTCCGCTGGTCATCAGCCATCTTGGGCAGTTTCCGGCTGTTACAATATCTTTTAATCTTGCTCAAAATGCATCGCTCGGCGATGCCGTAAAAGAGATAAATAAGACAGCCGATGAACTTGGTATGCCTGCAAGTATTCACGGAAGCTTCCAGGGCACAGCGCAGGCTTTCGAAGCATCCCTTGCAAATGAGCCGATTCTAATTTTGGCGGCTCTTATTGCCGTATATATTGTGCTTGGGATACTCTATGAAAGCTTCATTCACCCTATAACTATTCTCTCGACTCTGCCTTCAGCGGGAGTCGGAGCGATTATGGCTTTGCTATTGTGCAAGATGAACCTGAGTATCATCGCACTCATCGGCATCATTCTGCTCATCGGTATAGTGCAGAAGAACGGTATCATGATGGTGGACTTTGCTCTTGAGGAAGAACGAACCAAAGGCAAGAGTTCACATGAAGCCATTTATCACGCCTGTCTTCTGAGATTCAGGCCGATTCTTATGACCACAATGGCGGCCATGTTGGGCGCTTTACCGCTTTTCCTAAGCAGCGGAATAGGTTCGGAACTTCGCCGCCCCCTTGGAGCAACCATTATAGGCGGACTGATATTCAGTCAGGTTCTAACACTTTATACGACGCCTGTTATTTATCTGTGGTTCTGCCGTTTAAGCAAAAAAATTAATGGAACAAGCTCACCATCTGAGAAATAGCCAATGAATATTTCAGCTCCTTTTATTAAGCGGCCGGTAGCAACAACACTTCTGATGGTAGCATTCGTACTCTTCGGTCTTGCTACTATGAATCTTATTCCGGTTTCACCACTTCCCCAGATAGATTATCCGACCATTCAAGTCTCTGCCTCATTGCCTGGAGCAAGTCCTGAAACTATGGCAAGTTCGGTGGCCGCTCCGCTCGAAAAGCAGTTCTCGCACATTTCAAATGTCACGGAAATGACTTCCACAAGCGTTCTTGGTTCGTCCCAGATTGTTTTGCAGTTTGATCTTAATCGTGACATAAATGGCGCTGCTCGAGATGTTCAGGCCGCCATAAATGCCGCCCAAAGCGATCTGCCGACCGATCTGCCGAGCAAGCCCACATACCGCATGGTTAATCCAGCAGAAGCGCCTGTGCTTATTCTGTCATTAACTTCTGATACACTGCCTATTCCGGAAATATACGACGCAGCTTCATCTATTCTTGCTCAGAAAATTTCTCAGCTTGAAGGAGTAGGACAAGTAATTGTAGGCGGCAGTTCACTTCCGTCAGTGAGAGTGGAACTCAACCCCTATGCAATGACCAAGTACGGTATCAGCATTAATGATGTAAGTAATGCTATTACCAATAATAACCAGAACAGGCCAAAGGGACAGTTTCAGACCCAAAACCTTCAATTTGGAATTGGCACCAATGACCAGCTCAATAAAGCCGCAGGATATAAACCTCTTGTCGTATCCTACAAAAATGGTACGCCTGTCAGACTTTCTGACATAGCCCAGGTAAATGACTCTGTCCAAAATGTCCGCAATATTGGATTCGTCAATGGAAAGCCTTCCGTTACGATCATCATATTCAGGAGTCCGCAGGCAAATATTATCTCCACCGTTGACGGAGCACTTAAGATGCTTCCTCAGCTGGAAGCATCAATCTCCCCTGCAATCAATTTATCAGTCGTGATGAATCGCACAGTAACTATCCAAGCATCTATATCTGATGCAAAAATGACGATAATCTTCTCATGTATTCTGGTCGTTATAGTCGTATTCGTATTCCTTGGAAGCTTACGCGCCACTTTCATTCCAGGAATAGTCATTCCGATTTCTCTCATAAGCACGCTTGGAGTGATGTACCTCCTGAATTTCAGCATAGACAACCTGTCAATTATGGCGCTGACCATTGCGACTGGCTTTGTAGTTGATGATGCTATTGTCGTTATGGAGAATATAACTCGTTACATTGAAGATGGATTGACTCCTGTGGATGCCGCGCTCAGAGGAGCAAAAGAAATCGGCGCCACAATTGTATCAATAAGCATTTCACTTATCGCAGTATTCATCCCTATTTTGCTTATGGGCGGGATAATCGGGCGACTCTTCAGGGAATTTGCCATCACTCTCTCAGTAACAATCCTTATATCACTTCTGGTCTCTCTGACTGCTACTCCTATGATGTGCGCCAAACTTCTCAAGCATACGCCCAAGAAAGAAGTAAAAAAGTCTTCATTTTTGAACAAGTATGGTTTTGCCGCAATACAAAATGGTTATGCCGTGAGTTTGTCATGGGCGCTGAGACACCCGAAACTGATGCTCGGCATAACAATCCTTGCTATATTTATGAATGTCGTGCTTTTCTTGATAGTCCCGAAAGGTTTCTTCCCACAGGAAGACACAGGTCGTCTGAATGGTTATGTCCAGGCTTCTCAGGATATATCATTTCAGTCCATGAAAGAGAAACTCTTTGAAATTGTAAACATTATTAAAGATAATCCTGCTATAGCTACTGTTACGGGTTTCACCGGCTCAAGCGGAAGTTCCACGACCAATGTCGCCAGATTGTTTATCGCGCTCAAACCTCTCCAGGAGCGCGCTCATTCTGACGATGTTATAGCACAGCTCCGCAAAGCTGTCAGCCACATTCCGGGCGCTCCAGCTTATTTTCAGTCTCCGCAGGACCTGCAGATCGGCGGGAAAATGTCCGCGGCTCAGTTCCAATACTCGCTCCAGTCAGAAAACCTTGACCAGCTTATGCATTGGGCTCCGCTTCTCGTTAACGAACTTCATAAATTGCCTGAGATAGTTGACCTCAATAGTGACCAGCAGAACAAAGGATTACAAACTTTCATAACCATTGACAGAAATACAGCATCGCGCCTCGGCATAAGCGCCCAGCTTATTGACAACACGCTCTACAGCGCATTCGGTCAGCAGGAAGCATCGACTATTTTTACTCAGTTAAATCAATATTATGTTATCCTTGAAGTCGCTCCCCGTTTCTGGCAGAGACCCGAAATATTAAAAAACACTTATGTCACTTCCTCAAGAGGGGAGCAAGTCCCGCTTAGCGCATTTGCTCACTATGTCGTTAATAGTACATCTCTTGCGGTTAATCATATAGAGCAATTCCCATCGGTAACATTATCGTTTAACCTTGCCAAAAACGCCGCTCTCGGCGACGCAGTAAATGCAATAGCAAAAGCATCCAAAAAAATTGGTTTGCCCTCAAATATACAAGGAAGTTTTCAAGGCAATGCCCAGGCGTTCCAGGCATCGCTTGCAAATGAACCCATGTTAATTCTTGCTGCTCTCATTGCAGTGTATATCGTACTTGGAATGCTCTACGAAAGTTTCATCCATCCAATTACTATTTTGTCAACTCTTCCTTCAGCAGGGATTGGTGCTATTCTTTCGCTTTTGATATTCAAAATAGACCTGAGCGTGATTGCTCTGATCGGAATAATCCTTCTCATCGGCATAGTGAAGAAAAATGGCATTATGATGGTGGACTTCGCAATTGAAGAAGAAAGAAATAACAATAAGACTCCGGACGAGGCAATTTATAATGCTTGCCTACTGCGATTCCGCCCGATCATGATGACTACTATGGCAGCAATGCTTGGAGCTTTACCTCTGGTTTTAGGCTCTGGGATAGGTTCGGAACTTCGCAAACCTCTGGGCGTAACAATTATCGGAGGATTAATTTTTAGCCAGATGCTCACGCTTTACACCACACCGGTCATATATTTGTGGTTCAGCCGCATGAGAAAACGATTCACTAAATCACATCAGGCATAAGTTATATAAAAAAGCTTTTAAATAACCTGATCTTTGATGGATTGACTAATTTTGCGCCTCAGTTATAATCGACCTTACCATTTTCATTTTATAAACACAAATATAGGTATGACTCAATGAATATTCTTGTCATCAACGCGGGCAGTTCTTCACTCAAATTCACAGTCTTTAGTTTCTCCTGGTTAGGAAAACAGTCAGTTCTGGCTTCCGGTCAGGTTGAGTGCATTGGACTTCCTACTTCGTCACTTGTTTACACCAAAACCGGAAAGGCTAAAGTAAAAACTGAAATCGAACTTTCCGATGAAAGAAGATTAGCCAAGAAATACATCACTCACACTGATTCGCTAAAAGTGGTTTGCGAAAAACTCCTCAATAAAGAAGACGGCGTTATAGCAAACATCCACGACATTCTGGCAATAGGCCACAGAGTCGTTCATGGCGGCGAAAAAGTCACAAAGCCAGTAATAATTGACGAGCATATAAAGCAGGTTATTATTGATTGCACCAGTCTCGCTCCTCTTCACAATCCCGCTAACCTCGCTGGCATCCTAGCCTGCGAAGAAGCTTTCCCTGGCGTGCCAAATGTGGCAATATTTGATACTGCATTCCATCAAACTATGGCTCCTGAAGCTTACCTCTATGCAATACCTTACGAACTCTATGAAAAACACGGATTCAGACGCTACGGTTTCCACGGCACATCACACCACTATGTAGGTAAAACGACAGCCAAGTTCCTCAAAGTAGCCTTTGAAGAACTAAAACTCATCACCTGCCATTTAGGCAACGGATGCTCTATGGCTGCGATCAACAAAGGCGAAGTAATTGATACTTCAATGGGAATGACTCCTCTTGAAGGTTTAGTCATGGGAACAAGATGCGGTGATCTTGATCCGGCTATTCCGTTGGCAATCGAACACGATCTTGGAATTAAAGCTTCTGAAGTAGATACAATGCTCAATAAAAAGAGCGGTTTGTACGGTTTGGCAGGCATCGGCACAGGCGACATGAGAGATGTAATTCAGGCTGGAGAGAAAGGTAATAAACAAGCCGAAACAGCTAAAAATGTATTTATCAGAAGAATAGTTAAATATATCGGCGCTTATTCTGCTATTCTCGGTGGAGCCGATGCAGTCGTATTCACTGGCGGTATAGGAGAAAATAGCGCAGTTGTCAGAGCCGGAGTAGTAAGTGCTCTTGGATCTCTCGGGACAACTCTTGACAGCGCAGCAAATCAGGCCTGCACATCAGGTTCGCCAGCTATTATTTCTACTAAAGACAGCAAGATGAAAGCAATAGTCACACCGACCAATGAAGAGTTAATGATAGCTACGCAAAGCGTGGAACTCCTCCTCGAAGAAGGCAAACTCAAGGTCGTTACCGTATAACTTTAGAAACCTTACAAACTTTCAACTTCACAACTAATAAATGGAGACATAATCATGGCAATAATGGAGAAAATTTTCGAAAAGGCAAAAGCAAAAAACAAGAAATTGGTTCTAGCTGAAGGAAATGACCCAAGAGTAGTAATAGCCGCTAATAAAATTATGGAAAAGGGCATTGCAAAATCAGTTACAGTAATTGGAACAGAAGATGAAATAAGCAAGTCCTGCAAAGAAGCCGGGATTACAGAAAGAAAATTTATATGCTACGACCATCTCAAATCTCCAAAGATGGATGAATACGCGAAGCTTCTTCAGGCTTATCGCGCTGAAAAGAAAAAAGATATTACTTTTGATAAAGCAGTTGAGACACTCAAACAGCGCATATTCTTCGGTGCAATGCTTCTGAGAGTAGGCGAAGTTGATGCTCTGGTAGCAGGCAGTATAGCCTCTACAGCAGATATGCTTAGAGCAGCTTTTATGATTGTCGGAACAGCTCCGGGAATTAAAAGTGCAAGCAGTTGCTTCCTCATGGATTTAGCTCATCCGTCTCCGGGTGGCGAAAGCACATTGCTCTATTCTGACTGTGCAGTAGTCCCTGATCCAGATTCAGCTACGCTCGTGGATATAGCTCTTGCTACAGCCAAAACACATGTCGCCTTAATAGGCACAACTCCTAAGATCGCATTCCTTTCTTTCTCAACTAAAGGAAGCGCCGAACACGCTCTTATCGACAAAGTCCGCAATGCTACAGAAATGACGAAAAAGAAAATAGCCGAACTTAAACTTGATTACATAGTTGATGGCGAACTGCAGGCAGATGCCGCTCTTGTTCCAAAAGTAGCCGCATCAAAGGCTCCTGGCAGCCCTGTCGGTGGTAATGCTAACATCCTTATATTCCCTGACCTGAATGTAGGAAATATCTGCTACAAAATTACTCAGCGCCTCGCGGGAGCTGCAGCAATCGGTCCAGTTCTACAAGGTCTTGCCAAACCTATGAGCGACCTCTCAAGAGGATGCTCTGCAGACGACATAGTCGGCACAGCCGCTCTGGTAATCTGCCAGGCTCACTAATTTAAAACTCATCACTCAGTAGATAAAAAAAGCCGCTCGGATGAGCGGCTTTTTATTTGCTGATATTTAAGAGTTTAGCATTTACAGGAACCGCAACTGCCTTCCTCGTGTTTGGTGACTACTGTATTACCATTCATCTCTACGGCTACAGCCAATGCTACGGTAGCGCCTACCATCGGGTTATTACCCATACCGATAAGCCCCATCATTTCTACATGCGCTGGAACTGATGATGAGCCGGCAAACTGTGCATCTCCGTGCATTCTTCCCATGGAGTCTGTCAAACCGTATGAAGCAGGACCTGCTGCCATATTGTCAGGATGCAATGTTCTTCCTGTACCACCGCCTGAAGCTACAGAAAAATACTTCTTGCCATTTTCATTAGCCCATTTTTTATATGTTCCGGCGACAAGGTGCTGGAAACGGGTCGGGTTAGTAGAGTTACCTGTAATTGATACATCTACTTTTTCATGCCTCATGATTGCAACGCCTTCAAGAGCATCGTCCGTACCGTAAACTTTTACCTTGGACTTTTCGCCTGAAGAGTATTTCTTTTCTTCAACGATATTAAGCGTATCTGTATAGTAGTCATATTGGGTTTTAACATAAGTAAAACCATTTATGCGCGAAATAATAAAAGCCGCATCTTTTCCAAGACCATTCAAGATAACCAGAAGTGGCTCTTTTCTGACTTTATTAGCAGACCTTGCGATACCAATCGCGCCTTCAGCGGCAGCAAATGATTCGTGTCCGGCAAGGAAACAGAAACATCTGGTTTCTTCTCTAAGAAGCATAGCTCCTAGATTGCCGTGTCCGATTCCTACTTTTCTGGTTTCAGCGACAGACCCAGGAATACAAAAAGCCTGGAGTCCGATTCCGATTGCTTCTGCTGCTGCTGCTGCTTTCGTGATTCCTTTCTTAATAGCGATTGCGCAGCCCAGAGTATATCCCCAAACAGCATTATCAAATGCTATTGATTGAACACCTCTTACGATAGTGTCAACATCTATACCCTTTGATGTGCAAAGGCTTTTGGCATCTTCAAGACTAGCAAATCCATACTCTTTAAGAGTTATTTCTATCTTGGCTATCCTTCTTTCGTATCCTTCAAAGCGAACCATAATTTTATTCTCCTTTCTCTTTATTCTTTTCGAGGGTCAATATACTTTGCGGCTTCAGCGTAACGACCATAAGACCCGACATTCTTCTCATAGGCTTCTTTAGGATCTTTGCCTTTGCGAATCATTTCCATCATCTTTCCAAGATGGACAAACTTGTAACCTATCACTTCATCACCCGCGTCTAATCCAAGACTCAGAATATAACCTTCAGCCATTTCGAGGTATCTTACGCCCTTGGCGCTCGTGGCATACATCGTACCAATCTGAGAACGAAGGCCTTTTCCCAAATCTTCGAGTCCTGCGCCAATCGGCAGTCCGCCTTCGGAAAAAGCAGTTTGTGTTCTTCCATAAGCGAACTGTTTAAATAGTTCTCTCATAGCTACATTTATAGCATCGCACACCAAGTCGGTATTGAGAGCTTCAAGAATAGTTTTTCCCTGAAGGATTTCAGCAGCCATAGCAGCTGAGTGAGTCATACCGCTGCAACCGATTGTTTCTACTAAAGCTTCATGGATTATACCATCTTTGACATTCAATGTGAGCTTGCAGGCACCCTGCTGAGGAGCGCACCAGCCTACACCGTTAGATAGTCCTGATATGTCCTTTACTTCATAAGATTTAGTCCATTTCCCTTCCTGTGGAATTGGAGATGGTCCGTGATGAGGGCCCTTTGCCACACGACACATGCATTCAACTTCGTGAGTGAGATTCATCCTGACATTCCTTTATTAAGTTTTTTGTTTAAGATAAAGTAACTAGCGACTTTTCCGATTATAATGGACATGCCGATCTTTCTCAATAATTAGTAATATTAAAACTAAGTTTTTAAGATTTAAAACTTACCTGGAATAAAAGATAGAAGCTTCTGATAAGAAGTAGAGATAAAGAAATTCTTAGGCGAGTCTCCCACTCAGCTATAACCGCAAACTCGCCTAAGATTTGGCTCTTTATTTATAGAGCCCCAACTCAATCCTGTAACCTTAAATTTCCCTTTCACGGCATTAAAAATACATCCCGATTGCGGTCAGGCAAAAATTCACATTCATATAGTTTATATTATAACAATTTTTGTATAGAAAAATTACATTATGTGTATAATTACAACTATTAAGAATCTTAAAATAGTGAGGTAAATATGGATTTTTATACAGAAAAACTACGGACTATCCGTAAAAGTAAAAAAGTTACATCTGAAGAACTTGCACAAAAAATGGGAATATCCAGACTAACTCTATGCGCATGGGAAAACGCCAAACGAGTCCCGTCAGAAGCAAAAATCAGAATGATAGCAAGAACTCTTGACATATCAGTAGATGAAATATCTAATCTCATGCCTGATAAACCCAAATCAAATGCCAATATATTTGGAACTGACTCAACGATGGTTTCATTGCTAGGCACTGATAACAAAAAGAACCAGGAAAGATTGTCTGTAGTAATTTCTAAAGTTTCAGGTATGAACAAGGAACTTTCTGACGCAAGATTGATAATCGAAGCAATGCTCTCTTCTTTTCCTTCTATATTCTATATAAAAGACGCAAACCTCAGATATATAACTGCCAATGAAGCGTTTCTTAATAATTTATCGTTAAATAAAAATTTCAGCGTATTTGGGAAGAGTGATTTTGATTTCTTCCCCATTCATGAAGCGAAAGTCAATTACGAAATGGACAAAGAAATTCTAGCAACAGGAAAAAGTAAACTTGATGAAGAAGGTTACATTCCTGGAAGTAGAAAAACAAAATGGGGAATTATATCCAAAACACCTATTTTTGACTCAGAAGGCAAAATAGCAGGTGTAGTCGGTTCATTTGTTGACATCACAAAAAGAAGATTAGCTGAAGAAGTAAGGGAAATTCTTGAAAGCAATATCAATGAATGGCAAAACTGTCTTACTATCTACGATTTAACCGAACAAAAATATGTCTTTGTAAGCAAAGCTGTTGAAAAAATTGCAGGCTATGGAGTAGAAAACTTCTACAACATTCCCAATTTTAACCTGGATACATGCATTCATCCTGATGACAGAAAAATTATAACACCATTTACTATGAGACAGACAGCTGAATATGAAATATTTACATACAGAATTATCAGGGCGGACGGTCAGATACGACAAATATCCACAGAAATATTTCCTGGAAAGAAAGAATACCTAAATAAATACCTTATAACTCTTTCCGAAGACATCACTGATAAATCCTGAGACATAGAAAACAAAAAAAAGAGGATGTCGTGAAGATTTAATGCTTAGGAATAGTTTTATCTAAACTTAGGCATGATACTTGGGGTTAAGCTCATATTGCTTTCCTGTGGCTCTTTACTTCCTCAGTTGCTTAATATTCGCCGAAAACTGAACTTCCTTCGATGTTATCTCAAGATTCTTCGTTCTCTTAACTGACACTCTTCAGTATCAGTTTATTCAGAGCTACCTCATTATGTCCATTTCAGACTTTTTTCAGCTGTTCTTTGTCTGTGATGCTATTTCCTTTGCATCTTCTTTCCGGAGTTAACCGGGAAGCTTATCGAATCTGACTTCCAACTGGTTTAGTTTGCTGGGTATTTCAGATTCTTTCTTGTTACAGATTTCTCTGTAAGAAGAAGACTATATGTATTTGCTCTGTACACTTCGACTTTACTTGCATATCTCTATGCAAATCAGTTTCGGCATTCCCTTTTGACCGCCTTTAGCTTTCGATCGTCTTAGTCGGGACTATTCATCCCTTCCTGATAACCTTTCGTGTTATCACTCCTTGCATACCGTTTTTTCCGTTACACTTGGTTCTTTCTGCATTTCTGCTTCGGTACAGCCTCCTGGTAGTTTCTTCTACCTCGTTCTGTACAGACAATCGCGCTTAGTCTCGGAGTATTGAAAATCATAAGGTTTTTGCCTTATGGAGCTACTCGTGCCATTATCCTGCATTTAAGCTCTTTACTCCAACAGACTTTCAAGTTACCAACTTCAGTCTGCCTTAAGATCAGCCGTTTTTTCCGTCTGTCTTAATCTGTGAGGGAATTTTTCAGCATGTACTTTGGATATTCTCCATACTGAACTTCTTTAGCCTGAACACTCCTGGATAGTTTTAGCTACCCTTCAATATCATTTCTAATATTTCTTAGCACATTTCTGCACTATTTTCGGAAGGTTCTCTTCCTTTACTTCCTTGAGAAATGTTACTTCCTCACGGACTTCAGCGTTCATCGGCCTGGAACATTGAAACTATACCCTTTCATGGTTTCCCACTACTTGTCTATTGTTTCCTTTTCAGCTGTTATCAACCTTTCAGTTAATAACGCTCTTCCTTGTATCTACCGTAATTGCTTACGGCCTTCACGACATCCTCAAAATTTCAATCAGCTTTTTGTCTCATCATCAATTTCAACTTACGATTTGCGTCCGTTGTTTTGGTGATGGGCCTTTAAATTGCTCCTCTCTTGACATTATGCCAACTAGTTTTTTGAAAATATTTTGAAAAAAGATTGCCTCACGCCCATTATGAGGCTAAAAATCAGAATTATGTACTCGAAATGCTATTTAATAGTGACTTTTTCGATGACTATCTGAGTACCAGGAACATCTCCCATGTAGTTTTGAGTTGATGTTTTTACGCTTTCGATTTTATCAACCACATCCATTCCTTTGATTACCTTACCAAAAACAGCATAACCGTACCCCTGAGGTGTAGGAGCAGAGTAATTCAGGAAGCTGTTATCTTTTGTATTGATGAAAAACTGACTTGTAGCTGAATTTGGATCACCCGTCCTAGCCATAGCAATTGTTCCTCTGTCATTCTTCAGACCGTTATTTGATTCGATAGTAATTGCAGAAAGAGTTTTTTTCTGGCTCATATCTTTTGTAAAACCGCCACCTTGAATCATAAAGCCTTTTATGACTCTGTGAAAAATTGTGCCGCTGTAAAAATCACTGTTTACATATTCAATAAAATTTTTAACTGTATTTGGGGCTTTGCCTGAGTTAAGTTCGACTTCGATATTTCCCATATTAGTTTGAATTTCTACTACAGGGTTAACCTGTTTTGTTGAAGAATCTGTTGCTTGCATAGAGTTTACCTTATCATTATTTGTTGTTGAGTTATCAGAAGACGATGCTGCATTCAAGCCGCATATGCCTATTGATAGGATTAGAGTTACAATTCCTGCTAAAGATTTCATAGAGTATTCCCTTTTTTTGTATTGCTTGTAAAAAATAAGATTTAGTAATCTAAATTGATGCTAGTCATATTGCCACAGAATAAATCAAAGAAATCCAGACCCGTTGCTGGGGAAGAGCCCAAAAAAGTGGTGGTGGGAGATGGATTTGAACCATCGAACTCTAAGAGGGCAGATTTAC
>Ga0194039_1000772_pt1 | contig 18335 bp, 22 predicted proteins | sample JunL228m_MetaG_FD_148679 | JGI IMG/M metagenome (GOLD analysis project Ga0194039, IMG submission 148679) | Anoxic zone freshwater microbial communities from boreal shield lake in IISD Experimental Lakes Area, Ontario, Canada - Jun2016-L227-8m | ecosystem: Environmental > Aquatic > Freshwater >... | reverse complement strand
GCTACCGTCAGGCAGCCGAAAAGGCCCAGCAGCTCTTAAAAGAGATTGCCTTCGATATCAAAGTCAGCGACAAGGTGCTCTTAAAGAACATTGCAGGCACCGCGATGACCGGCAAGGGCGCAGAGGCCAGCAAGGACAAGCTCTGTGACCTTGTTGTCAGAGCAGTGACCATGGTCACTGATGCAGACGGCACTGTTGACATCGAGAACATCAAAGTCGAGAAGAAGACCGGCGGATCAATAGAGGACTCCGAGATTGTTGAAGGAGTACTCATCGACAAGGAACGCGTCCACCCATCGATGCCAAAGAAGGTTGTCAATGCAAAGATCCTTCTCTTGAACGCAGCAGTTGAGTTCAAGAAGACCGAAGTCGATGCAGAGATCAACATCACCTCTCCCGACCAGCTTCAGGCATTCCTCGATGAGGAAGAGCGCATGGTCAGGAGCATTGTTGACAAGATCGTCAAGAGTGGCGCAAACGTCCTCTTCTGCCAGAAGGGCATTGACGATATTGCACAGCACTACCTTGCAAAGGCAGGACTCTTTGCAACCCGCCGTGTCAAGAAGAGCGACATGGAAAAGCTTGCCCGTGCAACCGGTGCAACCCTCGTCTCCTCAATCGATGCAATCTCCAAAGAAGAGCTCGGAAAGGCCGGTCTCGTTGAGGAGCGCAAGGTTGGCGGCGAAGATATGACCTTTGTCGAGCAGTGCAAGAACCCCAAGGCTGTCTCAATCATTATCAAGGGCGGCACTGAACACGTAGTCGACGAACTTGAACGCGCTATCCACGATGCACTCCGCGTTGTCGGTGTCGTTGTCGAGGACAAGAAGGTTGTAGCCGGTGGCGGCGCACCTGAGACCGAGCTCTCGCTCCGTCTCCGCGAGTACGGCGCAACCGTTGGTGGCAGGGCACAGCTCGCCATCGAAGCGTTCGCATCAGCACTTGAGATCATCCCGCGGACCCTTGCAGAGAATGCAGGACTTGACCCCATCGATATGCTCGTCGAGATCCGTGCAGCCCACGAGAAGGGCAAGAAGACCTACGGCTTGAACGTGTTCGAAGGAAAAGCAGTCGATATGAAGGCAGCCGGTGTTGTCGAGCCGCTCCGCGTCAAGACACAGGCAATCTCATCAGCCGCAGAAGCAGCCATCATGATCCTGCGCATTGACGATGTCATTGCATCCTCAAAGAGCCATGCACCCGAAGGCGGTATGCCCCCGGGTGGCATGGGCGGTATGGGTGGAATGGGCGGCATGCCTCCGGGCATGGGCGACTACTAAACAATTTTTTTGTAAAATATTCTCATCCTTTTTTCCGGTAGTCGGGATATCCACTTGTGTTGTATTGACAGGTTCAGGATACCTTGAGGTATACATTCTGGCATTAAAAAAAAAGATGGGGGGATGTACTTACGGTGCTGAGGTGGGACGTACGGTAGTTGTATCGCTCAACAACTCGCCTTTCTTGACAACGATCATACCGGTTGCATTCGAGTAGGTGTCGATAAAATCATACGTGCCCTCCTGACCGAAGTCGGTGCTCACTTGGGAACCTGTCATGAAATCCCCTGAATTGAACATGCCTGCGTGAGTGCCCGTTATCTTGATTGCATGGACGGCTTTATCATCATTGATCCACGTGATGCCGGTTCCTGGAAGGACGGTGAGTAACTGGGGGACAAATGAATTGTTCCGGATATAGATCGTAGTGATCTTAGTCGAGGCAATCTGCACCGGTATGGGTGTCTTTACTGCTGTAGCCACAGTCGTTGCTATCACAGTAGTACTCTGGGGGGTGGCGACCGTCGTTGGCACCATCGTTGGTACGGGTGTTGCTACTGTCGGGGGAACGGTTGGGGGAACTGTTGGAATCGTGGTTGCAACGGAGGTGGTTACTGCTACTGGCTGTGCCGGCTGGGTACATCCACTGATCATCACAAGGCCAATTACCAGAATAAACAATCCAATGAACTTTTTCATGGAAATTAGATTGTTTTTGTCTTGTAATTAAATTTACTAAATGAATTGCAACCGGTTTAGTTGTAGCAGAACGATTTGCCAATTGCCTGTCAATTGTATCCGGCACTGGTGAAAAAAGTAAAAGGATTGATCATTTGGAAGGTGTCTGCATTGTTGGCGCACCTTCAACAGATGGACCTTCCTTGACTATGATAGTCCCTTTCATATTGGGGTGATCGGGGCATATGAATTCGAACACGCCGACATTAGCAAAGGTGTTCCCCGATGAGGATCCGGGAATAATTTGTCCGGAATTGAACATGCCATCGTGAATGCCAGTTATTTTGACCGAGTGGCTGATGAAGTCTTCATTCACCCAGCTGATGCCGGTTCCCGGAAGGACGGTGAGTTCCGTGGGGACGAATGTATTGTTCCGCATGTAGAAGATTGTATTTTTTGTCTGAGGAACCAAGGTGATCTTCGGTGTTGACAGGACCGTAACTACGGTTGTTGGCACCATAGTTGGTACGGGTGTTGCTACTGTTGGGGGAACGGTTGGGGGGATTGTTGGAACCGGGGTTGGAACCGTGGTGGTTACTGCTACTGGCTGTGCCGGCTGGGTACATCCACTGATCACAATCAGGGCAATCACAAGAATAAGTAATCCAATAAACTTCTTCATGGAAATTACATTGTAATCGCCTTGTATTTAAATTTACTAATAAATTGAGACCGGTTTTGTTGCAGCACAAAGAATTGTGATTCTGCCTGTTGCATTCGGTCCGGTTTTGTACATTTTCCCGGACTGTAAGACTGCAACAATGGTTTAAAAAAATCCGTCAACTTGTCTAACAACAGATTAATGAACCCGGACGCATCCAGTATCTCATATGAGCGACCGTTTCATCTTCACAAAATACCGCACGGACTGTTATCACTGCAAACAGACGGCAGATCAGATCATCAAGGCGGTTCCCAATCAGGCTCAGGTAGCGTGTGACAACTGCGGGGCGACACGGGTCTTTGTCCCACGGGTACACGATGTGGCAAATACTGGATCGTACACAAAGATCGGGTGCTATGATCTCTGGGAACTTGTCGAGACCGCTGAATGCCGGAATTGCCATGTTACCGGCCCGCACGATCTTACGATTGGATGCAGGCACTTTACGATCCGGTGCAGGAGCTGCGGGTTTACCCATTTCTATAAGTCCGATATAGAATATATGGCAAAAGACGAACTCAAAGTCGGGTAAGACGGAACTTTCAGACTTTACGGAGCGGAACCGGGTTCCGTTGAGCGCTAGATCCAACTTGATGAGGACTCAAATTGTGGGGAAAATTTCCTATCCCAATAATACCCGAATCAGATGTTTCCTAACCTGACTTTGTGATACGACAAAAAAATATTACTTCTCTTCTCTTACCATCTCGATCGCTTTCTTCGGGCACTCGTTGGCGCAGATCCCACAGCCCTTGCAGAACCGGAGATCGATATTGAGATCCTCATCAATCGAAGCGTCCGGGCAGTACATGGCGCACAACCCGCAGGCATTGCATTTCTCACGGTCAACTACGGGTTTGAATACCCGCCAGGATCCTGTCTGCCCGGCTGCGCCCTCTTTCGGACGGCTCATAGCTAAGCGTTCACGTACTGCACTCATGCGCTCATCTCCTTGTAGGCTGCGTCAGCAGCTTTGACATTACGTTCATCGGAAAACATCTCGCGGATCGCCAGCTTTCCGGACTCTGAGGTGATGATGCCCATCTTTGCAAGCGCCCCGAGCACGGGGGTGTTTAAGATCGGGCTGCCGGAGACCACAAGGTTTTCGCGAAGAGCAATTCCCGTGAGGTCAACGTTTCGGCACTCAAATCCGGAAAACTCTCTCTTACCTGCACTGTTGATGAAGATGCGACCACCCTTTTTTAACCCTTGCAGCACATCGACTACGTCCATCACGCTTGTATCGAGCACAACTACCATGTCAGGTTGCCGAATCTGGCTGTAGACCTTGATCGGTTTGTCATCGATGCGGACGAACGAGACGATCGGTGCGCCCCGGCGTTCAGCACCATAGAATGGGCACGCGGTTGCGTACTTTCCGTCATAGAGGGCTGCCATAGCAAGGAGCCGGGCTGCAGTCACGCCACCCTGCCCGCCTCTGGAGTGAATGCGGATCTCAAACATGTGCGTTCACCCCGAACCAGAACTCTTCACCCATACGACGGGTCCGAACAAACCCAGCGATATCATCGTAGGTCACTTCCTGACCCCCTATCCCGGCAATAACGGAATAGAGATCCTCTTTTGTCTGGGCCATGATCTCCGTTGCGAGAATTCCCCCGCGACCAAAGGAGTAGTCGCGGTCGATAACAACAACCTGCTTTCCCTTAAGGTTCAGTTTCGGGAATGGCCGCAGCCAGCGCAGACGCATCGAGCCGGCCTTTATCCCCTCTTTTCTTAGGATATCCACGGCAACTTCTGCTTCCTTGCCGAGTGTGCCAAGCGCAATTACGATCACTTCTGCATCATCGCATAGGTAATCCTCGGTAAACCCGTACTTCCTGCCAAAGCGCTTGGCAAAATCTTTCCCGGTCTCTTCGATCACTTTCACGGAATCCCGCATCGAGCGCTCGATATCCCAGCGGAATTTGAACTGCTGGTCAGGACCTGTCAGCGTGCCATATCCAGCTGGGTGTTTCGGATCAATGGCATGGGGGAGGCGTATTTTGGGAATGAAGTCACCCAATTCCACGGTGTCGACCGGTTGCATAATATGGGAGAGCAAAAACCCGTCAAGGTTCACCATCACCGGCAGCAGAACATCGTTGTGCTCTGCGATCCGGAACGCCATGAGTATTGTATCGTAAGCTTCCTGCACCGTGCTCACATATACCTGCAACCAGCCGGTGTCGCGTTCCTGTAGTGCATCAGTATGTTCTGCCCAGATGTTCCAGCCGGGTCCTAAAGAGCGGTTCACGTTTGCCATAACAATCGGGAGACGTGCTCCCGCTGCCCAGTTTGTCATCTCGTGCATGTAGAGCAGACCGTGCGAGCTGGTGGCAGTAAACGTCCGCACCCCGGTGATACTCGCACCGATGCAGGCTGCCATTGCAGAGTGCTCACTCTCTACTGCGATGTACCGGGTCGGCATGAGTCCACCGCTCACAAACTCGGCGATCTGTTCAACGATCTCGGTCTGCGGGGTGATAGGGTACGCAGCGACAACACCGGGTACTGCCTGCTTTACTGCTTCGGCTACCGCTTTGTTGCCGGTTACAATCTTTTTCATGCAGACGCCTCCTCTTCAGCTGCCAGCCGTTGGTAATTCTTTGCGATCTTCTGTTTGAGGATCTCGACGATCTTTGGATCGATACCCTTGAACCTACCCTGCGGTGAGAGATACTCTTCGAGCGGCAATGGTTTTTTCATCGCTGCCTTAGATTGCGGGCCGATCGTGACTTTTCCGTACTCCCGCTCGTAGAGCACCCACATGCCGCTCTTTACCGCAAGTTTTCCCATCTCAACCGATTTCTCGGTCGGGTATCGCCAGCCTGGCGGGCAAGGTGCGAGGATATGGATGAAGGTCGGGCCACGGAACGTGAGGGCCTTTTGTACTTTTTTGAAAATATCCTGCGGATAGGCTGCACAGGCTGTTGCCATGTATGGCGGATCGTGGGCAGCGATGATCATATCGATATCTTTCTTGGCATCTGTCTTGCCGGTAGGAGTTGTGGTTGTCTTTGCCCCCATCGGAGTCCCCCCGGAGCGCTGCATACCGGTGTTTCCGTAGGCTTCGTTGTCGTAGCAGATGTACAGGAAATCGGTGCCCCGCTCGAATGCACCGGACATTGCCTGAATCCCGATATCGAGCGTGCCGCCGTCGCCAGCGTACACGATGACATTCGTCTTTTTTCCAGCTGCACGGAATGCGTTACTCATGCCCGAGGCACAGGCAGCTGCGGCACCAAAGGCGATGTTGTAGACCGGTACATTGAATGCGGTGTTCGGGTAGATGCCTTGTATGACGCTCGTGCAGCAGGCAGGAACGACCATGACGGTGTCAGGACCGGCTGCCTTGAGCACGTACCGCAGCGCCAGCGAGTCGCTGCACCCTGCGCATGCGGATGTACATTTCAGCACGTATTCTTCTTTGGGTATTTCGGCGATGGTAATCAGACTCCTGCAATGATAACAGATAAAAGCGCGAGATATGATCGCGGTTCTAAGAATAATGATCGTTTTAAAATGTCAAAAAAGGATCTATATTGCTTTTGTATTTCAGCTGTGATAGAGTGCGGTATTTAACACAGTTGATAACAGGGAGGGGATATTTCCTGGACCGGCAACGAAATTTAGAAAAAATTCATTTTTGATTGGGGTAAAATCTAAAAAAAAAGTGGTTTTTTTTATTTCTCTCGGTTCTGTTCAGTTATTCGAAATACTCCTGTATCGATTTGGTTACTATGGGTTGTGCCGTTTTTTTATCCCGTCTTCTGATTTATACCTCTCTCAATAACACTGGTTCCAGGGTTACCGTCTTGTGACAACGAGCATTGCTATCCCTAATGCGGCGAGACACAACCCACTCTCAAGGGGCACTCGCGGCCGGGTGGTTTCTGTGGACACCGGTGTCTGCTGGATTGTTGTTGTCGGGGGCATTGTTGTTTCAGGTAGAGGTGTTGGTGCTGTGGTCGGCTCCGGTGTTGTGGTTCCTGTTACGATTTGTGTGATAATCTGTGATGTAACCGGTGGTTTTCGGGAAAAGACCTGAATCTGCACCTGCAGGTTATCGCGGTCTACGGACTGGGGGTTTTCGACTTTTACTGAGTATGACCTGAGTCCTGTATAGATGGATGTCTGGAACTCGACGATTGCAACACCAGCAGAGTCTGTCGTGACCAGTGCATAGTACTGGGTGTTTGACATTTCGGGTGTTGAGGGTGCGATATCATCGCGTATGGTACGCCCGTTACCGTTGTTGTACTGGTACGAACCGATCGGGTACGGTCCACCAACCGGATCTTTTGTGACACCCCACGTATAATCAGCGATGACCGGTGGCTGGTCATAGGGTTTCCCTGTCATGGAAAATGTCCGTGGCAGCCACACGTAATAGGACGTGTTGGGTAAACCGGTGATGGTAGCTGTAAACCGTCCCCCCCGCGTTAATGTGTCGTCCAGGGATTGCTCGGCGGTCTTTACTGAAGAGACGGGAATAACGATAATCAGTGAGCAGAGGATGAATGCGAGAAGGATAAATCCGATTTGTTTTACTTTCATGATGGTCACATTTTTTAGATTTGTAGGGAATAATAGAATTATAGTGTCCAGCAGTCTCTCCCCACCGTCTGGGGAAAAACAAACGATGTTGTGCAGTGAGGTTTTTTTTCGAAGTTGAACGGGGCTGTGGGGTGACAGTACCCGCGATTTTTGCGTTTCTATTGTCAGATCCCATTGATGAATGATGGAATTATTTACGTTTATCAGGATCCCCGGTTGGGTCATCCCGTAATACTTCTCTTAATGTTTTACGGAATTCGTCATCATGACGAGCGAGATTATAGAAAATATTGCGCATTGTTACAGGTAGGTGTTCACTGTTCATATCATGGAATTGACAGTAATAGGCACACGCATCAACAATAATATCTGCACGTTCCAGATACTTCTGCTTGGCAATAATATCCAGTTTTTCCACCAGTGTTGCTGGTATTTTCAGCGAGATGTCAGGGTCGTTGCGTGTCATATGTATGAGTTATTTTAAGATATGTAACGAGCCTTTTGCATAAAAACCCTGCGGACCTTTTGGTGAGTGAGCGGTATCATTTTTATTCCCTGCTCAAGTCAATGTTCTAACGGTTTACAGGTTCAGCGTGACAGAGGAACCCGTTCTGAAAGGTCCACGGCTCGTGCAGGGCGCTTAATCGATCCGGCATTGCCAGCAGACCCCGCCATTCGGGTGATTAAACGATATTCTTATGCCCCCTTTCATCCAATCACTCTACATCGAATGGACTTCCATGTCACGCCACCGGCATACTCTCTCAAAACGTGCGGTCCAGCCTCCCGGAACCCTTCATGTGAATGGCGAACCTGCTGACCTGTCGGTCCAGATCACCGTCATTGACTATGATGCTACCCACTTCCAGGAGAAACAAGTCGACCAGATCCGCGAATGTTTCCCGTTTCGGGACACAGAAACAGTGACCTGGATCAACGTTGATGGTTTGGGAAACCCACAACTCATAGAAGATCTCGGGAAGTGCTTTACCATCCACCCGCTCATACTCGAAGACATCTTCAATACCGGGCAGCGTCCGAAGATGGAGGATCTTGGTGAATATATCTACCTGAACTTAAAGATGCTCACGTACATCATTACGGAAAAGGAGATTAAGATCGAGCACATCAGCATGGTCATTGGGAAAAACTTCTTAATCTCGTTCCAGGAAGATATCGGGGATGTCTTTGACCCGGTTCGCGAAAGAATAAGGAAAGATGGCCGGATTCGGAAATTTGGCCCGGATTACCTTGCCTACGCGCTTATCGACGGCATAGTTGACAATTATTTTGCGGTAATGGAGAAGCTCGAAGATCAGGTCGAGGACTTAGAGGAGGAACTGGTTGTCAGCCCGACACAGGAATCTCTTCAGAAGATCAACCGGCTTAAAAAGGATATGATCTTTCTCAGGAAATCTGTCTGGCCGCTCCGCGAGATGATCAATAACCTTGAGCGGTCCGAATCTCCGCTCATTAAAGAATCGACCAAGATTTACCTTCGCGACGTTTATGACCACACGATCCAAGTGATCGATACTTTAGAGACCTTCCGTGACATGGTATCCGGGATGATTGACATCTACCTATCAGGTCTGAGTTATAAAATGAACGAGATCATGAAGGTGTTAACACTCATTGCAACTATCTTCATCCCGCTCACCTTCGTTGTCGGTTTATACGGTATGAATTTTAAGAATATGCCTGAAATTGATTGGGAATTTGGCTATTATTCGGTACTGGTTGTAATGGGTATCATGGTATTGGGGATGCTCACATATTTCCGGAGAAAGAAGTGGATCTGATTCTGAAGATGTAACAGGAATAAGGTATACGGATTGGGACCCAGCCTTGCATTTTCCGGTCTCTCTCCCAGAGATCCTTTTTAAAACCTCTGCCGTCGGTCCTCTCACTGTGCTAACCCGTGGATTATCAAACAGATTGGTGAAGGATCGTTTGAGATCAATTACAGGGATATTGGGTTGAATCATAAAATAATGGTGTTTTTGCATCACCGTGAATTTTTTTTTAGAATGGGTATTTTTTTGGAAAAAGAGGGATAAAAAAATGGACTGTGGATATGAACTTCACAACCTTCTGATGTAGACTAGTACCGGGTTTAGAATATTCTCCTTGAACCCCAACCTATGGAAATATTTTATGTACACCGGTCTGGTTCTTTTTTAAAAATTTCACTTTCGCCCCGCCTACTCCGCGGTTTATACCCCCATTGTATCAATTAGGTTAGTGGGAAGGACGAAATAAAAAAAAGTCAGGAGCCAAAAAACGGCTCGGCTTCGCACCTCCCGCTCTCTCAGAACCTCATAAGATCCCTCGCTCCAATACCCGGAGATGGATAATCCCCCTCTATTTTCTTTTGTTTTTGTCCGGGTGCAGGCAACGCCACACAATCATAATATATTTTTAGAACGTTTGTCTAATGTCTGCTATGGCTCTTCGTTCCTTAAATCTTCCCGGTGTTGGAACTAAATACGAATTCGAGACTGATAAGGGCGACACAGTCGCCATATTTTTCACAAAAACCGGCATTATCCAGATGTACACCCTCCAGAAAGGCTGCAAGACTCCTAGCGCGGCCGAGATGTCACCGGTCGAGGCCCGGAGGCTTGGAAATATCTTAACCGGTGCGATCATTGAAGCTGACCAGGAGAGCGTTGAGATAGCCTTCTCCGCGCTTGCCGATTTACGAATCACCATCCACACGTTCTTTGTCACACCAGCAGTTGTTGGAAAGACCATTGAAGAACTCCAGATTCGGGCAAAGACCGGAGCGACAGTGATTGCGGTATGCCGGCATGACCGGAATATCATCAACCCGCCACCGACATTTGCATTTGAAGAAGGTGATGCGGCACTGATCATTGGGGAGAGTGACCAGATCAAAACGTTTGAGCGGGAAATTATGGTGAATTAATGGAAAGCCTCGTTCTTGCGCTCTTTGTCTGTCTGGTACTGGCTCTCATCACCAAGTACCTCTCAATACCAGCCATCCCGTTCTACATCCTTGCAGGTGTAATATTGGGAAAAGCCGGAGGAGGGATGCTCACAACAAATGAGATCAGTCACTTCTTCTCTGAAATGGGGCTGATCTTCCTGCTGTTCTTCATGGGACTTGGCTTAAAACCGGAACGGATCGCATCGAACCGGGTTGCCGTCCTGACCAGCGGGATCATTGATCTGAACATCAATATGATCATCGGGTTTGCAGCATCATACCTGCTCGGATTCTCACTCATGGAATCTGTCATCATCGCGTCTGCCTTCTATATCTCAAGCACCGCGATGGCTCTCACGTCATTGATCGAAAACCGGAAGCTGATGCTTCGTGAGTCTGATACGGTCATCTGGCTGATGGTTTTTGAAGACCTCGTACTGATCATCTTCCTTGCGATCATCTCTGCCGGCAACCAGAACTTGGTGTTCTTCTTAATCAAAATCCTTGCAGTCCTCGGAGTGCTCTACGCACTCGCCCATTATGGCAAGGAATTTCTCATCTCCATTCTCGATCGGGACGATGAACTCCCCATCCTTTTCACGTTTGCTGCAGTACTCATCACAGCATCGTTCGCGCTGTATCTCGGTGTGCCCGAGACAATGATGGTGATAGCGCTAGGGGTTGCATTCGCTACTACTGATCCGGATGCCTTTGAGCAGCATGCCCGCCCGTTCAAAGACGTATTCTTAGTCGTATTCTTTGTCTTCTTTGGAGTCACTGTGGATTTCTCCGGTGGGGCCAACTGGTTTGTGATCGGGGCGATCAGCATTCTTGCCGTTGTCAGTAAGCTTATTTCCGGATTGCTTACGGGGCTATTCATTCACGGTTCAGCCCTTTCTGGTCTTGAGATCTGGGCAAATACTATAGCGAGGGGAGAGTTCTCCATTGCTCTTGCAGTAATCTATGGTTCACCCGTTGTGGGCACCACGATCGCAGCGATGGTTATCGTGACTTCCATAGTCGGGTCATTCATAGCAAAATACAGTGGCATATTGCGCCGGGGGATCGTAAGTCACGGGCGACACAGGGCATTATTGCGGCGGCCTCACTAAAACTTTAACGGCACCGTTGAGAAAATTCAACTCCTCTCAAGTCTCAGGCATTGAACGCCCCCCGGCATGTCCAAAAAATCAAAAAAGATTACGTATGATCCTGTTTACTGCCCTGCTCTGTAGAATCGCTATCCCCGTCATGCCCGCGTTTTGCTACGATCTCCTGCACCACCAGTCTTGAACTGCAAAGATCGCTGTCAGCATATTTTCCTATGCGCACGATCTCTGGAGTGAGGTTCCGTGCGGCAAGCTGCGAGCGGATTTTTTCCTCGTCAAAGAGCTGGTTGAATCCAATCGTGATCACAGCCGGGCAAATCTCTTCAATCGGGCGGAACATATCGGTTTTATCGCCAAGAATTGCATGGTCTACCGGGCGGAGTGATGCGATCATTGCAAGCCTCTGTTCTTCCGGGATGATTGGGCGGGGTTTATGTTTCACGTTCATATCGCGGGCTACAATCACCCAGAGTTCATCCCCGAGTTTTTTGGACTCTTCAAGATAGTAGAGATGCCCTGGGTGCAGAAGATCAAACGTACCTGTGGCAACCACCCTGCGGATGCTCATGCAATTACCTCGAGCTTGCACGGTTCCCCGTCAGCACTGAAGCACTGCCAGTCATCAATACGATACGGATAGCCGATGATTAGGTGAAATCGCCCAGCCCGTGGGAAGAAGTGCACATCCGCTTCTGATGGTCGGAGTACACCATTCGGGTGACTGTGGGCGCTGCCGGCGAGGTGGGTGTCAAGGGGCATCATGTCAAAGAAGACCGAGGCAGAGTCTTCACCGGTAATAGTGCCAGGAACCATGTTCAGCTCCACAATCACCCCATTGTTTTCCCGGAGAAGAGCCACGAACTCGTTGGGGTGTGAGTCACGTCCCAGTTCAAGGAGCAGCATGAGAAGTTCCTGTTTGATTCCTCGGATGTTCATGGTCTTAGTGCCTTTACACGCTTTTTTTCGGGCGTTGTACCGATCATATGCGTGCTGCTGGTCAAAAAATGCTCGGAAAAATGGGATATTATTGTTCGACTTTTGTGTCCATGGCGATGCCAAAAAAAATTATTTCTTACCGGTCACTTTGATGACATGGTAGCCGAACTGGGTCTTGACCGGGCCGACAACCTTGCCGACTTCCTCGATAAAAGCGATCTGCTCAAACTCGGGAACCATCTGGCCCTTGCCGAACCAGCCGAGGTCTCCACCGTTCTTTCCTGACGGGCAGGATGAGAAACGCTTTGCAACTGCGGCAAAATCTTCGCCGTCAGCGACCCGCTTCATGATCTTGTTTGCTTCATCTTCAGTCTTTACAAGGATGTGGGATGCACGTGCCTGTGGTGCCATGCTATACAGGTGCACCTTCCCGGAAATAAAATGGTTGGTCCGGTTTTCAGAACTCCCCATCCTGTTCAAAACTCCGCCCGTACCGGATCGCCAACTCTGCTTTGTATAACTCCCTACCAAGATAGCCGGCATGGTCAAGCAGCGTAACATCGCCCTGCGACAGAATGGTGTGGAGCAAATCCAGCCAGCGTTTGCCCCGCACCGCCTTCCCGTGGATCATGGCAACGATCTGGTCGCCATCGATCCCGATCCGGAAGTTGCCTTTCGGATCGTAGATGATCTCGTCTGGAATTTTTTTTGCCACTATCACCGTCTCGTACTCAACCGGTGGCTCGCGCCGTTTTCGTTTCTCCTTGAGTACGAGCAGATCGATCCCTAGATCCTTGGGATACGGGCGGTCCTTTGCAAGCACCATCATCTCAACGGCCCGTCGCATCTCCCGGATTGATCCTTGTGTCTTATCGGAATGCTCGCTCGAAAAGATCACCGATGCATCCACCTCATTTGCCATACCGGCCAGCAATGCATTCGCCCCGATCGAGTCTGCATCAAGGAGCTCTACCACATTGCCCGCACCGAAAAATAGCGGCTGCTTGATATTTTTAAAATTTTTCAGCGATGTCACTAGTCCAGAACCGACCGGCTGAAGCAGTGGATCCGCAATGATGCACGCGATACCGGCACGCTTTGCCATCGCGATATTCTTTTTAAGCGTACTCTCCCCCGGCACAATGACCGCGGTAACACCGGCGTCTGCAACCTGGTCTCCGATCAAAGGAATGTTTTTCTCATGTAATGAGAGGACAAGGTCCGCCCGGATGAGCGCCGCCCGGATCAGGAGCGGATCCTGTGTATCCACAGCTAGCGGCTGCTCAATATCGGCAACAAGGGAAAAGGCCCGGGCCACATCCTGTGGAGTAGCATCGAAACCAAAACCAAGATCTACGATATCTGCGCCGGAAGAAAAGAACCGTTCCACAACCTCGCGGAGTGCTTCGCACCGGTGGGCATCCATGATCTCGGCGAGAACCTTCATCCGCGATCCCCCGCCAATCTTCACGCCACGGATTATAAAATCGGCGTCCGCTTCCTGCTCCATCTGCTCAACCTTGCGCATCGCATCGCCGGCCTTCTTTTCTGCGATGAATTCATCGGCAGGAACTGTGCGCGAGAGGGTAATTGTGTCGAGCAGTGGCAGGATAAGGGCGAGATCCGCTGCATGGCGTGGGCCGCGATAGACCGGCACCCCGCTCTCCCGCTCAACCTGATCGAATGAGGCGGTGCACATCCCGGAGATGATCACCATATCGTAGAGCCCTTTTTTTATCAGGAGCCGTAGTGCATGCGGGGTGAGAAACGAGGCAATCTCCCCGGTTACAACCACATCTGCATCAAAACCCGCTGCCGCTCCTTTCACCATCAGCTCCGTGGCAGCCCCAGTAGGCAGCAGGATGTGCATAAGTTCCCTTAATACCAGAGAGATAAAAACACTATGATCAGATGCTGACCTGCGATTTGCACGTGCATACGAATTACTCTAAAGACGGTGAGAGCAGTGTCGAGGAGATCATCAGGGCAGCTGAATTGGCAGGACTCGACGCGATCGCCATTACCGACCATGATTCAATTAACGGTGCAAAGAAGGCCCTCGCGTGTGAGACCTCCGTGCTCGTGATTCCCGGCATTGAAGTCACCACAAAACAGGGTCACCTTCTTGTTCTGGGAGTTACCGATATTATCCCCGCCGGGCTTGATGTGGAAACGACAGTTGCCATTGCCCGGAGAATGGGGGGTTTGCTCATCCTCCCCCACCCGTACCATGTCTGGCGGCACGGTGTTGCCCGAAGGAGAAAAGCCGGCATGATGGTAGTTGACGCAGTGGAATCCTTCAACAGCCGGTACATTGTCGGGTCAGCGAACCGGAAAGCGGAACGAATTGCACTGAAACTGGGCAAGCCATGTGTCGGAGGAAGCGATGCACACAATGCCCGGTTTATAGGATTTGGCAGGACTTATATCGATGCGGAAAAGAATGTGCCTGCAATCCTTGATGCTATCCGGGCCGGTAACGTTACCTGCGGTGGAAAACAGACGCCGCTGCGCACCTACACCCGCCAGTCACTCAACAACACATGGAGAAAGATCAAACGGATAACCCGGCGCATGCACCTACGGTGAGGCTAGCGTTCAGAGTCTCATACCTTGGCAGCAGGTTCTATGGCTCGCAGATGCAGGCAGATCACCGTACGGTGGAAGGAGAGTTTGTTGCTGCATGCCAGCGGCTGAGCCTCTTTGATAACTGGCGAAAGGCCGGATTTTTGTCGGCAGGGAGGACGGATCGCGGTGTCCATGCCTGCGGGCAGGTGATCGCATTCTCAACAGATGCATCGGATCGCGCCAGAACCGTGATCAACACCCAGCTCCCTCCTGATCTCTGGTGTAATGACTATGCTGATGTATCACCGGAATTTCATCCCCGGTTTGATGCAAAGTCCCGCACGTACCGGTATTATTTTTCGAACAGTTCCCATGATCCTGCAGCGATGGACCGAGCAGCACAGCTCTTTTTGGGTAGCCATAATTTTACCAACTTCGCACGTGTAAAAGACAAGAACCCGTACCGGAACATCCTTGCTGCCCGCGTGGGAGAGGAAGACGAGTTTGTTTTTTTTGAAGTAAAAGCCGAGAGTTTTCTCTGGCACCAGGTAAGGTGCATGGCATCGGCACTGCTGCGTGTCGGGGACGGGGGAGCGGATGAGAGTTCAATTACCCGCCTGCTGGAATCCGACGCAGACAGACCTCTCCAGCCCGCTCCTGCAGAAGGGCTCATCCTCTGGGATACGGACTGCGGGATTAGGTGGACACCGGTGACTCTTGAAGGGCAGAGCGGTGCATTCATTGATCATCTTAAACGGCATCATGCGCTTATGGAAAAGATGTGCAGGGTGCTAAAAAATGGAAAAGATCTGAACCCTTAATTTGTTAGAAGGAAATCCACAAAAAAAGCAGGAAATTTTTCTTTAGATCTTTCTTGTCACGAGCATTCATTCGATCTGCCGGGCACAACCGCTTGCAACCGCAGCTTCACTCACTGCGAGTGCTACAGCCTTTACTACACCCCGGTTGAGCACCTGTGGAAGGATCCGGTCTTTTCGGGGCCGTTTGACATAATTGGCAAGCGCATGAGCGGCAGCAACCTTCATCTCATCAGAGATCCGTGTTGCACAGACATCGAGAGCCCCGCGGAAGATCCCAGGAAATGCAAGTGCATAATTGATCTGGTTGGGAAAATCCCCACGACCGGTTCCGACAATTGCTGCCCCAGCCTCCAGTGCATCATCGGGAAATATCTCCGGCATGGGACTTGCCATGGCAAAGATGATGGGATCTTTGTTCATTGACCGGACCATTGCCGTGGTGATGATCGCAGGCACGGATACACCGATACAGACATCCGCTCCCCGCATGGCATCTTCAAGTGTTCCGGTCCGCCCGCTCTTGTTGGTCTTCTCGGCGATGATAAATTTGTATTTATTGGCATACAATCCCTCGCGGGCATGATGGATGATACCTTTGCTGTCGCATACGATGATGTCCTGCACACTGCGACACAGATTGGGATCATAGCCAATGCACATGAGCATCCTTGTGATAGCAAACCCAGCAGCGCCAGCTCCGATTATAACAATTTTCAGATCTTCAAATCTCTTTTTTGTTACCTTACATGCATTGAGGAGCGCGGCGAGCACTACAACAGAAGTTCCGTGCTGGTCATCGTGCATTACCGGAATCCCGATATCCTGAAGTGCTTCTTCCATCTCAAAACATTTTGGAGCAGCGATATCTTCGAGTGCGATTCCCCCAAATACCGGTGCAATGTTCTTTACTTCATCAACAAAATCCGTATGGTAACTCTCAAAGCAGATGGGAAATGCATCGATGTCGGCGAGCTTTTTAAAAAGTAGCGCTTTTCCTTCCATCACCGGAATTGCCGCATAGCCCCCGATGTTACCTAATGAAAGTACCCGTGATCCGTCACTGACAATAGCGATCGTGTTTGCCTTTAAGGTATATTTGTAGGCAAGATTCTTGTCCTTGTGAATTGCCCTGCAGACGGCTGCCACACCCGGCGTATACGCAAGGGAGAGATCCCTGCGATCTGCTAAAGATACTTTGGAATGAACCTCGATCTTTCCCTTGTGCTTTGCATGGAGTTCGAGCGATTCCTTGTAGATATCTATTTTTTTGCCGGTCATAACCCCCCATAACAGATAATTCAATGAATGTGAGAGAACGGTATCAATCTTGTTGTTGAAAAAAGGATCATTTTGGAGGCAATGGACCAAACTCCCCATCGATCCAACCGGAAATTTCGTCCCGCACCCTGCGGTACCCGTCAAGGATCTTATCAGCAGTGCCGGGTTCAATGTGGGGATCCGTAAAACCGTGGTGAATGGTCTTTTTTGCCACGGATACAATGGGACAGATTGCGTTGGCGTTGTCGCAGAGTGTGACTGCCAGATCAAATGAAGTCCCACGGAACTCATCGATTGTCTTTGAGCGGTGGTGTGAAATGTCAATTCCTATCTCCTGCATCACGGTGATCGCCCGGGTGCTCACCTTCGATTGGCGGGTGCCGGCAGAGAACGCTTCGTACCGGTCGCCGTATTTTGCCCGGAGGAGTCCCTCGGCCATCTGGGAGCGGGCGGCATTTGCTGTGCAGACAAAGATGACCCGTGTTTTTGTTGTCATTTTTGCTCGCAGCAGGAGGACTTCTTTTCCTGAACGCCACAGCAGGTTCCCTCGTCTCCCCCGCAACTGCATTCCCCGCTGTCCATGTCCTTGCCCCTTATGGCGGCGCTGATCATCGCCCACGCACATCCAACCCCGCTCTGTACCTCTATAGCCTGCACCGGGCAGTTCAGGGCGCAGGCACCGCACTCCATGCAGGCAGACGGGTGGGCAAGTTCCACGTGCTCCACTCCTTCTGCAAAAACCCCGTGGGGGCAGACCTGGGTGCAGCGTTTGCAGTTGATGCACCGCTCCATATCCAGTTTCAATGTGGTCTTCTTGTATGAATTGAACATCAGATCACCCCAAGAAGGCGGCTCAAACCAAGCGCGATCCCAAGTACTACACCGGTACCGGCCATGATGGTGATTATAGGAACGTACCGGAAGATCTCCTTTTTTACACCCGTCCGTGAGGTGAACGTTGTCGCACCGGTGAAGTTCAGTGCGAGGTATGCGGTCACTGCCGGCATAATGAGGAGCGGTGTAACTGCTCCTGCTGCAACTGCCCAGCCGGTCAGACCCGGGGTGGAAGCGAATGCAGCAGCAAACGGTATTGCAACAACAGCCCCGAGGAGGAGGCCTTTTGTCGAGAAGTCCTGTGTAGGTATGAATGGCAGCAGGATGGGGAAGAGAACAATCCCTGCAACCACTGCAGCGATGGCTGCAAGTGCGGCGACCGGACCGGCAAGGAACCAAAGCGCGACAGCGGCGATAACGGTCGGAAGGACAACGTGGACGAGTTCAACAGGAATGAGGACGATGCGGTCCTTGAGGGGGAACTGCACCCTACGCATTTCAGGTGTTGCTTTCCCTTTCCTGATATATGCAGGCAGGTCTCTGGCACGGACCGGGCCATACTCAACCTTAAAGCCGGACAGGCGCTGCACATCA
>Ga0194039_1000770_pt1 | contig 18374 bp, 10 predicted proteins | sample JunL228m_MetaG_FD_148679 | JGI IMG/M metagenome (GOLD analysis project Ga0194039, IMG submission 148679) | Anoxic zone freshwater microbial communities from boreal shield lake in IISD Experimental Lakes Area, Ontario, Canada - Jun2016-L227-8m | ecosystem: Environmental > Aquatic > Freshwater >... | reverse complement strand
TTCTAATTATTCTTAATAATTTGATTTTAAACGACCATTTTTAATGTCTTGAATTTTTTTGTTTATTTCATTAATTTCTTTTAAGGTTTGATTAGATTTTTCTACATCTTTTTTTATTTCAAAATTCCTTAATTCTTGCATTTTTTTAAAAAGTTCTTCTTTCAAATGTTCTTCCTTAAAATTCGTAAGCAATTCTTCTGTATCCTTTTTTAGATCAATGTCTCCTCCATAAAACACTTCTGCCTCAAAAATTAGATCTTCCTTGTCGGCTTTATTCTTTTCTAATAGATCTTCTTTATTGGTGTCTAAGATGTCTGCAAATTCTTTTATCGTACTTTCAACGTCTATCAGGGGTGTCGGGCGTCCAGTATCTACAAGATTTTTTTGCCAAAGAATTATTCCCATTAATCTTCGTTCTATATAATCTTTTCTTGGTATTTTGCCTTCTGCTTCTTTTACTTTTTCTATTTCTTCTTTTTCGTGTTTAAATTCCTTTTCAATTTTATTTAAGTCATTCTTTATAGCTTCCTCTGGAATTTGTGATGCATCACTTATTTTCTTTATAAAATGAGCTTTCTCAATTGAGCTTTCTATGGCATCGACGTATGGTAACACTTTTTCTTTTATTTCCCTACCTGCTTTACGCGAATCTTCTTTAGAATTACTCAAAACTTTATTTAGAAGAAATTCTATTATATGTTTAGAATTACGAATAGATGTGCGCCATGAATCTGTACCTTCTTTTGAAATCAGGTCTGCTGGATCAACACCGTCTGCCATAGAAACAACTTTTACATCCATTCCAAAAGACAAAGCTATTTTACCAGCACGAGTTGATGCATTAAAACCAGCACGATCGGCATCAAAAGCAAGGACAATGTTCGAAGACAATCGACGCAAAAGTCCTAAATTGGAAACTACGTTTTCCTTAGATGTATCAGAGTCTGAAAGCGCAGTGCCTGATGTGGCTACTGTATTTCTAAATCCAGCTTGATGAGACAAAACTAAATCCATTTGTCCTTCTACTAGAATAGAAAAATTGTTTTTCCTAATTGATTCTTTTGCTTTATCTAAGCCGTAAAGAATTGATGATTTTATAAATATCGGTGTTTCCGGACTATTTAAATATTTTGCCGATTTACCATCCTCAATAAAAATTCTACCAGAAAAAGCAATAACGCGACCGCTTGAATCAGAAATAGGAAACATGACTCTGCCACGAAATCTATCATAATATCCTTTGTTTGTTTTTTTAATTAACCCTGCTTTTTCTATCTCTATGTCAGTAAAATTTTTATTTTTGAGATAAGTATAAAGTTCACGCCAATCAGCTTTTACAAATCCAATTCTAAAATCTTTTATGGTCTTGTCTTCTAATCCTCTCTCTTTTAGATATTTTATTACTTCTTTATTTCCAACTAAATTTTTTTCAAAAAATATAGTTGCCTCTTCCATTACTCTATACAACCTCTCTTTTTCTCCTTCCTTTTCTTTGCTAAATTCAGTGATTGATATACCTGCTCTTTCCGCCAAGATCTTTAATGCTCCCTTAAAATCAAGGCCTTCAAATTCCTCTACGAATGTAAATATATCCCCTTTAGCAGCACAACCAAAACAATAGTAATTTCCTCTGTCTGGAGATATAAAAAAGGATGGAGTCTTTTCATTGTGAAAAGGACACTTGGCCTTAAAGTTTGCGCCAGCTTTTTCTAACTTTATATAGGAAGAGACTACTTCTTCGATTGAAAGCCTCTCCTTGATTTGTTGAACGGGAGAGTTCATATTTTTTATTCTAATGAAAGATCTGGTTTATTTTTAAATCCAGTCCCGGCTGGAATCAAACGTCCTATAATGACATTTTCTTTTAACCCTCGCAGAGAGTCTACTCCGCCTTTTACTGCATTCTCAATAAGCACACGATTTGTATTCTGGAATGACGCTGCGGAAAGCCAACTTTTTGTCCTAAGAGATACTTCTGTTATACCAAGAGCCACAATTTCTGTTTTTGCTTCTTTGCCATTTAGTTTAGCAACTCTTATGTTTTCCTCGATAAATGCAGTATTTTCTACAATGTCTCCATTTGAGAAATTAGTCTCACCTGAATCCTTTACTTTTCTTCGTGAAAACATCTGTCGAATAATAATTTCTATATGTTTTCTTGAAATCGAAGCACTCTGGAGTTCATAAACTTTATTTATTTCTCGAATTATATATTCTTCTACTAATTCTTTTCCTCCATATTTGAAAATTTCTGAAATATCAGCGGATCCATCTGTTAGTAATTCACCCTTTTTAACGCTTCCACCAACTTTTATTATAGGTACTCTGCGGAATGGAGCTATGTATTCTATTTCATTTGCTTTGCCATCAACTTTTGTATCAGAAAGGACTTTAATTATTTTTTCTTTCCCGTCTTTGTCTTTGATTTCTATTACTTCTCCGTCAGTTTGTGATACTATTGCTGGATTTTTCGGAATTCTTCTTTCAAATATTTCTTCGACACGTGGAAGACCTGTCGTAATGTCAGTACCAGCTACTCCTCCAGCATGAAAAGTACGGAGGGTAAGCTGAGTACCAGGCTCACCGATAGCTTGAGCTGCTATTATGCCTACAGCCTCTCCAAGGTCAACAAGTCGATTCCTACCTAAGTCCAAGCCATAACACATTTGGCAAATACCATGAACTGTCTTACAAGTCAGAGGAGATCGTACAAATACTTCTTCAAAGCCAATCCCTTCTATGTTGTAGGCTTCTTCTTTTGTAACTAAAAATCCTTTTTTATATAAAACATTTCCTTCTTTGTTTTTTAAATCAGCAGCAAGAACCCTCCCACAAATATTTTTTGAAAGTGGGATTTCAATTCCAGAGATATTTTCTTTTTTTACTATTTTACCTTCTTTTGTTCCACAATCTTCTTCAGTGATAACCACGTCCTGTGCAACATCCACCAAACGACGCGTAAGATATCCAGCCTTAGCAGTGTTAAGAGCAGTATCAGATGCACCTTTCCTTGCTCCATGAGTGGTAGTAAAATATTCTATCGGAGACAACCCTTCTTGATAACAAGGAATAATTGGAAATTCAAGAGTTTTACCTTGGTTGTTTTGTATAAGACCTTTCATCCCAGTCATTTGTACTAAGCTTGTCATAGTACCGCGAGCACCAGAAGTAAACAAGTCATAAGTAGAACCATTCTTGTCCAAAGTTTTTGGAAGAACTTTTTCCAGTTCTTTTTTTGCTTGCGTCCAAATTTCAATAATTTTCTGATATCTTTCTTCTTCAGACAACAAACCTTCTTTCCACTGAGAAACAACTTCTTCTTCTAATTTTTTGCCCTTTTCTATAATTTTTGGTTTTTCTTCTGGAACTTTAACATTATCTAGCCCCCAAGTTGTACCAGAAATTGTCGAGTATTTGAAACCAAATTCTTTAATCTTATCTAGAATCGCTGGAGTTTTGTCTACACCATAGTGAACAATCAATTCATCAACGAGAGCAGATATCCTCTTTTGTGTCATTTCATCACTAACATAAGAAAAATCACTAGGCAAAATACTGTTAAATAAAATTTTACCTACAGAAGTTGTAAAAATACCACCATCAAATTTCCTGTATTTCACACTATCTGTCACTAAAACATTTATTTTTGCTTGCAAAGATACAATTCCATATTCATAAGCGGTAACAGCATTATTGGGGCTTGAAAAATATCTACCCTCACCAAGAGCACCATCTACTACCTTCGTCATCCAATAAGATCCAAGCACCATGTCTTTACTTGGATGCACTATAGGATCTCCGTTTTGGGGCTTGAGCAAATTCTTATTTGCGGCCATTAATTCTCTTGCTTCTGATTGAGCCTCTTCTGACAAAGGAACATAGACTGCCATTTGGTCTCCATCAAAGTCAGCATTGAAGGCCTGACATACAAGTGGATGTACCTGGATAGCATTTCCCTCGATTAAGACAGGATTAAAAGCTTGTATTCCTAATCTGTGAAGAGTTGGCGCACGGTTTAATAGAACATACTTTCCTTTTATAACTTCTTCAAGCATAGCCCAAACTTCTGGGGTACGTTCCTCAATAAGTTTATTTGCACCACGAATGTTAAAAGCTATTTCCGCTTGCAAAATTTTTGAAATCACAAATGGACGGAATAATTCCAAAGCCATATGCTTTGGAAGGCCGCATTGGTTCAATTTTAATTGTGGACCAACAACAATGACAGAACGTCCCGAGTAATCTACACGTTTTCCCAATAAATTCTGACGGAACAATCCTTGTTTAGATTTCAAATTGTCAGAAAGTGATTTGAGAGCACGTTTTTGAGATTGACTCATCGCAGCACTATCATTCTGTTTTGCAATCGAGTTATCAATCAACGCATCTACTGCTTCTTGAATAATTCTTTTTTCATTTCTCAAGATCACATCTGGTGCATTTATTTCCTTTAGCTTTTTTAATCTATTATTTCTATTTATAACTCTACGATAAAGATCGTTTAAGTCACTCGTCGCATGTCTCCCACCATCAAGCGCCACCATCGGACGAAGCACTGGTGGAATAACTGGAATAACAGTAAGCAGCATCCACTCAGGACGAATATTTGCATATATCATTGATCGAATAAGTGAAAGCCTTTTCTGTAGTTTTTCCTTTTCTACTGTGCTTGCTTTCTCTAACATTTTTTCTGTATGAATCTTCAGCTTATTCAAATCTAAATTCTTAAAAATAGAATAAATAGCTTCAGCCCCTATATTCGCTTCAAAAGAAGTCCCGTATTTTAGAGAATAATGATGAAAAGAAGTTTCATTTAAAACTTTTCCTTCGTAAATTTCTCCAATTTCTTTTTTTGTACTAGATAATAATGCTTTTAATTTTTCACGCGTTTCCTCGTCATTTGTATTTTTTAATTTAGATTTAAATTCTTTATCTAAATTCTGTACAATCAGTTCTTTTTCTTCTTCGTGAACTTTAGTAATGATATATCCAGCAAAATATATGACCTTCTCAAGATCAGAAACAGAAATATTCAAAAGCACACTCATCCTCGATGGTACTCCTCTTAAAAACCATATGTGAGCGACTGGTGTTGAGAGTTCTATGTGCCCCATTCTTTCTCTTCGTACTATGGAACGAGTAACTTCAACTCCACATTTTTCACAGATAATATCTTTATATCGAATCCTGCGATATTTTCCACAATAACATTCATAATCTTTTTCTGGACCAAATATTTTTTCATCAAACAATCCGCCACGCTCAGACCTGCCTGTGCGATAATTTATCGTTTCAGGTTTTGTTACTTCTCCATAAGACCATTCTTTTATTTGATCTGGAGAAGCTAGCTTGAGTGTAATTTGATTAAAATCAGTTGTATTTAAAGTTTTCATATGTTTATATTAATTAATTTTAATTTTCTACCTCAAGACTAATATCTCCACTTTTTTCTAATTTTACGTCTAGAGCAAGTCCTCGTAAATAATTTAACATTACATTAAACGATGCAGGAGAATTCGGAGCTTTGATCTGTTCATTTTTAATAATGTAATCAAATGTCTGAGAACGACCCAGTATGTCGTCTGATTTTATGGTAAGCATTTCTCGTAGAGTATATGCCGCCCCATAACCTTCAAGTGCCCAGACTTCCATTTCTCCAAATCTCTGTCCTCCTCCTTGAGCTTTTCCACCAAGAGGTTGTTGAGTAATAAGAGAATAAGGTCCTATCGAACGCATGTGAATCTTGTCTTCCACCATATGATGTAATTTCAGCATATACATATATCCGACAGCAATGTCTTGGCTGAAACTTTCTCCTGTTCTTCCGTCAAAAAGTTTCATTTTACCGTTTTCTTGGAAACCAGCTTTTTTAAGCTCTTCTTGTATTTCTTCGTGCTTTGCCCCCAAAAATGGTGGAACAATCGCTTGATAACCAAGCGTATTTGCTGCCATACCCAAATGCATTTCTAAAATTTGTCCCAAGTTCATACGAGAAGGAACACCAAGAGGAGAAAGAATTATGTCTATAGGAGTACCATCTGCCATATATGGCATATCTTCTTCAGGAAGGATTGTAGAAATAACTCCTTTATTTCCATGTCGGCCAGACAATTTGTCTCCAACAGAAATATTTCTAATCTGTGCAACCTCAATAACAATTTTTTTAATAATTCCAGCTTCTAAAGTATGACCCAAGTCGCGTGAGAAAATCTTTACACCAACTATTCTTCCTCGCTTGCCATGTTCCATTCGAAGTGACGTATCTTTTACATCACGAGCTTTCTCGGCAAAAATTGATCTTAACAATCTTTCTTCTGGGGTAAGTTCCGTTTCACCCTTCGGTGTAATTTTACCTACCAAAATATCATTCTCACGAACTTCGGCCCCTATGCGGATAATACCATCCTCATCTAAATCTTTAAGTTTAATTTCTCCAACGTTTGGTATGTCACGTGTAGTTATTTCTGGTCCTAATTTTGTATCACGAACCACACAAATAAATTCTTCTACATACACACTTGTGAATTTACTTTTCTTCACTAATTTTTCAGAAATAATTATAGCGTCTTCATAGTTTGACCCACTCCATGATAAAAATGCAACCAAAATGTTTTGTCCAATTGAGATTTGTCCCCCAACAGTACTCGATGTGTCAGCTAATACATCTCCCTTTTTTACTTTGTCTCCGACATTTACCAAAGGACGTTGGTGAAATACGGCAAAATTGTTATTTCTCAAAAAATTAACCAATGGGTGTGTTTGTTCATTCTTGCCTTTTATTACAATCTTTTTTGCGTCTAAATAAGAAACCACTCCATCTTCATTACTTATAACTAATCTACCAGAATTTCTAGACGCGAGTTCTTCTATCCCTGTTGCCACAAGAGGAGCTTCTGGATTTACACAAGGCACAGCTTGTTTTTGCATATTACTTCCCATGAGTGCCCTGTTTGCATCGTTGTGTTCCAAGAAAGGAATCATCGAAGTTGCTATAGAAAAAGCCTGGTTTGCGGCAACATCTATAAAATCAACTTCATCTCTAGAGACTATTCCTGGCTGGGTTTTTACTCTAGCTTCAACTTTTTCTTCTATAATTTTTCCATCTTCATCGTAAAGAATCCCAGCATGAGCTATGTTGTATTTTTCTTCCTCAAGAGCGTTCAAATAGACTATTTCTCCCGTGATTTTGCCATTTTTCACTTTTACATAAGGAGTTTCAATAATACCAAAATCGTTTATTTTTGCGTAAGTAGCAAGGTGTAAAATAAGTCCTATGTTTGGTCCTTCTGGGGTATGAATCGGACAAACTCTCCCATAGTGAGAAGGGTGCACATCACGAACTTCAAGACCTGCTCTTTCGCGTGTTAACCCTCCGGGTCCAAGTGCAGATAGTGTACGCAAGTGTTCCATTTCATAAAGTACATTTTCTTGCGCCATGAATTGTGAAAGTTGGTTGGTTGTAAAAAATTCTTTTATACGTGCCTGAAGTGGACGCTGGTTTATGATTTGTATAGGCATTGCAGTATCAACATCGATAATGGACATTCTGTCTTGAATATTTCTTTTTATCTGCATCATACCAGTACGGATTTTTTGTTGAAGCATTTCTCCCACAAAACGTACTCGTCTTTGTCCTAAGTGATCTATGTCATCAGATTTTGCACCCGGTGTATTATTTAAAGAAATAATGTTTTTAATAACAGTCAAAAGATCTTCTTTTGAGATAGTTCTTCGAGCAAGCTCCGTCTCGTCCATTGGTTTTTCAAAACGCTTGTTAAATCTAAATCGTCCAACTGGAGAAAGGTCATATCTTTCCGCTGTAAACAAAGAATCAATAAATTCTTTTGCATTATCTGCTGTAGCCATGTCCCCATCTCTCAGACGTTTGTATATCTCTATATACGCATCATTTAATGTCTTTGCTACATCTTTTGCTAAACATGCCTTTATGGCTTCTTCTGCTTCAGTGTTTCCTTTCAATGCTTCTAAAAGCATTTCGTTGGTTTGATATCCCATAGCACGAAGAAGCGCAGTCGCTGGAAACTTTCGCTTTTTATCTATTCTTATATAAATTGCTCCATCTGCCTCTGACTCTATTTCAATCCAAACTCCACGAGCAGGAATTATTTTTGCTCCAAAATATTTTTTGCCTTTGTTTTCAGATTCGGTAAAGAAAAAACCAAAAGAGCGAGCAAGTTGTGGAACAATAACACGTTCTACTCCATTTATTATAAAAGTTCCGTGATCAGTCATAACTGGAAGCTCAGACATGAAAATCTCCTGTTCTTTTACAGTTCCTAAAATCTTATTAGTTAATTTTACACGCGCCTTAAGAAGCCCTTGATACGAGAGCTTGTTTACTTTTGCATAGTTTTCGTCATATTTTGGCTCCCCTAGAGAGAAAGAAGTGAACTCAAGTTGAAACTTTTTACTAGAATAATCTAGTATTGGAGAAAATTCTTTAAAAATTTCTTTTATACCAGTCTCAACTAACCACTTAAAAGATTTTGTTTGAGACTCTATTAAATTAGGAAATTCTATTAATGGCTTCTTGTATTTAGAAAAATACTTTTTTGGACGCGTTACTTCTTTTTGCATGAGTTTACAAAACCCCCAAAATAAATAAAAAAGACTAAAAAGAGAAAAAACGCTTTTATAGCTTCTTATTATTTGATTCGGACGCTGATTAAATTAATACCTAATTAATAATACAGAAGAGTACATCCGAAACTCAATCAATCAATCTACTAGAGTATACAGATTATCAATTTTTTGTCAAATATTATTGTGGATTATCCCTTCCTGAGCAAGGCCTTGCCTTGCTCAGGGTCTTGAGTTTTTCCAGTCTTCTATTCTCTTATGATCCCCTGATAGTAGAACCTTTGGAACCTTATAGTTTTTACCATTATATTTAAGTATTTCTGGACGAGTATACACTTCACTGCTTGAAACCCGCTCTTCCTCAAGTGACTCATATTTACCAAGCACTCCATGGATCTGACGAGACACGCAATCAATCAATATCATAGCTGGAAGCTCACCACCCGTAACAACATAGTCCCCTATTGAGATTTTTTTAGTCTTTAATATTTTATCCACTCTTGCGTCGATGCCTTCATACCGCCCACAAATTAAAATGACATCTGTGTATTTTTTTGAAATAGTTTTAGCAAAACTAGTTGTGAATTTTTCTGCACTTGGAATAAAGTTGATTATTAATACTTTTTGGTTCTTGCCCTTCGCTATCCTCAGGGCCTTTGCCACTGCCTTTAGTAGTGGTTCAGCTTTCATCACCATGCCAGGACCTCCAGCATACGGACGATCGTCAACCGGACGATATCCATTATCCTTTACCCCGCTTCGCTTAAGCTTCGCAGGGCAGGCATAATCCCGTGGATTATAAAATTTTACTGAAACAAGCTTCCCTTTTATCGCCCGCCCAATAATAGACTCATTTAAATATGAGTTAAATATCTCGGGGAATATAGTAATTATGTGAAAACGCATATGTAAAGCATAATAGCATAAATTAAAAAATCCGCCTTTCGGCGGACTTTTTAATTTTGTTTAAATTCCTTTTAGGTCTTCCATAGCCTGATCAACAGTCTTGAGTGAGCTTGGAGAACTGCTTACTGGCCTTGTGCTACCTTCTGGTTCATTTATCTTTAGGTTTACGCGAGCATTATTCTTCATGCCGATAACCCTTAGAAGTGTACGGATAGCTTTTGCGGTGTTGCCCATTCTTCCTATAACCTTACCCATGTCGGCAGGATTAACAGTTAAAGAAATGAGGACTCCCATTTCATCGACAGTGCGATCGAGTTTTACATCGTTCGGATTGTCGACGAGAGCTTTGACTACGTATTCTAGAAATGTCTTGTCAGCGTCTTGCATAGTATTTCCGATAAATATTTTTAATCAATGCAGTATACGACCAATAACTGCCTATCAGTATTATATAAAATTATTTTTTAGCTTTCAACTCTGCTTGCACGGTATAGTCTTTTCTATTACTTCTTAGCTTTAAGTTCTTTGCGTTTTAATGTCGGTTTCTTTTTCGGCAAAACATTTATTTTCAATCCTTCGATGTCCTTACTGTGAACTAAAAAGTTATGCATAGTATCTGAGAGCTTTGCTCCTTTGGACATCCAATATTTTATGCGATCAATCTTGAGGTTCTTTTCTCCGGCTTTTGGATTATAAGTACCGACTATTTCTAAAAATTTTCCACTCTTTGTGCTGTTTTTCGAATCAGTCAAAACTGCACGAAATGATGGGTCATTTTTCCTTCCTATTCTTTGTAACCTTATTTTTAACATATTGCCATACTATCACAAATCCCAAAAAAGGCAACTTTTTAGTTACTTTTTATGCTATATTTAAAATAAATATGAAAAAACACAAACATAGAAAAATTAAGCAGGAAAACACAAAATACCAAAACAAACTGACAGGCACAATCTCCATTTCTTCAAAAGGAATAGGTTATGTAAAAATACTAGACAAGAAAGAAGACATCGAAATAGATTTTCGCCACCTAAACACTTCTTTACATGGAGACACTGTAGAGGTAATCCCCCATAAAAAAGGACACCATCGCACAACCGGAGAAGTTTCAAAAATAGTAAAAAGAGACAAACTCGGTTTTTCTGGAGTTTTAGAAAAAGAAAATGATATTTTTTTCTTAAAACCAGATGACACAAAAATGTATACCGATATTCTAATTCCAGAAAAAATGCTAAATGGCGCAAAGACTGGTCAAAAAGTTTATGTAGAAATAATTTCATGGAAAGATTCAAAAAAAGCACCTGAGGGAAAAATAATAAAAATTTTAGGAAAACCTGGGAAAAACGATGTAGAGATGCATGCTATCGCGATAGAAAAAGGTTTTGACAATGAATTATCTAAGGATTCTCAAAACGAAGCCCTGAAGATAAAACAAGAAGGTATAAAAAAAATAGACTACGAAGGACGTCGTGATTTTAGAAAGATATTAACTTTTACGATTGATCCAAGCGATGCGAAAGATTTTGATGATGCAATATCGTTTCGTCAAATATCTGCCAACACCTATGAAATAGGTATACATATCGCTGACGTATCGCATTATGTAAAGATTGGAAGTAATATAGACAAAGAAGCAAGACGTCGTGCTACTTCTGTATACCTAGTGGATCGAACCATACCCATGCTTCCAGAGGTGTTGTCCAATGATTTGTGTTCTCTTGTACCAGGGAAAGACAGGCTCACCATGAGCGCAGTTTTTGTAATTGATAAAAACACAAAAATTATAAGTGAGTGGTTTGGAAAAACTGTTATACATTCACAAAAAAGATTTACATACGAAGAAGCGGAAATATCCATAAAAAATCAAAAAGCAGTATTGCATAAAGAACTTTCAATTTTAAATAATTTAGCAAAAAAATTAACCAAAGAAAGGTTTTTGAATGGTGCTATGTCGCTTGACCAAGAAGAAGTAAAATTTGTCCTAGATGAAAACGGAGCTCCAATTAAAATAGTGAAAAAGGAACGTGGTGATTCAAACAGACTCATAGAAGAATTTATGCTTTTAGCTAATAAAAAGGTAGCAGAAATAATTTCCATTGACAACAAAAAAGAAATAAAAAATGAGGGGGTTTTTGTATATCGAGTACATGACATACCAACAAAAGAAAAAACTGCCGACCTTGCTTTCTTTTTACAAGGCTTGGGATATAAAACGACCCTAAAAAATGGTGTTATCCCAGCAAGCGAAATAAATAGCATATTATCAAGTCTGTCTGGCAAAAATGAGAAAGACACTATACACAGAATGGTTATACGTTCAATGGCAAAAGCAACATATTCAACAAAAAACATCGGGCATTATGGACTCGCGTTTAAATATTACACACATTTTACATCCCCCATCAGAAGATACCCAGATATAGTGGCTCACAGACTTCTCGATGATTATTTGTCGAATAAAAAAATTGGTAAAGAAAAAATATGGGAATATGAAGAAATATCAAGAAAATCTTCAGAACAAGAAAAAAAAGCAAGCGACGCAGAAAGAGCTTCGATAAAATACAAACAAGTCGAATACATGTCATCTCGAATTGGTAAAATTTTCATTGGAGTTATAAGTGGTATAACTGAATGGGGTATGTATATAGAAGAAACTGAAACAAAGTGCGAAGGATTGGTGAGAGTACGAGACTTAAAAGATGACTACTATATATTCAATGAAAAGAAAATGGAACTTGTCGGACAAAAAATAAAGAAAAAATACAAGCTCGGTGATAAAATAAAAATAAAAGTTAAAAGTGTTGATTTAGAAAGAAAAACAATAGATTATGCATTAGTATGAGCTTCCAGTTAAAATCAAAACTGAAATATTTCTTTTGGATTTTATTTTCCATAACAATTGGAGTTTTTTTAGCTTTCGTTGGAATAAAAACAGCGAGTTATGAGCCAATAAAACAACAAAGCACAACCCAAGAACAAATAGAAAATGCAAAAGACAACACTCCTAAAATTTTTTATTTTATAAAAGACCCACAAAAGAAACCGGCTGTAAGTGCTGAATCATATTATGTAGGAGACCTAGATACGGGAGAAGTTATTTTAGAAAAAAACAAAGATAAAAAGTTTCCAATAGCTTCTATAACAAAATTAATGACCGCAGCTGTATCGTTAGATAATCAAAATCAAGAAGAAACAACAAAGATAACAAAAGAAGCTCTCGCGCCTTATGGGAAAAACGGAAATTTTCGTTTAAATGAGACCATTAAAATCGGCGACCTTATATATCCAATGCTTCTTGAATCAAGCAACGACGCAGCACAGGCTATCGCCCTAAGTTCTGGAATAAATAATTTCATCCAAAAAATGAATGAAAAAATGGTCAATCTGGGCATGCTATCAACTTCGTTCGAAGATCCAAGTGGGCTTTCAGAAAACAATCAATCAACCGCGATCGACCTTTTTAAATTTTCTCAATACCTTAAATCAAACAGACCAGAAATATTAAAAATCACATTAGAAAAAAGTTATAACAACAAGAAACATGTCTGGTTTAACATTAGCCAATTCTTGGGAACTGAAGGATATCAAGGTGGCAAAAGAGGTTATATAGATGAATCAAAACAAACTGCAGTTTCCTTTTTTACTCTGCCTCTCGGGAGAGAAGGTTTGAGAAATATAGGAATAATAGTGCTAAGAAGCCCAGATAGATATAAAGATATAAAAAATATTTTGAATTATTTGAAAAAAAATGTTTATTACGGAGGAGAGTCTGACGCAGATATGACTTGGGTAAAAGCTAAAGAAAATACAGCCGACGAAGAACAAAATTTCGTCACACTTTTGTTTGGTGGAGATTTAATGCTTGATCGTGGAGTAAAGAATTCTGTAATGAAAAATTTCAATGGCGACTATTCTAGCTTGTTTAATAATCTAGATATCCTAAAAAAAGCAGATATAACTTTTGCAAACCTTGAAGGACCAGCATCAGATCAAGGTGCCGATAGACGTAATCTATATTCATTTAGAATGGACACTTCTATAATCCCCGCAATAAGCGGCGCAGGAATTAACATCGTGTCACTAGCAAATAATCATATGGGAGACTGGGGAAGAAATGCTTTTTCCGATACGCTCACTGGATTAAAAGAAAATGAAATCTTGTATACAGGAGGAGGAATAAATAGTGAAGAAGTTGAAAAGCCAACAATAATAGAAAAATATGGAATGAAAATCGGATATTTAGCATTTTCAGACACAGGACCAAATTGGATGAAAGCAGATGAAAAAACTCCAGGAATACTTTTGGCGAGCAATCCACGCTTTGATGAAATAATAACTTCTGCTTCTAAACAAGTAGATTATCTAATTGTCTCGTTTCATTTTGGCGAAGAATATAAAACCAAACACAACGAAAGACAGCAATATCTAGCAAGGAGAGCCATAGATAATGGAGCGAAAATTATAATCGGTACTCACCCACACGTAGTCGAAGATACAGAAGTCTATAAAAATGGATTTATCGCATATTCACTAGGTAATTTTATTTTTGATCAATATTTTTCTGAAAACACAATGCAAGGAATGCTATTGCAGATAAAATTAAATAGAGATGGAACAATGTTGGTAAACAAAAATATAGTTAAATTAAATAAAAGTTTTCAACCAGAAAGTGTGATAAAAGGGAAAGAAGAAAAACTAAAGTTTGATATCCCTAAGATTGAACAATAAAAAAAATCGACATCAGTTGCCCGACGTCGATTAAACCATTTTTGCTGCTACTTATGGGTCAACTGAGTCATCCCAATGAGGTGTAACGAAAGATCCTCTATGGGCTTTCCAGAGCTTGTCCGGAAATCTTCACCCGACCAATAAACACAGGCGGATTGCCCTTCAGCTTTTGGGGCAATCAAGCAAATTTTTACTCCCCTCGAGTTATGAAGTTCGGCAGCGTTTTTTACTTTCCACGAACCATTCGTGGTCAGCAACGAATCACCCGGCTTTAAAGCCATCAGCTTCTGTCTTGTGACAGTAAAAGTGCTTTTTCCCTTTACCATAATCTTTACCATAATTTTGCGTTTTAAAAGTTTCCCAAAAATAATAGGACATTTCGTAAAAAAAGTCAAATACTATTTTGCAATAGCCTGTGCTTCGTCAAACTTTACTGACAAAAGTTTAGATGATCCATCAGCACCGACTGTGACTCCGTAGAGTACTCCTGCACGAGACATGGTCTCCCTGTTGTGAGTAACTACTATCAACTGTGAATGTTTTGAAAGTTTTTCGAGCATATCACCAAACTTTCTAGAATTTGCTTCATCTAGTGCGGCATCAGTCTCATCAAGCACTATAAATGGTGGTGGATTTACTTGAGACATGGCAAAGAGAAGAGCAATAGAAGTGAGTGATCTTTCTCCTCCAGACAATGCGTGGAGTTCTTTTACTTTTTTATGCGGTAGTGAAACGTTTATATCTATCCCCTGTTCTGGCACAGATTCTTCGTCATCGTTTTCTTCTTCATCTTTTTTTCTCTTATTTTCAGTTGAAATTACAAGATTAGCAGAACCGCCACCAAACATAAGAGAGAAAAACTCTTGAAATTCTTTATTTATTTTAGTTGTACCTTCTTTGAATTCTATGTCTATCTTTTCTTTCAAATCAGTCATTAATTTTTTTAATGATTCAATGCTGAGCGCCAGGTCTTCTATTTCTTTTGATAAAAAGAGATCGCGCTCAGAAACTTCTTGAAACTCTTTTATTATCTCAGCACCACCACCAGAACCAACATCTTCCAATTTTATTTTTATCCTTTCTATTTTTTTTCTGGAATCTTCTTGCAAAATACGATCAACAGAACCATCAATACTAAAATCCTTATAGGAAAATATTTCTACTCCTACTAAAATAGATCCTTCTTTTATCTCATTTTCAAATACTTCTTGTTCCCTCTTTAGACTCTCTTCTTTTACAGAAATTACATTTAAGGAAGAAGCAAGTTCTTGATATTTTACTTTTAAAGTAAACCTCTCCCTTTCTTTTTCTCGATCTTTTTCCACAACTGTTGCTATTTCACGCTTTAAGTTTTCGATTGATTCAACAATCTTTTTTTCTTCATCTTCTATTTTCTGCACTTCTACAAAAACTTCTTGCTGTGTATTTTTCAAATCATGTATTTGAGAATCATCGCTTCTGACTGGTGACTCTTCCCTAAAATGTCTTGAAAATCTATCTAAAATATCACGAATTTTACCCAATAGCGGTGCTATGTTTTCAAGCACATCCATATAAATAGCTTCTTCTAGATATTCATTTGCCTCTTTCAAGAAAGACTCGAGCTCTTCTCTCGGGACAGATACATTCTCGGATAATTCTGGTTTTTTTATCCGATGTTCTTCCATCTCTATCATTCCTTCTATCCTCCCAAGTTTTCTCTCCATCTCGCCTTTTATTTTACGAATTTCGAAAACCTTATTTTCTAAATTTTTGAGATCTTCTCTTTTTTTGTTTTCTTCTGGGGATATTGTGTTTTCTTCGTTTGAAATTTTACTAGAAATTTCGTTAATCTCGTTTGAAATTCGTTTTTTCTGATTAATTAGAGTATCTTTTTCTTTCTCCAAATAGATACTCTCCTTTTTCAAATATTCTTTATAAAGAGAAAGAAGCTCATCTTGCATTCCTTTTGCTTTTTCAAATTTTTCTACTTGCTTTTTAAGAAAATTCAAGTGTGGAGCATTTTCACGACGAAGGAGCGAAACTTCTTTCATGTTATTGCTCGTCCTTTCGAGTTTTCTTTCAGCTTCTTTTATTTTGTATTGATAGATCTTTAATCCTAACGCATCTTCTACCATCTCTTTTCTGTCTTTAGGAGAAGCATTTAGAATTCTATCTGCTTCACCTTGAGAAATAATATGATGGCCTGAAGAACCTATATTTACCGAAGCCAGTAGATTGTTTATATCTTTTAATCTAACTTCAGAACCATTTAATATATATTTATTCAAACCATCAGGATAAACTTCACGAGAAATAGAAATAATATCATAATTTAAATTTATGTTTTCACCCGTTTCATTTGGTAATTTAAAAACCTTATCAGTATTATTAAAATAAACAGTAGCAGAAGCACGTGAACTTTTAGACAAATTCTTTGAACCCTTAAAAATCAAATCAAGCCCTGCTTTTCCACGCATTGATTTCATTGATTGCTCTCCTAGTACAAAACGAAAAGCTTCAACTACGTTTGATTTTCCTGAACCATTTGGTCCAACTACACAAACTATTGGACTTTTGAATTCCAATGAGGATTTTTTGGCAAATGATTTAAAACCGCTTATTTCAATAGAATTTAATCGCATATCAGTCTAGCCAATTTTTCACTTTTAATGCAGCTTCTGCGGCCTTTTGTTCAGCTTCTTGTTTTGATTTTCCTCTACCTTCAGCGATTAAAACTGTCCCAAACATTATACCAACTGTAAAATGTTTATCGTGATCTGGCCCTGATTCATGTAAAACTTTGTAAGCTGGCGTAGTCCCTACGAATTCTTGTGCTTTTTCTTGAACCAAACTTTTTGCATCACGCCATAGTTTTTTAGAAACAATTTCATCAGTAAGTGGTAGTAAATATTTAGTGATAAATTTATCTGCGACTTCATAACCTTGATCTAAATAAATAGCCCCTACATATGCCTCAAAAGTATTCGCCAATATGTATTGTCTTGCTTTGCCGTTATCTTTCGCTTCACCTTTTGATAAAAGCAAAAAGTCATTCATTCCAATCTTGAGTGCAGTCTCAGATACAGTAATAGCGTTTACAAGAGAAGAACGTAGCGCTGTTAACTCTCCTTCTGTGTAGGTAGGATATTTTTTATATAAAAAATCAGTCACAACAAGCTCAAGAACAGCATCACCTAAAAATTCTAAGCGCTCATTATGAGCAAGCCCTGTTTTAGGATTTTCATTTATATAAGAACGATGTATAAATGCTTGTTTTAGTAAATTCTTATTTTTGAAAACTATCTTTGTCTTTTTTTCAAAATCTTTAAAATCAATCATGTTATTTTTGCTTTGAAATAATTTCAATAGCTTTTGTAATTAACGGAATAATATCATTGTAAATCCTCAATTCTGGAATTTCAGAAAATTGAAACCACCTTGCCCCATCTAGCCCACCTGAGGCCTCTAGTTGCAATTCTCTATATTCACTTTCAGCGAGAAAATACGCTACTTTTTTCAAAATCTTGCCTTTTTCTGGGTGACTAGCTACATACTCATTTTCACCAAGTTTTTCTTTTATTACAATATCAAGTCCTATTTCTTCTTTAATTTCCCTTTTTGTCCCTTCTTCTACATTTTCACCTTTCTCAAGTTTCCCTTTCGAAAGTGTCCAATATCCAAAAACATCGTGAACCAATGCAAATAAAACCTCATTACCCTTTTTTGCATACACTAGTGCCCCACCTAAAATCTCAACCGGAAGTTTTTTTATATCAACTGGTTCTTCAGATTTTTTCTTTTTGCTAACTTCTTCTTTCCCTGGTTCACCTATTTCTTTGTATACAGCTCCAAGTACACCATTTACAAATTTACTAGAATTCTCTCCCCCAAAGGTTTTTGCAAGTTCTATCGCCTCGTTTATGGCAACCTTGGGTGGGACTTGCTTTCTATCACCAAAAAGAAGCTCGGTCAAACCAACTCTTAAAATATTTTTATCTATATAAGAAATCTTGTCGAGAGGCCAATCAGGAGCAGCTTTTTCTATGATCTCATCGATCACTTTGTGTTTTTTTATTGTTTGTTCGAGGAGAGAAAAAACAAAAACATCGTCCTCAAGTCCTGGGGCAAATTCTTTTAAATTGCGTTTAGCAACCTCT
>Ga0194039_1000767_pt1 | contig 18416 bp, 19 predicted proteins | sample JunL228m_MetaG_FD_148679 | JGI IMG/M metagenome (GOLD analysis project Ga0194039, IMG submission 148679) | Anoxic zone freshwater microbial communities from boreal shield lake in IISD Experimental Lakes Area, Ontario, Canada - Jun2016-L227-8m | ecosystem: Environmental > Aquatic > Freshwater >... | reverse complement strand
ATGGCAGCAACGAGCATGCCGAGCACTTTTCCCATAATGTCTGTTACTACTTCTCCGAGTATGCGCTGGATGAATTCAGAATAATAGAGGACCAGCCACGTAGCGAGGAGTGAGAGTGTGATCGCAATGAAGGGGATGAGGAGTCCATAATCCCTCGAAAGCAGCATCACTGTGGTGATGGTGCCCGGTCCGCAGAGGAGCGGAGTTCCGATAACAACACCCACAGCAGTCTTTGCACGCTCTTTGCAATGCCCGATCTCAATACCAAGCGCATACTGGATACCGAGAAGGAACAGGAGGATACCTCCGGCTATCTGAAAACTGGGCAGATTGAGACCAAGGATATCAAAGATCGTTTTGTTAAAGATCAGGAACAGGTACATCAGTCCGCCTGCTACAGCAACCGCGATGAATGCCTGCTTGTGGATCTCTGCAGCAGACTGGCCCTTGGTCATTGAGGCAAATATCGGTACAGATAGGAGGGGATCAAGGATGATGAACAGGGCGGCAAAGGAATAGATAATACCGGCAATAAGGTCCTGCATGGTCTGATCCAGAATATATGCACCGGTTGTGGATAAAAATGCGGGTGGCCGACAGGAGATTTTTCTTACGGGCTTGCATCATTCACAATATATAATAACCATAAATCTCCATCTTCTGTTAAGGCGGACATTTTAGTCCCGTAACATACATGCCGGGATGAAAGAGCCGCACAGGTGAAATCACATGGCAAAATCAGTGACAACTACAAAAAAGAGTGTTGCAAAGACGATAAAAAAACCGGTTGCAGCAAAAGCTAAAGCAATGCCTGTGGCAAAGAAAAAATCTGTTGTGGCGAGTAAACCCGCAGCAAAAAAAGCAGTGGCCGTGGTAAAGAAAAAAACTCCGGTTAAGACTATGAAAAAGGTCCTGCCAAAGAAGGCGGCAAAGAAAGGCGTAGAGATCGCCAGACGCTACAAGTGCAGGCTCTGCGGGTATATCTATTCAACCGCCATTGGAGAACCGCACAATGGTATACCTGTAGGTACTGCCTTTGATGATCTCCCCGAGAAGTATGTCTGCCCGGTCTGCGGGTACCAGGGCAAAGGGAAGATCGGCAAGTGGGGCTTTGATGAATGGCTTCCAACCCGCTATCTCTGTACCATGTGTTCGTATGTGTACGATGAAAAACGCGGAGAACCTCACCGCGGCATTAAAGCCGGAACAAAATTTGAGGATCTGCCTGACGATTATGTCTGTCCGGTGTGTGCTATGGATCCCAAGATCCGGGTGCAGTTCGGAAAAGTTCTCAAGCAGGGATTCTCACCCCTTAATATCTGAAGAACTTTATACCCGGAACTTTTTTATTTTTTGTTGCTAATACTCCGGAATTATCTTCTGTGAAGGAAGCTTTTTTTCGTGGAATCTATATAAAAAATCCCAAGCACATAAATCCGATCACTTCCCAGTATGGTGAAGGAAGATTATGAACGAGGAAACTAACGGAAGTGACGGATCCCATCTGATGAGGGGCCGGCTGGAAGCGCTATCGGATGGCATATTCGCGTTCGCGATGACACTCCTTGTCATCGGCCTGAGCGTGCCGGATAAGGCAACCATGGTACCGTCAAATGCCTATGCCCTTCAGGTTCTCGTCAACCTCTATTCCGGTTTCACGCATTATGTTCTCGCGTTTCTTATCCTTGGGGCGTTCTGGCTCAGCCAGCACATGCAGTTCCATTCAGTACGGACTCCCGATAAGATATTCACCTGGATTAATCTCGTGACACTCATGTTTGTTGCATCCCTTCCCTTTTCAGCGTCCTTTTCCGGCGCTTTTTCCGGGGTCCCGGTCGGTGCAATGGTCTTTGAGTTTAATCTCCTTCTTATCGGTTTAGGCTTGTCCCTCCAGTGGTGGTACGCAACGGACGGCAACCGACTGATTGATTCCGCGCTGAAACCGGCATACATCAGGAAAGTCCGTTTCCGGAACCTCGTTGTCCCGGCGGTCTCCATCGTAGGTATCATCTTCGCACTGGCGGGAAATACCTGGAGTTCAGCGATATATATGACACTCCCCATTGTCTTCTATGGTGTGGAGCACATCTTCGGGTGACGACCGGATCTGGGGAACTCCGGACCCGGATCAGTATAGAATGCCAGCTGATCCCAAGGGGAACAGCAGTTACCGGTTATATGGCAGATCCGTGGACCTACAGACAAAACAAAAGAATTATCCACCCGTGAATCCTTTTTTCATACCATAATGAACATAATTACGCTTCTTACCGCATTCGTGCCATGGATCGCGTTCACCCTTGTTGCTGAAGCTCCAATGGGAGATCCCCTGACACGTCTGACCCTTGCCTTTATTATCGGTATTGTGCTCACTGTCGTGACGAGTTACAAGCAACTGCTCAAGGGCTATATCCTTTCCATTGTCACGATTGTGTTCTTTGTCGTGTTCTCCATCCTGATCATCGGATTAAAACACTACTGGCTCGCGAACTATATTTCGGTACTCTCGATGGCACTTCTTATGGTCGTCTGCTGGGCAACCATGCTGTTCCATTTCCCCTTCACCCTCCAGTATTCCAGGGACGGCGTAGAACCAGAGCGTGCCAAAAGCGCACCATTCATGCGGGTAAATTATATCATCACTGCCGTATGGGGAATTGTATTCACTCTCGGCTTTGCGGTGGATGCCTACCTGCTGCTCCGGCCTGAACCGGGCATTATGTTCTTTGACAACGTGAAATGGGTCTTCATGGTAATCGCTATCGTTTTTACTGTGTGGTATCCGGCATACGTCCATAAGCAGAGGGCGTTGCAGGTTGCTTCTGAGATAAAATCGAGAGAATAAGAAATGGGTAGAGGCCCATTCTGATAACCTTTTTTATTGGCAGAAGCGCGAATATTATAAAAAACGAAACGTTACTTGAGGAACCACGCGGATATTCCGGGCACATATCTATAAACCCGTCGGCAGTTTATTTCCTATTCAGTGATTGAATTGACCCGCTTCATCCAGAGATACGTTGCCAGCCGTTATACCTGTCTACTCCTCACCTGCTTCCTGACTGTAATGATGATCCTTTCCGTTTCTGCGGCGGATGCCAATATCGAGGCAGAACTGGGAGATACCTTAAACCTTCATGGCGTGTCCTATACGAGCAGCAGCGTGTACCTCTTCATGACCGGCCCGGGCCTTCCGGAGAACGGGGTTACCTTAACCGATGTGACCCAGCGGGCTGACCGTGGAAAGTTCACCCAGATCGATCTGGATAGCAAACAGGAGTGGGCCTATCGCTGGAACACGGCCCGCATCGAGAACGAGATCAATGAAGGGACGTACCTGGTCTATGTAACGACCGAGCCGGTGGACAAGGCCCATCTCGGCGGGTCAAGTACCTACAAGACCCTTGAAGTCTATTTAAAAAAATCCACAACTTCACGGGTATCGATTGGTAGCGGAACATCGTACACGCTCAACCCCGAGATGCACTCCTCGGACCCGGTACCGGCGCTTGACATCTCTTCACCGACACCCACATATACACCCATCTTACCGCCGCTGACAACACCTCCAACCGCAGCGCCGGCCACTCCCCTGCCCACGACAAAAGCATCACTTCCCCCAGCACCCGTATTCCTTGCCGTGTTGCTGGGCGCAGGTGCAGCCATCCTGAATAAGAAGTAAATCCCCCGCTCTTTTTTTTTGCAAGGTATTATCATAGACCGTGTGAATGGTATACTGAGTCGTATGGATGTCAATGCATTGCTGGAAAAGGCGCACCAATTAATGAAGATAGGCCGGTATGATGATGCCATAGTACATTATGACCGTGTTCTTGAACTGGACGGCAGGAATACAAAAGCACTCGAGGAGAAAGGCAATATCTATTATTCTCTTGGACGCCACGTTGATGCAATTGTGTGCTATGATGCTGCAATTAAGATAAATCCCAAACTGATCACTCTCTGGTATGAGAAAGGATATGCCCTGAGAAAGATCCACCGTTATGAAGAAGCGATTGTGTGTTTCGATAAGGCTTTGTCTCTTGATCCGGATTACACCTTTGCGCTGAGCAACAAAGGGTATTCCTTAAACGAACTGGGGAGGTATGAAGAAGCGATCGCGTGCTTTGATATCATCCTTGAATCAAGCCCGAATAATGTCCGGGCGGCAACTGCAAAAGGTATTGCGCTGCGGGAGCTGGGGAAAAATAATGAAGCACTTGTTTTTTTTGATAAGGCACTCAATTACAACTCCATCAACTCATTTGTGTATTACAACAAAGCACTCGCTCTTCGCAATCTCGGCAGGATGAAAGAAGCTGACGAGTGTCTCAAAATTGTGAATTTCCCCCGCAGTGCAAAAAAAATATAATTTTTTTAATGGTCGCTGTTCAGCGTGTAGACCGGTTGGTTGCCTGAAAATTGTGCGTCCTGACCGAAAAAGGCCAGATTCTGTTGTGAGCAGATGATCTCTTTATTCGTATCGAAGCACATTTCCTGTTCATTATCAATGACTTGATACGGAACACGTGCAGCGCCTAATGGTACAACCGCGGTCGTGCCTGCGCCCGTTGATTGAGATGTGGTTGGTGGCAGGAAAGGAGATACAGAATGCACATAATTTAGTGCAACAGGCATCACTGAAGGCTGATCCGGATGAGGATAATCAATGCAATCGTGGCACACAGGTCAGGAATAATCTGGAACAATCCAATATCTCCCGTACGGTCGCCAAGCAAACTCACAATCAGGGGATTCGAGGTGACGGCATAAATGCCAAGGGCAAAAATGACTGTAAGGAGACCGAGCGTAAAAGAACTCCGTATCCTTCTGTAGAGCCCGGCATAGATGGCGAACAGGGGAATAATCAGGCCGACATTGATAAATGATATCGCCGTTTTGAGCTGTTTGCTCTCTTCCGATGCAGAAGGTTGCTGGGATTGCTGACCGGGTTGCACAATTTGCTGCTGCGCCGGTACCCTTCCGGTACCGGGTTGTGCTTCCTGTGGTTGCGCCGGATTTTTCCCTGTTCCGGCTTGCGGCATCTTGAAAATAACGGGGACGGTTAAGCTGGCAAGTACCAGTACAATCACCGAAATGAGAATTATCATGACAATATCTTTTTTCTCCATCTTGTCACCGCTCCTTTGAGTGTTGCTTCCATCATGTTCCGGGTTTTAGCGTATAGGAATACGCAACCGCCCCGTTTTCAACACTGCATCTCTTGTCGCTGGGAAGGCATGACTGGACATAATCAACCCGGGCTGATTCCGGTGATACGGTTATCCGGAGATGCCCGGGACTTCCCAGCATCACTCCACTGACATACCCGTATTCAGCACCGGGACTCTCTTTGGGAGAACTCATGGTCGCCGGCTGAGGAACTTCCTGGTAAATGACGCCATTAAGTTCCTGCTTTGCAAAGAAGTGGTCGTGACCGTGGAAAAATGCAGAGACATTGTTATCAACAAGCAGCTGATGAATCGGTGTTCCCCAACCGGGGCGGTGCTGGTCAAATCCCCAGCTTCCGTCAGTGTTATTTCCGCCCCACTCGTACAGAGATGCAAATTCAGTACCGCCCCTTCCCTGAGAATCTCCACCTACAAGCTGGTGGGCAAAGACAAATTTGTACTTTGCCGTACTCTTCCCCAGTGTCTGTTTCAGCCACTGGTACTGGGTGTCACCAAGAGTCCAGCCCCATTCATCGGTTTTGCCCCCGGGTTTTGTCATCGTGTACCAGTAGGGATCAATGACCCCAAATAGCGCATCTCCCCACTTCCACGCATAGTAATCCTGTCGTGGCCCGGTGAACGCTTCATTACCAGAATTGCCTGTATAGAAACCATCCGGTTCAGGACTCGGGAAATACAGTTTCCTGAACTCTGAGGAGAGCACGGCGATATTCGTTCCTGTGCCATCCAGTGCATACCCGGCCTCACCGTCATGATTCCCGATTAAGAAGAAGGACGGTACTGAGTGCCCGATCGTGCCGATATAGGAGCGTTGCTGGAGATACTGGTTCAGGTACGTCTCTTTATTCTTTACCTCCAATTTGTCCGTCATAAATGTGTCCCCGAGATCGATGAGGAAATCCGGTTTATCGCTCAGCTCGTTGTTGAGGGTGACCCGGTAGAGATCTCCGGTTGCACGTTCGTCAAGATGAGAGTCTGCCTGGACATCGAAGACAAACGAGGATCCTAATCTTCTCTGGGTCTGGAACGAATACTCCGGGCTGTACTGGATAGTAGTATCACCAACCGTGCGATAACACAGGTGGTACTGATAGCCGGTATCTGCCACAAGACCTGAGATGACGATGTTCTTTGGTACCCCGGCTTCTGTAGTATCGGCAGATGTCCGGAGGTAAGAGGTACCGGTGCTGTTCTTATATTCTATGAATAACTCGAGATTTTTTGCAGTGACTACATTGACATTGACCGAATGATCGGTGGGACTGCCGAGCAGTGCGGTTGCCATACCCACCGGTGCATTACCGGTATTGGGAGCAGAGGTAACAGATGCCATTGTATTGCGGGTCGCCAGAGTCTGTGCCGCTCCAGTGGGTTTTTTGTCACCTGAACCTTTCGCAACACTGGTTTCCGACTGGCTGGTACACCCGGCCGTGATAACAAGTACGATTACCAGTATAGAGAAAGGGATCAAGATGGATTTTTTTTGGATCATATTCTCATCCTCATGAATTATTGATGGGTAGCGTGTACGAGTACGCAACCATGCCGTTCTTCTCTGATGCGGTTTCTTTACCCTGCAGGTACGACTTCACGTAATCTACGGTCACATTCTTGGGAGAGACAGTAATGCGGAGGTAGCCGGTGTTGGGCAATTTTGTTCCGGACTTATATGCGTCTGCATTGAACTGGCTGTAGGTGGGATCGGCCGGGAGAGGCACTTCCTGGTAAGTGACGCCATCAAGTTCCTGGCGGGCGAAGAGATGGTCATGCCCCTGGAAGAAGATTGTTACGCCGTTTTTAGCCATCAACTGTTGGATTGGTAATTCCCAGCCGGGGCGTAATGTGTCAAACACCACGGTACCTTTCTGGTTCTTTCCGCCCCATTCAAACAGTCCGGCATTTTCGATGCCACCACGTCCCGTACCCAGGACGTGATGGGTAAAGACGAATTTTTTGGAAGCGTTACTCTCTTCAAGCGTTTTTCTGAACCATTGATACTGGACATCGCCAAGGGTGATCTCCCCGAGATCACGTTTTTTGGCAACATTCTTTTCAGGGACACTATCCACAGCAACCGGAGAATGCCAGTACGGATCAATGACCACAAAGAGCGCGTCTCCCCATGTCCATGCATAGTAGTCACCGGGAAAGCCGACATATTTCACAGTCTCTGCATCTCCGCTGTAGAACCCGTCAGGGACCGGCTGCGGGAAGAATTTCATGCGGGAAGTGCCTGCGTAAACAGCCGCATTGTTTTGTGTGCCGTCCAACAGGTACCGGGCTCCCTCCTCATGGTTGCCATTCACTAAAAAGATCGGAGAATCGCTCCCGATAACTCCCAGGTACTTTCTCTGGTTGAGATACACTGCGTCCACTGCTGCCTGGCTGAGCTGGTTCTTCTCGATCAGGGAGTCGATGCTGAAATCATCCCCCAGTGTTATATAGAAATCCGGCTGGTCTTTAGCCACATTGCTCATGGTCTGGTCGTACAGGGCGGAATTAAACATCTGTTTGTCGCGTTCCGGGTGCGAATCCGCTTGTATACCAAATGTAAAGGTACTGCCCGGGGACCGCTGGGTGTAGAACGTATGTTCCGGACCGCATTGGAACACGGTACTGCCGGCCGCTCTGTAACAGGTGCGGTAATAATTTTGTGTGTCGGGCACGAGCCCCGGGATAGTGATATTGACCGGGGAGCCGGCCTTTGCCGGTACTGCGGGTGTCTGGCAGGAATAAGAGCCGGGGGATGTTCCGTACTCAAAGAAGATCTCCAAAGCTTCTTTTGGAACAAGGCTTACGGTCACTGATGAGCTGGTCGGCCTGGTTAGAAGTTCGGTTGCGGTAAAATGCGAGCCAAAGTCAGGGCTGTCACCCAATTTTCCCGTAACAGGTAAAGTGCAGGACGAAGAGATCGCTTCGCTTGCTGGTGCTAATATATCAGGCACTGTTGCCAAGGATGCGGGGGTTTTTTCTGAGGAACAACCCGCAAAGAAAACCATTCCCATTATGAGAAAACAACAGAGGGAGAGGAGGGTTTCATTCACCATCATTACGATCCTCCATATTTAGTTCTCCCAATTGAATTCTGGTCATTTACGGTTTTTCACTCGTGATCACAACATCACTGGAGAGAAAACCGAAAACTGTTTTTCCGAGACTGGAAAGCCAGTTGTTTAACCCATCGAGGACGCTTTTTTGTTCAGTTTGTCCCTGTCCGCGAGGCTGTCCATTGGTGTTTGAAATTCCAGTTCCAGCTTTCTGGCCCTGGTTGTTGGTCGTCCCGGAAGACTCGATGGCTTCTGCTACACCGGGGTTATTCTTTTTAAATGTGTCCAGCCATGCCTTTTGCGTCTCACGGTCTCCGCTCTGGACTGCTGTCGTTGCTCCGGTTACGTCATATCCTTTTTGTCCCAGCTGAGCGATAATCGCGTCAATGGGCATACGTCGTTCCTGTCCCGTCTGGTTAGTATTTCCTGCATTACCGGCCCCCTTACCCTGCATGTTCTGTCCCTGTCCTGTGCCCTGTTTGGGCTGGGTAGTATTTCCTGCATTACCGGGTTTCTGAGCTTGCGTGTTCTGTCCCTGTCCTGAGCCTTGTTTAGGCTGGGTAGCATTTCCTAAAGAAGTCGGGCCTCCCTGTACGTTCTTTACGGTTCCTGCTTCCGGGCCCTGACCGGTTTTTCCCGTACCCTGTGTCTGGGATGTGACAGTCTGCTGCTGGCTCTGTAACCATGCAGTCATTGCCGTAGCATCGTATGTGCCCACCCCAAAGAGGAAATTCGAGGGGATGTTCTGCGGCATGCTGATCGGCTGGGAATACAGGTATGAACCTTCACATGTGTAGCTGGCAAGGTTCCGCAGGGCAACCATCTTTGCCTTCTGATCGCGGGTGAGGGTTTTTCCTACATCTGCAAAGTGTGTTGCATAGTAGTATGAGATCTCGCCATCAAGCGCCCCGTATCGTGCAGAGAGGGTTCGCACGAGATTCTCATCGATAGTTCCACCGGTTAACGGGCGCCGTAATTCAGTTGCAATTGCTTTTCGTGTCGTTACAATCTCGTTTAAGTCAGCCCGCTGGAGGTCCACTAAACTTGTGATCTTCTCACGCTGGGCATCGGTCAGGTAGCTTAAGAAGGTCTCACCGGAGTCTCCGGTCAGCGTAGTACTGATGGAATATCCTGCATTGCCCATAGCTGGAGCATCCTTCATGTAGAACGATCCAAAGTAGGTTGCCTGCCGTTCAGGACAGAAGTACACATCTGCGTCCACAGATCCTGCGTACCAGGCAAACATCTCGCTGGCATAGGTTCTCATGGCTACCGAGTTGCTCTGGCCGCTGTTTTTCAGTACCTCTGAAGCATCAACTACCGGATAGGAGAGCAGGCCGCCGGATTTCATCTTATCCAGGTACGCCCGCTGGGTCGGGTTTAACGAGTTGATCACGCTGGCATAGGTTTTTGCCCGATCGAGGCTGATGCTCGCATCAACGTCATACAATTTTCCAGAGTATGCCATTATGGCAGCCTTATCCAACCCGCTGCTACCTGATGGGGTGGTTCCTGAAAATGCATTGCGGAACGCAGTTGTAAGCGGGAACCGCATTAATCCGTACTGGTCAGAGAGTGTGCTCTCTTCCTTCGATAGGGCAACAAACTGCGCCAGCTGTTCATCGTTGAGGGTAATGAGTACATTATCTGCAGTCCGGGTGACAAAATCCGTGTTATGTCCCATCTCTGTTTTGTCATTGTCCCGGAGGTACTGGAAACCTGCATAATCTGCAACTTTTCCAGGTGGCAGGAAGGTGTCGCTGCAGGCATCTCCGGTGATGAACGCGAGAGCGTCAAATGAAATGGTCATCATCTGTGCCTGGTCCGAGATGGTCTGCGACATTGTATATGCCTGTATGCCGTTTGCTGCCGGGGCAGGGGTGTTTTTCACACCTTGGCCGGCTGCTGGGCCGGGCGTTCCTGCTCCACTGACCGCTGCTACCATCAGTGCCATGATACAGAAGGCACAGGCAGCAAGGCCAATGGTTCTTGATGTGTTCATGTGTTTCATAAAGGTGTTCTCCTTTTTATGCAAATTAATCTGGAATAGAGATAAGGAAATGCCAGAATCTGTTCCAGATTACACCCAAATCTTACCCAAAACAGACATCTTTGTTGGGGTTACAATTTTCATAGTTTTCGTTTTTTTAAAAGCAGTATATTCCCCTTGTCAATGACGGTTTGAAATTTCCCTTTTGGTCGGGATAAGATTCCCCAGTCCGTTACCAAATAATAACGGGTTAATTTTGAGTTGTAGACACAAAGGATTATTTTTCGCTCAAGGCTCTCGCTTGTGAACTGGAACAGACCACCGGGCGGGTCAATATCAGTAAACTGCCCTGTCAAACTCTGGAGTGCTCTTGATACGGGTGAACCTTCGTCAAAGATTTTTGTTTTAACGATTTTATGGTTCCGGTGTGTACCGGACCGTTTCATGCCCGTTTCAGAAGCGAAAAATTTTTAAAAATGGCTTGGGATAAAATCCCTCACAGATTCAATTTTTTTCGTTCAGTTCCATTTGCCGGTTACGGGTGTATCTCCAGCTATACCATAAGCTACCTGAGTAGCACCATTGCGATAGAAAGTTCCTGAACGGAACACACCGACTTCAGTTGAGCCATCTCCGTTCCAGTCTCCGGTTACGGGTGTATCTCCAGCCATACCATAAGCTACCTGGGTAGCACCATTGCGATAGAAAGTTCCTGAACGGAACACGCCGACTTCAGTTAAGCCATCACCGTTCCAGTCGCCTGTTACGGGTGTATCTCCAGCCATTCCATAAGCGACCTGGGTAGCACCATTGCGATAGAAAGTTCCTGAACGGAACACGCCGACTTCAGTTGTGCCATCACCGTTCCAGTCGCCGGTTACAGGTATATCGCCAGCCATACCATAAGCTACCTGGGTAGCACCATTGCGATAGAAAGTTCCTGAACGGAACACGCCGACTTCAGTTGTGCCATCTCCGTTCCAGTCTCCGGTTACGGGTGTATCGCCAACCATACCATAAGCTATCTGGGTAGCACCATTGCGATAGAAAGTTCCTGAACGGAATACCCCTCCCGTTGAGGTGACTGCTGATGTTTGTCGAGTGTAGCTCAGGTTAAACGACGTCTTGCCAAGCGTAATGGATGAGATTGCGCTCGTGAGCACCGGGCCAGTGACCAGTTCTGCGGTACCTGGCAGAGTTGGCGAAGCTGACAGTGCGTACAATGTAAACGTATATATCTTGGCTCCTACCCCCTCCGGGCAGGGTGGATCATAACTCATAACAGTGCCGTGGCTGCCCGTTCCCAGTATACCGACATCAGAACTGTTCTTGGCCAGACTTGTCGTGTTACCCGGTATGCTGTATAATACCCAGTTCCACTTGGTCACCCCATCGACCGGTATAGTGGTCATCATCAGGGCAAACTCTTTTGTACCGCTGGGGGTGCCTGACCAGGACAACGCAGGTTTGCACCCGGTACCATCACACGTGTATTCGATGGGCATCGTTCCGCCATCGGGGCCGGCATCGCTTGAGAGTGAGAAGGTCTTATTGTCTGGAACTATTGGCGTAACTGTCGGGATAACAGTTGGCTTTATCGTCGGGGTAACTGTTGGTGTAACTATTGGAACCGTCTGCTGTTTTATTATCCATGCTGACATTTCCGTGGCATTGTACGTCCCCACACCAAAGAGGAACGCCGAGGGGATATCCTGTGGCATACTGATCGTCTGGGAGTAGAGGTACGCCCCTTTACAGGTATAATCAGTCAGATTCCGCAGGGCAACCATATCTGTCATCTGCTTGCTGGTGAGGGTTTTTCCCACATTGGCAAAGTGGGTTGCATAGTAGTACGATATCTCGCCATCAAGAGCCCCGTATCGTGCCGAGAGGGTTCGCACGGCATTCTCATCGATGGTTCCCCCGGTCAACGGGCGCCGTAATTCGATAGCAATTGCCTGCCGTGTCGCAACAATCTCGTTCAAATCCGCCCGCTGGATGTCCACAAGGTTCGTAATATTCTGACGTTGTGTGGAGGTTAACAGGTTCAGGGTGGCTTCTCCGGAATCACCGGTCAGGGTGGTACTGATGGAATAATTTGGATTGCTCATCGCAGGAGCATCCTTCATGTAGAACGAGCCGAAGTAGGTTCCCTGCCGTTCAGGGCAGAAATACACATCTGCTTCAACCGAACCTGCGTACCAGGCAAACATCTCACTCGCGTAGGTTCTCATGGCTACCGAGTTGCTCTGACCGCTGTTTTTCAGTATCTCTGAAGCATCCACGACAGGATATGAAAGCATGCCTTCGGATTTCATCTTGTCAAGATACGCCCGCTGGGTCTGGTTCAGGGAATTGATCACGCTGGCATAGGTCTTTGCCCGATCCAGGCTGATGCTCGCATCAATATCATATAATTTTCCCGAGTATGCCATCACGGCAGCCTTATCCAGCCCGCTGCTCCCGTCCGGTAAGGTTCCTGCTAACTGATCGCGGAATGCAGTCGTCAGCGGGAACCGCATATACCCAAACTGGTCAGAGAGCGTACTCTCTTCCTTTGATAGGGCGACAAACTGCGCCAGTTGTGCGTCATTGAGGGTAATGAGCACATTATCCGCAGTCCGGGTGACAAAATCGGTGTTATGTCCCATCTCTGTTTTATCATTGTCCCGGAGGTACTGGAAACCCGCATAGTCAGCAACTTTTCCGGGCGGCAGGAATGTGTCACTGCAGGCATCACCGGTCATGAATGCGAGAGCGTCAAATGCAATGGTCATTCCCTGTGCCTGGTCCGAGAGGGTCTGCGAGATATTATATTCCTGGTTGTTATTTGTACCGATAGGGGAATTGTTTTTTTCACCGGGAATAACTGAGCCGGATGTATCTATTGCACTGACTGCTGCAATCATCACTGCCATGATACAGAAGGCACAGGCAACAAGGCCAAAGGTTCTTGATTGTTTCATGTGTTTCATAAAGGGATTCTCCTTTTTTTATGCAAATTAATCTGTAATTGAGATAAGGAAATGCCAGAATCTGTTCCAGATTACACCCAAATCATACCCAAATCAACATCATTCAAGACGTCAGGATGCAAAAAAAATTCTGTGTTTCCGGATTGCATATCCAGCTGAATGGGGATGTTTACCATCCCTGGAATCTCCCGGAAACACAAATCCGATTGATGCGTACACTTTTTTAATTCGCGGGATTTTTTTCACGATGAATTAATGATCTCATTCCCCATGTCCGGTAGGATGGAATCCATTCACCCACATCCGGTTGATGCTATGCGAGTGGAGGTCGCCATAGTCTTCAGGGTCTGGAATAGCTCATGTTGAAAGACGCTTTGCCAAGCGTAATGGATGAGATTGCATCGGTGAGCACAGGGCCAGTGATCTGTTCGGCCGTACCCGGCAGTGTCGGTGAAGCGGATAGTGCATACAAGGTGTAGGTGTAGACCTTGGCACCCGGTCCTTGCGGGCACGGTGGATCGTAGGTCATGATAGTGCCATGGCTGCCCGTTCCCAACGTGCCGACTCCCACACTGTTCCTGACAAGGCTTGTCATAGATCCCGGTATGCCATATAACACCCAGTTCCAACGGGTCGCCCCATCGACCGGTAGTGTCGTCATCATCAGGGCAAACTCCTTTGTACCGGCAGGTGCGCCGGACCAGGACAGCGAAGGGCGGGATCCGGATCCGTTACAGGTGTATTCGATCGGCAACATACCGCCATCGATGCCGGCATCGCTGGTAAGCGAGAAGGTTCCTTTGTCTGCACTCGCAGTAAGTGGACTTAATTGAGCAATACCGGACTGTACACTTCCTGATTTTACATTACCGGATGGTGTGTTACCGGACTGTAAATTACCTGAGGGTGTGCCCATAGCCTGAGGAGCGGATTTTGCATCCGACATTTGTCCGGTATTCTGCTTCCTTTCGGGTGCGCATGCAAGAACTCCGGGTGTATTATAACATACTCCGCTTGAAAGACCCTCACGGTCCTTAAACTGGCATACATCCCCGGTTGATTTCCCGGTACAGGATAAAATTGCCTCATTGGGCGGGAGACTGGTGGTATTTTTCTGAGTTCCCGTTGCCGGATTATTCACAAATTCGTCTTTTCCACCCTGCCCTGCGGGTCTTGGTTTATCTGTCACAATTACTGCCGCTACCACAAATACAATAATGCAAAATGCGGCTACAGCAAATCCAAGAATTCTTGAAAGTTTCATCTATGTATCCTCCATTTTAACGTTTGCGCACAGCGACACCGATAGGGTGTAACTGACTGATGGGCTTGCAACTCTCTGTAAATCAGGATCATTAGGTCGATTTCAGTATCATTACCGGAACTCTCCGCCATATATTCAGCATCCTTAAGTCCGTATCGTACAGTCAACCGGTTATCAGGTTTCATTGCGACCTTACTCCATGATGTCTACTGGCTTTTTTAGCAACAATGATCGGAACTCATCGATGTCATATTCGCGGTCTCCCCAAAAGATGACACCTCTGATACGGTCATTCTTCTTTTCGTTTTGAAAAGGGATTTTCTCATCGATACCGCTTGTTTCCATACCCGATTCATTCACTTCTATCATCTTTCGGTCGGATACGTTCACAACGTTGACCGGGCACATCGTCCTGCAATCAATTTTTTCGCTGTAAATTTGAATGGATGCTATATTTTTCATTGAGGAATCCTCCATTCTGATGATCCCTTTTAAGGGTCATAATGCAAATGATTCTGAAAAAGAGATAAGGAAATGCCAGAATTTGTTCCAGATTACACCCAAATCATACCCAAATCATTCATAAAAAAAATTATTCAAGGCTGATCCGGATGAGGATGATCAGGGCAACCGTAGCACAGAGATCAGGAATTATCTGGAACAGTCCGATATCTCCTGTACGACCGCCAAGGAGGCCAATGATCAGGGGATTTGAGGTGATTGCATACATGCCGAGGGCAAAGATTACTGCCAACAGACCGAGTGTGAATGAACTCCGCATCCTCCGGTAGATCCCCGCATAAATAACGAACAGGGGAATGATCAGGCCGATATTGATAAAAGATATCGCCGTTTTGAGCTGCTTGCTTTCAGCCTGTCCTGCGGGTTGCAGGGGTTGTTGGCCGGGTTGCACATTTTGCTGCTGCGCCGGCCCCTGTCCTGTTCCGGGCTGCGTTCCCTGGGGTTGCGCCGGATTTTGCCCAGTTCCGGGTTGCGGCATTTTGATGAGAACGGGGACTGTCAAGCTGGCAAGTAACAGCACAATCACCGAAATGAGAATTATCACGACAATGTCTTTTTTATCCATTTTTTTCATTCCTCCTTGATCTCAGCGGGTACTTCGATCTGCTTCCATATCTCCATGAAGTCTTCATATTTCGTTGTCATTGGCTCAGAAAGAGAATACATGGTCCCGTATCCCTCCCCCACGGATCTGATAACAAGGTGCTTTTTTAAAACATCCAGATGGTGGCGGACAGTTTTGTAATCAAGGTTAAACATCTGGGTTAACTGGTTGGCATTGTACGGCCGTTTATGGAGTGCTTGGATGATTCTGGCCCGGTTAATGCCGCCCTTTGATCCTGCTATCAACCACCATAATATCTGTTTCACTTCGGCGCTCCAGAAATCCAAGATGATATAAGTTATAGTGATTTTGAATCTAATTAATGGTTATCCGGATCGTTTACGAGAGAATGATCTTATCGATTTTTGTAGGAATAATAGCGATTGAATGGATATTTCAGTTTACACTTCTCGTCTCTACAGCACTTTGTCTAATCCGATTTGATTAAAAAAAAGAGATTTACCGTGTTAACCACGGATTAGATGAGTTTAAAGATGGGGTGGCTTTCTGATTTGCACTCGATCCCGAGCTGACGGGTCGCCTCAAGGACAGTGATGTCCGTGTAGGCCTGTGCGGTGATCATTGCTTCTACGTTCTCGATAGGTCCGTACATAATCAGGTCTGCACCTAGGGTGCTTGCAATCATGTTGCAGCCGATATCCGGGGCTGACCATGCTGCCTGCTTTATGCCTTCCATACCGCCGAGGTAGTGGTGGGACATCTGCTTTAAGAGAACATCCTTACCTTCGTATCCTGCTGCGAGTACTGAGGGGGTCTTGCTCGTTCCCTTCCAGCGCTTGAGCCAGGTCCAGGAAACGGTCATGTTGTGGTATGCACCACCGGTCGGGTATCCGTGGATGGCCTTGCATGCAAGGATCTCACGGTATGAACCGCCGCTGCCAAGGCCAAGCGGGGTTGCTGCAGTGTCGAGAATCGGGCGCTTGATACCGCAGTATTCTGCGATCTCGAGCATACCCTTGGTCTGTCCTGCAACGCCACCTTGTGTGAGCACTTTCTCCCTGCCGGCAACTGATGGGTCTGCGGGGTTGAATGCAAGCACAATGGCTGCATCCACATCACTGTTCTTGAGTGCTTCAATGCTCTCAGGCATGATCGAACCGTTGATCGAGTTGTAGATCGCACGGTTTGCAAGGCCGACTTCGGTTACATACTTGCATGCATGGGCAAGTGCTGTTGGAACCGATGAGTCCATTAAGAACGCGGTCTTGTTGTCGATTGAGTCGAACCAGCTGAAGTAGCTCTCGAACGCCTCGCCGTACTCGGCGATGATCTGGATGAAGTGCGGGATACCGGTCAGGTCTGACAGGACCTGACAGCGGTTCCAGAGGGCTTCTGCCTTTGCCTTGTCGATCGTTCCCTTGTGGTCATCAAGCACGCATTCGTGCTTGTTATAGAAGATTGATGCACCCAATACGGTAGGGTATTCGCCGGGCTGTCCACCGATCTTGGTGCCGTTGAAGTCCCAGACACTCTGTTCTTTTTCAAATCTGAACATATTCGTTTACACCTCCATTACACCATTGTCATTAATTTCTGGAACAGGAACAGCAGCATCACAAACACGGTAAGTCCTGCAACGAGGCCGTAGAGAATGCCGATATCCCGTCCGATTTTTCTTCCAACACGCTGCGCAACCTCTGCATCTACGAATTCGATCCGCTTCTCGATCTTGTCGAGTCGCTTCTCGATTTCGAGGAACTGGGGGTTTGCAGCTGCAGAGCCAACTTCAGCGCCACCGGCAGCTTCCTTGACTTCAACAACAATGGCTTCAGCAGCGAACGCACCCGGGTCACGGGCTTTGAGTTCGTTGATTTTGGCCTTGATTGCGCCGATGTCTTCGGTTTCCATGATATTGACGATTTCCGTCTGATCCTGGAAGCGCTTGATAGCTGCATCGTTTAAGTTTTCGATGAAGGGAATCGCACCCTCAGCACCTACGACTCTGCCGTCTTTGATACCGCCTTTATGGAGTGCACCGAAAGTCTGACCTGATAAGTGGCCCTTGACTTCCGTACCGCAGAACAGCATGAACCTGATATTTGGGTTGGCAATGACGTTTGCGATAACTTTCTCAAGACCGAGATTTTCAGTCTTACAAGAACCGCACAATGCCGCGCCCGCATCACAGATACCCTGTTCATCGAGGTGTGAACCCATGGTGACAACAGCCACCGGGCTGTTTGCGTCGCCTGAATGGAAGTCACCCTTTACGAGCGGCCATCCACTTGCTGGTGATTTCTTGTCAGCCATTTTATTTCACCACCAGTAATGCCGGTACAATGATCAGGATCAATGCAAGGAGTAATCCTGCAACAAATCCGACCAGACCGGACGCAGTGACTGCTGAGTCAATCTTGTTGGTCCGAACGAGGATCTGTGACTTATAGCGGATGTTTTCCACCATATTCTCGATTGCCACCATCCTGACAGGCCCTGTAGATTTTGCTTCTTCTGCCATCTCTTTCACCTCATCATCAGGATTCCGACCAGTGCGAACGAGACGATCAGACCAATCATCAGACCTTCGATCTTTCCTGCATAAACCCCGGCAGCAAACTTGTCCCGGTATCCGATGTCAGTCACCATCTTTTCAATGACTTTCATACGGGCGGTAATGAGTGCCATTTCACCGGAGAGCGGACGTACTTCGCCGCCAGTTTCTTCAGCGCCACCGGCTTCCTTGACTTCAACAACAATGGCTTCAGCAGCGAACGCACCCGGGTCACGGGCTTTGAGTTCGTTGATTTTGGCCTTGATTGCGCCGATGTCTTCGGTTTCCATGATATTGACGATTTCCGTCT
>Ga0194039_1000764_pt1 | contig 18487 bp, 16 predicted proteins | sample JunL228m_MetaG_FD_148679 | JGI IMG/M metagenome (GOLD analysis project Ga0194039, IMG submission 148679) | Anoxic zone freshwater microbial communities from boreal shield lake in IISD Experimental Lakes Area, Ontario, Canada - Jun2016-L227-8m | ecosystem: Environmental > Aquatic > Freshwater >... | reverse complement strand
CTTCCGATATCCCGTTCTGGTTATAATCGCGCCAGACTCTCAGATTGCTAAAGTTCTCATCATTCTTGTCTATAACTCCATCAGCATTTGTGTCCTGTTCTGCCAATGCCTCAAAACCTGTAGAAGCTTTCCGCCCAGTCTTCAGAATAGTAGCATCTCCAAACAACTCTCTGCCGTTATCTATTGTCCCGTTGGCATTTCTATCCATAACAATGAAGCCGTCATCTGATTTGATCCATGAAGTCTTCTCTATTGTTCCGTTCCCGTCAAGATCGAAATATGCCTTGCTCTCATCCTTGCCTATTGTCTCTATCCCGTCATTGTCCAAATCTACAGTAATCGGATCCCTGCGCGGCTGTTCAACAAATGCCCCTTGAGCGCTTCCAAAACCATTATAAAAAGCCTCAAATGCATCAAGCGTCATATCTTCCAAATATGAAGCAGGGTCAGTAAGAAATAATGGATCATTAAGATCATGATCATATCCGGGCGCCCATACTTCCTCACCATTAGCATCTTTTGGAAGCTGGAATGGCAAGTTTGTAGCTTTCGCCATAGTATATGCGCCAGAATTAGAATTCTTATAAAGAGCATTGTAATCATAATTAGCATCTTCTATTTTATGAGCTTCGTCTGTTAATTTCTCAAATGAATTATTGATATCCTCATCAGAACCAGTAGCGACAACTACGGATGGATCGTTATTTCTTTCGTAATTATTAGTATTAAAAATAAGTGTTCCATTATCAGTATCACCTGTTGCTGCTTCTACTAAAGCACCAGATGCGGTGGTTGTTGTCTTAGAAGGCAAACCATCTATTCTCGTTTGTTTTCCATTACTATCCGTTTTAACATAATATAAGTGATAGTATTCTCCCTTTCCCGGGATTTCTCCTAATCTTTTAGCTTTCAATTCTATTCTTGCTTCGTTACTCATTTCATTTCTCCTGATTTTCTGTTCTAGGGTAGCAAATTTCGGTATCTTTATATCATGGCTATAAGGCTAGAATCATCATACGACAGCTGTAGGCTAATATTTTGCCGTTGTTATCTATGAATATTTCTATAATGTTGTGTATTTCCTGCACAAAAATGGCTTTATCATTTTTCTCTACATAAATATAAACGACTAGACTTGGTGATGAATATTTACACTCAGCCCCTGCTTTCTGAATGGCATCTATCATATTCTGAGAGCTTGATCCAAAAGGAAACAGCTTATGCAGAGCTAATGTAAGCTCTTCTTCAGATCTATAATCTTCAAACTTGAATTCTTCCTTGCTATCACAAGAAGACGCTGTATTCTGGTTAATATCTTGTTTTATATTAAACATAGAGCAGTAGATAGAGTATTTTTTGCCATCTGTCACAATATCCACATATACTTGAGATTTAGAACTACCTTCACCCATGGCATAGCTACACCGAGTTGAGTTTGGAGATAAGTATTCGCATTTAGCTCCTGCTTTTTGCAGTATATTGATTAGGGATTCAGCATTCTGTTTGAATGAAAGGCGATATAAGACCCAATTAAGTTTTCTCTGTGATTTATAATCTTCAAACCGAAATTTATCTTTAGTTTCTTTGCTATGAGTTATTTCTATTCTAGAATCGCTACTTTGATTGTTATCAACTAAGCTATGGGCAACAGTATCTGCATTGAGTTGAGAGTAATTTTCCGATACTCCTACTAATAGAAAGATAACGATTGCTAATACTATTACAGGAAAAGACCTCCATTTATCTCTTATAAAAAGTCTCGTAAAACTCCGGCATTGTTTTTTGCTAATTTCAAACATAATGTTCTCTCTTAATTTGTTATGGTTAAGCTGCCTCGAACTTGGCATTCAGGATGCCGTTGATAGTTGACGGTTGATTGTTGTTAGCCTCTGTGTTCTTTGTGCCCTCTGTGGTAAGAGTATTTCCGAAATTAACAAACTCTTCTACCATTTGCTTGAGGGCAGCATCGTTCGCCATTGCATGATGCAGGTCGGTAACTAATCCGAAACCGCGCAGATATGGCAGAGCTTTAACCTCGTCTGAGACATTGGAGAAGTCACTATTCTCTGTGTCGATATTATTGGTACTAAAAAGATATTCGGCTGTTGTTCCGATATTTCCATCTGTAAACTCAAAAGAGGCGATTCTTGTCTGGATGTTCTCCTGTTCGTCTTCTCCTGCACCTGTCTTGTAGTCTAGATTGATTTTTGATATCCCTGCATCAGTCAGGCTGTAGAGTTCATCATATTGAGATACTCCGTCCTGGTTATGATCTTGCCAGACTTGTAGTTTGTCAAAGTCAGTATCTTCCTTGGTTATGTATCCATCTTTATTTGTATCAAGTTCATCCAGTGCTTGGTATCCTGTAGCGGCGATGCTGCCGTCTTTTAATGGTGTCTGATCTCCAAAGAGTTCGCCACCATTGTCTATCGTGCCGTTATCGTCTCTATCCATGACAAGCAGACCATCATCTGCAGCTATCCAGCCTGTCTTTTCTTTGATACCGTCTTTGTTCAGGTCGAAGTTGACGCCTTCCTTGAAGGAAACTGTCTCCACTCCATCCCAGTCCAGATCAACAGCTATAGGGTCTTTGCGGCCGTAAGCCATGTTGCCGTTGAGTTCATTAAGTCGTTTATTAGCGCTCAGTACGGCATTTAATGCGGCAGGAGAAAGATTTGGAGGGAGAGGAACATCGCCCTCATTCAGACTAGCAAGAAAATCACCGAAACCTGTGAACCAAGATGCATCAAATGAGCCTTCATCCATTCTAGGCTGATTTTGATTAAACCAATCCAGCCAAGAATTATAATCAGAATTAGTTCTGTTTGTGCTGTCCTTAAAATAATCATTCCAGTTCTCCTCATTGTTTCTCAGCTCATTTGCTATTTTAATTCTCCCTGCCGCTGCTTGAGGAGAAATGCAACCATCAAGAATATGGATATTTCCTTCCCTTAATATTTCTCTTGATACAGTTATGCAGTTATGATTATAATAATTTTTTTCATCTGCTCCTCCTTCTCCACCTAAAGAGTAAGCAGACGGATCCTTTGAATGTTTTACAAATTCATCTCCCTTGGCTGTCATACGATTGTACTGATCTTCTGAGTCAAGGTTTATTTCAAAAGAATCACATACGCTCTTCCTTGTGTCAGATATGTAATCTGAATCTATTTCATCATATATGCCTGGCGCACTGATGAATGTTCCCTGTTTTTTATCTGGCGACAGTGAATATACCTTCGTAATATTTCCGTCTATTTTAAATTCGACCCACCCATGAACCTTTCCTTGTCCATCTAAAAGTCTACTATCGCAGTAGAATGTTGCTTTATATTCTGCCATGATTATTCCTCCCTATCTATTTTTTATATTTGATTTGCTGTTTCTTAATAAAAAATAATTAATATCTTGCCACTCTTTAATATCTCGCATGTTTTCATATGTTATTCTTATTTCGTCTGTTGGATAATATCCATAACAAGCGAGTGGTTCATGATTCTCCTTGCGAAAATTCTCTATAGACTTTCCTTTAAAAAACCTCTTAGGGTAAAAAGTGATATATATTGCGTAGTAGTTAATATTTTCTGAGCTTAGTTTTTCTATGAGGGCAAATACGGACTTATAAACTTGCTCAGTTGTCTCATCGGTTAGGTCAAAAGCAAAGTCTATAAAACATATGAACTCCAGTCTGCCCGAATATTTCTTAATCATTTCAGATAGAGAGATTGGATGAATAGAGAATACTTCTTCCCATGCAGCTCTATCGATTTCAAGTTTTCCTGAGTTTATATTCACTGGAACAATCTCGATACCTCTAGGCTTTAAATAGTAATCTTCTGATATCTTGTCTAAATATGGCTTTGTCAGCAAATAGCATTCCTTATAGTATATAACCGATTTGTAATAATCGATGAAACCACTATCAAAGGCATTCATAACTACAAGGAATGTTGTATCTGTTTCAGTATCAGGATAAAAATAAAGAACATAATCAAGTTCCCAAAGATTACATCTGGCTTTATCCTTAGAGAAGTCTTGATGGTATTTGTCTTTAAGGTATTCTTTAGCTTGCTCTACATATAAATCGGTTTTGAGAGGTATTGAGCTTACATAGTAAACTGCAAAGAGTATTAGTATAAAAATCAGTTTCCATGAAAGCGTATGGTCAAAGTTCCATTTGATCAGGTCAGTTCTTCCCGTCTTCTTTTGGATGTTTAATAATGAGATATTGTAGCTATAAGCAAAGAAGCAGTAATTACCAAGAAGAATAATTACCGCACTGAAAGTAAAGTAATAATTTATATTTGTATAGAATATCTCAAAAATACTCAGATTGGAAAGCAGTACCGGAATGATCTTTATAATCCTTGAGTTTCTTTGAACTTGCCATCCAAGAACAGCTCCGCTAATCAGATAAAAGACTGGAACAAAAAAGAACAAATAGAATAGAAACCCCATACTGCCAGTAAATAATGGTATAAGCCTTGACAATAAAACCATAATTACTGTTACAATAGCAACAGAATAAATATCTCTTTTTGAAAATCTCTTTTTTATTTCTTCTTTCATATATTCACCTTTTATAAGTATTTTAAACCTTTTATAAACTTAAAAATATTTCCTACGCTTCCTGCTGTTTATACAGGTAATGGTAAAGACCATTAGTTTTGAGGAGTTCTTCCTGAGAACCGTATTCTACGAGAACGCCTCTGTCGAGTGCTATTATTTTGTCAGCGCTTCTTAATGTCGAAAGTCTGTGGGCTATTATAATTACCGTTCTAGCTTTGCATATTTCTTTCAGATTATTCTGAATTATCCGTTCCGACTCATAATCAAGAGCGGAAGTGGCTTCGTCGAAAATCAGTATCCTCGGATTAGTAATAAGAGCTCTTGCTATAGCTACTCTTTGCCTCTGCCCTCCGGAAAGCGAGGTTCCTCTTTCGCCGACAGGAGTGTTATAACTGTCAGGGAAATCAACTATGAAGTCATGCGCTCCGGCAGTTTTGGCGCAGTTGACTATTTCTTCCATTGAAGCATTGGGAGCATGAATGCAGATATTATCTCTTATGGAACCATTAAAAAGAAAATTCTCCTGGAGGACTACGCCTATTTGTCGCCTGAGCCAGGCAGGGTCAGCAAGAGATATATCTACTCCATCTATAAGAATCTTCCCTGTTTCAGGTATATAGAGGCGCTGAAGCAGTTTGGAGAGAGTACTCTTCCCTGAACCGCTTCTGCCTACAATGCCGACTGTTATCCCGGGCGGGATTTCAAATGACATATCCCTGATAACTTCAGGCATGTTCGGCTGGTATCTGAAACGGACTCCCTCAATCTTGATATGACCTTTTATACTGGGAAGTTGCGCCTTGCTAGGGTCTATTGATGGCTCTCCCTTAGTCTTGAAGATATCTCCAAGCTTGTTTATCGAAACTCCTACCTGCTGAAAGTTCTGCCACATCTGAACTATCCTGAGAACCGGCCCGCTGACTCTGCCTGACAGCATCCTGAAGGCTATAAGTTCACCAATAGTTATCTGTCCAGATATAACGAACCTCGCGCCCAACCAGAGTATAACGAGGTCTGTTACTCTCTCAATAAGCTGAGCTGCCGACCCTGCCATTCCTGAAAGAACCGAGAGTTTAAAACTGGATTTAACATATTTAGCCAGGAGTTCTTCCCATTTCTTCTGAACTAATGGTTCAAGTGCAAAAGATTTTATTGTCTGGACTCCGGTAACAGTTTCTACCAGATATGAATTGCTTTCTGACCCGAATTGGAATTTTTCATCCAGCCTGGATTTATACAAAGGATTTACAACAATCGAAAGAATCAGGAAAAGTGGCAGAAAACCAATAAAAATCCAGCTCAGAGATGAACTGTAGAAGAACATAACAATCAGATATACTACGACAAACATAACATCCAATACTGATGTCAGAGGAGCACCTGTAAGAAACTCTCTTATTTGCTCTACCTGCCTGACTCTTGTAATTGTATCACCTACCCGTCTGACTTCAAAATATCTAAGAGGAAGACTAAAAAGGTGTTTGAAAATCTTTGCTCCAAGAGTAACATCTATTTTGTTTGTGGTATTGGTGAAAATGTAAGTCCTTGCCATATTAAGCATAGACTCAAATATTATTAGAATGATCAAACCTATAGCAAGACCATCAAGTGTAGTAAGCCCCTTATGAACCAGTACCTTGTCAATTATCACCTGCATGACAATCGGAGTTCCAAGGCCGATTATCTGCATACTCAAAGAAGCTAAGAGCACTTCTCCGAGAGATTTTCTGTACTTCCATATTGCAGGAATAAACCACTTCAGGTCAAATACCTGGTCAACAAACTGAAATCCCTTGGGGGATAAAAGAATTACTTCACCACTCCATGTTTTTAATAAATCATCTTTGCTTAATACTTCCGGAGCCTGCTTAATAGGATTAAGGATAAGAAAAGATCCTTTTGCCAAATCCTTCTGCGCTCCTATTATGTAATTGCCTTCTACGGTTTTGAGTATCAGAGGGAAATTGAGCTTTGTCAGCGTTTCATATGTAACTTTTGAGGATTTGGCTTTCAGTCCCAGTGATTTGGCCATCCTGAGGATTTCCGTAACAGATGCGCCCTTGTCGCTTATTGCAAAAGCATGTTTCAGCTGTGCAGAGTCAGCATGAAACGAATGGTACTTCGCCAACAATATAAGACACTCTAATCCACTATCCACCACAATATTACCGCACTCAGTTAATTATTATTCTCTCAAGGCCTGTTTATTTTTTACATACAGAAAAGAAATAATTTTAGATAAAAACCTGATATAAAATTCAAAACTTGACATCCATATCTTTTTTATTTGCGCCTATGTCAAGTTTAAGAAAGTTAAGAGATATATTGAAATACAAGGAGCTGGAATATAAGCTATCGCATATCTCATTAATATTAAGTAACATATCAATTCAGACTACTTCTGAGCTTTCCTCAGCTGAAATACATCATCGCTTGGAACTCGTGGAATAATTATTTTCACAAAATGCGTAGTGTTTCGCCTGAACTTAAAGTCCAAGTTACTACTATCGTAATGATGAGCCAAGACATGTCCTGCAGCACCTATTTTATAATCTTTGAAATAAAAAATATTTCTTCCTACAGGTGTTGCTGAGATACTCATCCACAATCCCTTATCATATCCTTCTGGAATTTTCTTATAGAAATTGTCGTAGAGGTCTGTACGGTCAACATATAAGCATCTATATGAAGGATTTTGCTTATTGGTATGTACATGATGAAGCACATCTTTATGGAAATATTCCATAGGTTCATCACTCTTTAGTTCAGTAGGTCCAGAAAATTCAAGAAAATAATCATTAACATCTTCGCCGTGATCATCTACTACATGGACATTTACTTGCATGAATTGATGGTATGCGTTCCTGTTTTTTGTGTCTTTATCACTTGATAGAAGAGCTGTTTTTTCTGACAATTCCTTCCAATCCACAGCCAAAGTCCGATATTGCTGCCAATTATCGCACATAAGAGCCTCTATAACCATATTTCCCACTTTATCATTCACAATAGCTGGATTTACAATTGTCGAGTGATCATAATCAGGAAGGACAGCGAATGGAACTTCCCATTCAGCTATAGCGTTATTCCATATATTTATACTGGGCGTATTTTCGTTCTTAGAAAAATTGAGCTCTACACCAAGAACATTCATATTTGCTGCTGCGACTCTAACAGTACCATCTGCTCCGTCTTCATCAAGAATACTACGCAAAGTGCTCCCATATGGCTTAGTACCAATAATCACATACGGCCACACTCTATTATCGCCATAAATACTGTGGTTCTGATCAGAAGACAAGAATAGGTCTCGCTCAACCAAACTCCATTGATAAGGAGAAGAAAGCTCCAAATCGTTTAACATCCTAACTCCAGTATGAAACCAATTATTCCATCCTTTAATTAGCCTTCCAAGCATTGTTTGTCCCATTGAAGCAAGCTTGGATCCGAAATTAGCAGGAGCTAACATAATGAGTTTCTTTAAAGGGCAAATATTCTCATTTGTTCTATAATAGGACGATAACCACTCACGAACAACAAGTCCGCCGGTACTATGCACGATCATATCAAATGTTGAATTAAGCTCTTTACTCTTGATTTTTTCATTAATAACTTCCTGCATGCGCTTGGCTACATCTTTGACAGCAATATCATCATCCAAAGAAATGTAGTCACCCAACCAAATAGGTAATGCCTGATACTCATGCGTACTTAAGAATTTTGCAAGATCTTCGAATGATTTAGAAGTATCACTCCAACCATGAAGAATTATTACTTGTTTCATATTAATATTCCTTATGTTTTTTAGATTAGTTATTTTGAATATTCTTTTCCGTTTCTTTAGATGTGAAAGCAGTTTTGATACCCTGCGTTATTTCTTTACGAGTTGTATCGCTTATAGCTAGATTCGCTTTAAAGTCACTGAAAGTTATTGACATTTTGCATTTTCTCCATTATTAATGTTGTTAAATGTAATTGTTTTTACACATATGTAATACATTATGGCAAATATGTAAAATGGAGACTTAGTTTATAATGCAGTTCTATGGTGGCAAACTAAAGACAATTCGAAAAAGAGAGAGATGGACTACTATAGCTCTTTCAGAAAAGTGCGGCGTAACGAGACAAACCCTTACACTTTGGGAGAAAGGAAAAGTTATTCCTTCCGAAGAGAAAGTCAGGCTTATCGCCTCATCTCTCAATATAAAAGTCAACGAGATTTCTGACATGGATACAAATCAGAATATCTCTGGGCGAGATTTGAGTGGAATTACCGGGACTTTGATCTCTATGGCAAAGGCTGACTTATCAGATACGACAAAGCAGAGAGACAAGCACATCAGAGAAATTCAAAACATATACCGAGAACAAGAACAGATAGCATTAATCGTCAAGGCTTTTCTGAATTCAATGCAGTCGATACTGTATGTAAAAGATACAAAGCTTAGATACATAATAGTCAATGATGCATTTCAGAAAACATTTTCCCTTGAAGGTTATACCATAATAGGGAAAACTGATAGGAATATCCTTCCCGCTCATGATGCAAAACTTAATACTGCAGAAGACCAGATGGTATTAAGCACAGGCAAAGCTGTTGTTAACAAGGAAGCATTTATCGTCGGAACAAGAAAAAGAAAATGGGGACTTATCTCCAAGTATCCCATTTTCGAGAAAGGCAAAGTAATAGGAGTTATGGGCAATATCATTGATACAAGCAAACAGAAAGAGATGGAGTTCATTCAGCAATTAATCAATAGTACTATGCATAAAATGGATGCCAGTTTGGCTATACTTGATTTGAGTTCAAATAAGTTGTTGTATGCAGCAGGTAAAGGCTCTGAAATATTTGGAAATGAACAGTCAGTTAAACTCGACGATCTCCTGAACACCTGGCTTACTACTATAGTTCATCCTGAGGATTTCCGTAACAGATGCGCCCTTGTCGCTTAAGGCAAAAGCATGCTTAAGTTGAGCCGTATCTGGGTGAAATCCATGATACTTGGCCAACATTACAAGACACTCTAATCCGCTATCAATCATAAATGAAACTATCACTATATATCACTTGTTTTTATGTGATATTAATCTAAAGAATAAAAATATGCATTGCTATATATTTATTGAAGATAGTTGCTATTTTAATGTTTATGTTTTTTGAATTGATATATTTGTCATTTTTTAAGTTTTTTACATACAAAAATATCAGTAAAAATAGGTGCTACTAATTAGCTTCGCTCCTGAGACGATGCTTATTTGGATTAATTGCATTATTGATAAGCTCTTTTCATTCTGCTACCATTCATAGTCTATGCATTTTATGATTGTCACTTGTCATAGAGTTGCTTATAACGGAATATAGCTCCGAAAGATGGGAATTTTACCACAAAACTGTCTTTGGAACACAAAGCCTCGCCTTTTGGATAGGTGTTATTATAGCTAGGTTTTTTCATCGTTTTGTTAATTCTTTAACTGTTTCTTTCATAGAAAAATGCATTTCATCTTCTAAATTTTGCCTTAAAAAAGTGTAAGCCCATTCGGGTAAGAGTGGGCTGTTGATTCTTTTAAGATAAATTTTATCTTGTATCTGTCTTATCAATTGGATGTCTATTGTATCGTTGATTTTAATATTCTCTAATTCATTTTCTATTAAGCCTTTTAATTCTTTTAAATTATCAATTGCTTCTTTGTTGCTGGAGATTTGCTTGAATGCTAAAATAAAAATCGGTAGTGATGGAAATAAAACACTCGAAATGAAGGTCTGAACAGTAATTCCGTTCTGCCCTGCTGCAATTAATAATATGATGAAGGTTGAAACGGATAGAAGTATGATTGTCTTGGCATATCGATTCCTTAATGTAAAATCATAATTACAATTAGTACGCTGACAAAGAAGCGTTGCAATATTTGTATTAACTGGTAGAACTTCGTTTGAATACCAACCATAAAGTTTGTCAACCTTGCGTTTTTTTGTGTAGTTGTTGTAATAATGTAAAATCAATCCACCTTCGGGTTTGCTTGGTAAAAGGGTTTTGTTCCAATCAATCAATAAAACATTAGTATCGAATTTTTCCTGTATAGAAGCCGCCAATTTTTTCAATTTCATTGCTCTATCTTCGCAGTAAAATTCTAGAAAGGTCGTTATGATACTGTAAAGGACAAAAATCCAAATAATACCTTGTTCGGTTTTACTTAATAATGGTGTAACAATTGAAATGAGAATTGGGATTGGAACAGCAATAATTACCTGAAAAGTAAAGATTGATTTTCCGTTTATATATAGCTGTTTCTGTGCTGATAAGTATCTTATACTCGCATCAGAGTCTTGTTCTTGAATTATATGCTTACCAATTTCACTCATACTTCGGGAATTTATCTCCAAAAACTTCAATCCATTTGCCTATAGAATCTTTATCATTTTTTGCAATCTCAAATTGCCTTGCATCAAAGGCCTTAGAGTAATCTTGATATGCTCTATCTTTTATTTTCCTTCTATCTTCAGAACTAAGATTATTTAAGTTTCCTTGAATACCTTTTGGGTCGTTCACTGGATTAGAAACTCTCTTGTGTATTTCTATCAGAACTTTTACAATTTCTATATCGACATATTTTGAAGAGACTATTGCTTGTTCTGTATAATAATCAAGTATCATGTTTTCCAACAAATATGAACCTATTGAAGGCATCGTTGGTCGGGCATTCCAATATTTAATTGCCCTAATTACATTAAGTAAATTTCCTTCGTGCGCTTTATTTAATTTAAAAAGTCTATCACTATCAATTCTTGGATCTGTTTTCTTCCAATTTCCACTTCCATCTGGAATTATGTAATAGGTTCGCTTGTAAATGTCTTCCGTTGTAAAAAAACAGGGAACAATATCAAATACCCAATCATAAGATTCAAGATTTAGTGTTGCGGCTTCTAAATTTCTTTTGATTTCAGCTTTTTTATACTGAGATACTCCAGTCAGTTTTGTAATAAAAGCATTTATCACTTTTCTGGAATTAAGGATAGTTGTTCCTTCATTGACATAGTCTTTAAATCGAGTTGCAGAGGCAGGTACATTTATTTCAATTTTATCTGTGGACTCATTGTATGTACAACCGTCAGCAGTCATACATATCATGATGTCGATGTCGTCTAATGGTTGCTTTTTTGTAGATCTTGAGAATGAACCGAAAAAGATATTTTTTTCTGAATAGATACTGGGAAATTTTGTGTCATCATTAGGGAAAGTTTCAATTTGTCCAACAAGCCATTCTCTGCTGCCACGAGCCTTCTTTGTTTGGTCAGAGTCAAGATTGACTGTGTCAGTCATAAATTTATTAAATGCTTCGATAACTGTTTTCGCCATTCTCTGTTATTATATTGTTTATTGTTTAGATGTCAGTTTGTTTATAGCACTGTCGCTCTACCATTGGTTGTAGTGGTTTCGGGCTTGGCGAAGGAGGCAACTTTTACCACAAAACTGTATGCAGAGCACTGAACCGCCACTTTTGTCAAAGTCGCATTCGCGACTGATTTATTCTTCGTCTGACTACTCATTACTTTCAATTAATACAACTGAAGGCGAAAAGTTTTCTTCGTCAAAATAGTTGTCAAAGTTTTCGCTAAAGTCCCCACAACCTAAGTCTGAATGTAAGTCTTGAAAAATAGAACTTGTGTCTGTCGTAAAGTAGCACAGCCCATCAAATTTATTAGTTGATTGTCTTGGAAAACTTGTAAGACCAGCGTTTCTCCTTCTTGATGCTTTTGCCTTAGTTACATCCAATAAATCCCAAATCATTTTTGTCCAGTCGTCCTTTGTCGTTAATGGGTCTTTCTCAAAGGCTCTACCAGATTTAAATTTTAGAAAGTCAATGATTTCATTTGTCAGGTCGCGGTTGATACTAAGTGTCTTGGCTGGTGTTGCACAACCCATTGGAAAAGTTCCTGGCATTCCCAAAAGTCCATAAACAGGGTTGTCGTCAATGAGTAAATATTGTGCACCGTCATTAATTGTCTTTGGAAGAATATCCCTTTTTACTCCATTTAGCCGCCCTGCTCTTTTGTAAGCAAATAATGGCCAGTCAGAATAAAGTTTCAATTGATGTAGGTCGGTTGAGGCAATAATTCTGGTCATTTTTGTTGAAATTTTCGCTTGCAAAAGAAGGGAATTGAATTTTTTTGAACCTCTCTTATCTGTATATACATAAACAAATAAAATGTCCCCAATTTCGGGGTCTTTTCTAAGTCCAATATCAGCCAAAGGCTTTTGATGACAGAAAACACCTGTCACAGAAAATTTACTTTTTGGAAAAACAGCTTTCAGAATATTGAACAAATCAGCCGAAAAATTTATTGTCAGCGAAGCAATAAAGTCCGGCTCTTGTGGTCTGCTACCAAGTGCTTTACACTTTTTCACTACGAAATGAACTGAACTAATAATTGCACTATGAATTAGTCCGTTTAGAATTGGTGCAACTTTATTTATGTCTCTTGCTTTCATTCAAATTATTTTGTCTGCGTATGGTTTAGTGCCCGCAAAACTTGCCGTTAACAGTTCATTTATCCGAACATTATATGTTTGGCGATGATCCTATTTTTTTTATAAGATTCCCAAATGCATCATAGGAGTAGATCTGAACAACCTTCCCTGTAGTATTGGTAAGTGCAATTACATTTTCATAAATATTATTTCTTTTCCTTTGTTTCCGTATTATTATGGGTTTCTTCCCATTCTTTTTTATATTTTTCATACGATTTAAAGGAATCTTTTATATCTCCTAATGTTGGGGTCAATAAAAGAACAGCAATTATTGCTATTCCTTTATAAAACCATTCCAAACTATTCCAAAAATATAAGCCAAAACTTAAAATAAATAGCCAGATAACTGTTAATACCCAATCTCTTATTTGAGCTTTTTTATATTCTTTGCGAGTAAATAGTTGTTTTGAAAACTTTGCTAATGACATAATACTTCACCCTCTCTTTATTCGCTAGTGGTGGTTGCTCTGATTGCTGAGCCAACGGCAACTCCTGCTTCCCATACGACGCCTACAATTGCGTTGTTTATTACTATCGTTCCTCCTACTATAATCCCAGTTTCTAGTGTAGTGAATGTTGCAGCTCCCATGGTAGCTCCTCCAAATCCTATTTTATACCAATCTCGAATGGTTATAGTATCAAGCATATTGGCAGTTCCTTGACCTGTTATAAATCCAGCTCCTGTAGGGGCTAATAGTCCTGGTACCATTTCATTTGTTTTTTGGAAATTATCCCAGAATCTTTCACCCCATGTAGAACCGGTAAATCCTTCTCCATCGTTATACAAGTATTGCCACCACATATTTTCTGGCCCCCACCAACTTTTCTTACAATACCCAAATGGATCAATAAATACTATAGGGTTATTAAGGCAGTATAGGTACATATTGGGGCCGTCGATCATGCCGAGGGGGTCTTTGGACAGCCAACGACCTATTTCAGGATCGTAATACCTTGCTCCAAAGTAATAGAGTCCTGACTTTGAATCATATTCTTTGGTCGAGAACATGTAACTGTTCGGAGATGATCTTGTCTTTGCAAGAAGGTTTCCGTATGCATCGTATGAGTAGGTCTGAACAACTTTTCCGGTAGTATTAGTAAGTGCAACTACATTTCCTGATCCGTCATAATGATAATACCAGATACTTGAGAGCTTATGCTTGGTTGAATACTTGTTCATGCTGATTATTCCAGAAATACCGCCTCCGTTTGAAACTCCCCTAGTGTAAGAATACAGAGTTGTCCCACTGGTATTTCTTTCGATGATTACATTCATCCCGTCGTAGAGATATGTGGCAACATTTGTGCCTGAAATTTCTTTTACTCTCTTTCCGTCGCCGTCATAGACATATACAGTAGGGCTTCCAGTCGGATAGTCTATTTCTACCAAACGGTTTTCATAGTCATAAACATACGCCGTGGTTTTCCCTGTTTTGGCCTTTTGTGAAGTATATTCAGCCTTGCTCAGCATATTGCCGTTGGCGTCATAGTTATAGGAGACATAAGGAGTCTGCTTATTCTTTATAGATTGTGCTTTTAAGAGTGAATTATCTGCATTGTTGCTGTAAGCAATATTTGTTATTGTGCTTTTCCCTGTAGCAGATAATTCGTTATTGAGTGCCGTGAACCTGTTGCCCATTGCATCATAAGTGAATTCATTGACATTAGAAGAAGCTCCATTTTTTGTCAGAACTTCAGATATCAGGCGATTAAAGCTGTTATGGTCTTTCTTTTTTGCATATAGAAAATTCACCATAACAGCTATCTGCCTTTTAATTTATTGTTTCTATAGAAATAGGTTTCAATGGGAATCCTTCTGGTTGTCTAGGCATATCTTTTAAAGCAACTGGGAAATTATCATCTTTCAGAACATAAATGGAACCATCAGGCTCAAACTGAAAATACATTGTGTTATCGTTGATAAAATCATCCTCTACGGGGTATTTCAGATCGTAAATGTAAAGCTTATTTCCACAAACTATTTTGACCTGTTGTTCAACTACAAGATAGCGTAATTCTAACCTATCACATTTATTTACTATAAATTCTTTTAATGTCCCACTAGCAGATATTATGCTTGTCACCGTTATATTATGTCCTGAGTTGTTAAATAATATTATTTTGCTTGCACTTGAACAACTTCCTACACTCAAAAGAAGAATTAAAGAAAACAGAAATACACTAAAATATTTCATAAAAATACCTCACCAAGAACTTGCTGGGTTTGATTGTGGCCCCTTTTCCATAAAATTATTGCCATGCCAATTTTTTGTTGTAATTTCGGAAATGGCTCCGCCAATACTATTAGAAGGGAGATAAAAAGGACCTAAAAATTCCCCTTGATAAGTATGTTGCTGTTCATGGTTACCCATCGAACCATTTTTAAGTGGAGTAGTGGGAGCAACTGATTCTCCATAGTTTATTGTATTTCCTAAAGTTATGGCGCCGTATTTCCCTCCTTCAGTAAATATGGACATAGCTGGGTTGTGATAAAATTCTATTGCATTATTTCCGAAACCGACTGAAGCTCCGAAAGGAAGTCCAGACAAGCCCCAAGCTACTCCAATAACAGTGTTCGGCAGGTTCCATACTTTTCCTGCTGGACTTAAGATATATTTTTGTATCCAACTTATGCAATATCCGAATGGATCCATGAAATTTATTGGATTATTCAGGCAGTAGAGATACATATTTGGCCCGTCGATCATACCCATTGGGTCTTTGGACATCCATCTCCCGATTTCCGGATCATAATACCTTGCTCCGAAGTAATAGAGACCGGACTTAGAATCATACTCTTTGGTCGAGAACATATAGCTGTTCGGGGATGATCCTGTCTTTGCTAGAAGGTTTCCGTATGCATCGTATGAGTAGGTTTGAACAACTTTTCCCGTCGCATTGGTAAGTGCAACTACATTTCCGGAGCCGTCATAGTGATAGTACCAGATACTTGAGAGTTTATGCTTTGTTGAATATTTATTCATGCTGACAATTCCGCCGATACCGCCGCTGGAAATTAATAATAGATTCTTAAGTCATTTTAGTTGGAATCTTTCTTTAATTTCAGAATCAGAATAATCAACAAATAAACAAATGCCATCATGTCCGACTTCTAATATAATATGTCCTCCTTGTGGTATTCTGTTTATAAACTTTTTAAAATAAACATTCATTTTCATCATTGAGGGTTTTAACTGCTTAAAATATAAAAAAGCATTTTCAACAAAATTGCTATCGCCAGATAACAAATATATTCTTGAACAATAATATCCTTTCCATAAATTGCCTAAAATAGAAATGCACTTACTATTAAATGATATATCTTTCCATAATAAAATCATGCTATCTAGTTGTAACTCATCATACAAGTCAGAGCCAAGTAGAGTTTTATGGTCGCAAGAACAAGCAACTATTAAGAGTTTTATATCTTTACCTTCTGGCAATAATAAATCATTTATTACCTCTAAATCAGATTTATCAATAATCCCATCTTGGGGATATTTGAATCCCCATAGAGTATTAGCATCTTTAGAAAAAAGCCCTTTTTTTGATTTTGTAAAATAATATCTATCAGTCAAGTTAAACATATTAATCATTTTCCTCCCCAAGGCCAGTGTGGATATTTTGGCGTATCAATATGAGGTAAATCTCCATACTTTCTTAATCCTGGAATTTGATGAGAATCTAGCCTTATATATTTTCCTGTACCCTCAACCCTTAATTGAACTATTCCTCCATTTCCTGTAAGCCAATTTGCTTCTACAAGAATACTTTGATTCCCAAAAACAGTTGCTTCAACAACTCCTACAGTTGCAGCCGCAGTCACAGCAACCCCTGCAACGCCTATGGCAGCTCTTGTGCCGTAATAAGCCCAATCCGGGGCACTTTCAGTTTGTCCGAGAGCGCTTTTCTCGTAAGCATCTGGGTCAAAAGGATGTGTCATAGACCACACTTGGTCAAGTATGCTATCAATGAATCCTTGAATAAATGCTTTCTTGCAAAAGCCGTATGGATCGATGAAGTTCACTGGGTTGTTGAGACAGTAGAGATACATATTTGGCCCGTCGATCATACCCATTGGGTCTTTGGAGAGCCAACGACCTATTTCCGGATCGTAGTATCTGGCGCCAAAGTAATAGAGTCCTGACTTTGAATCATATTCTTTGGTCGAGAACATGTAACTGTTCGGAGATGATCCTGTCTTTGCAAGAAGGTTTCCGTATGCATCGTATGAGTAGGTCTGAACAACTTTTCCGGTAGTATTAGTAAGTGCAACTACATTTCCTGATCCGTCATAATGATAATACCAGATACTTGAGAGCTTATGCTTGGTTGAATACTTGTTCATGCTGATTATTCCAGAAATACCGCCTCCGTTTGAAACTCCCCTAGTGTAAGAATACAGAGTTGTCCCACTGGTATTTCTTTCGATGATTACATTCATCCCGTCGTAGAGATATGTCGTAACATTTGTGCCTGAAATTTCTTTTACTCTCTTTCCGTCTCCGTCATAGGCATATAAAGTGGAACTTCCAGTCGGATAGTCTATTTCTACCAAACGGTTTTCGTAGTCATAAACATACGATGTGGTTTTCCCTGTTTTGGCCTTTTGTGAAGTATATTCGGTCTTGCTCAGCATATTGCCGTTGACGTCATAGTTGTAGGAGACATAAGGAGTCTGTTTATTTTTTATGGATTGCGCCTTCAAGAGTGAATTATCGGCATTGTTGCTGTAGGCAATATTTGTTATTGTGCTTTTACCTGTTGACGAGAATTCATTATTGAGTGCAGTAAACCTGTTGCCCATTCCATCATATGCGAACTCGTTGACATATGAAGAAGCTCTATTTTTTGTCAGAACTTCAGATACTAGGCGATTAACACTGTCATAGGCATACTTGTAACTGTTCGCACCTGAATTCGATGCAGTCCTCATCCCTGCGGCATTATATTCGTATGAGTATGAAACAGCAGGTGAAGCTATTCCGGTCAAACGATCCATGTTATCATAAGAATAAGCTGTATTAATACCGTTAGGATAGAATTTAGATGCAAGGTTTCCCGTGTTATCATATGAATAGGAAGTTATTTTGCCATTCACATCTACTAGTTTAATAAGTCTGTTTACAGTGTCATAATAATAACTGCTAGTATATCCATCCTGGTCTGTCATTGTCAAACGGTTTCCAACGGCATCATATAAATACCTGATAGTTTCATTTGCCTCAGGCCCGGTAACAGATGTCAGACGGCTCATGCTGTCGTATGTGTAAGTACTAGTGCCTATGCCATCAGTCATTGAAGTTCTGTTCCCAATAGCGTCATAAGTGTATGTTACATCAGAGTTTCTTGGGTAACTGGGTACAGACCGAAGCGAATCTATACTTTGAGGG
>Ga0194039_1000762_pt1 | contig 18512 bp, 18 predicted proteins | sample JunL228m_MetaG_FD_148679 | JGI IMG/M metagenome (GOLD analysis project Ga0194039, IMG submission 148679) | Anoxic zone freshwater microbial communities from boreal shield lake in IISD Experimental Lakes Area, Ontario, Canada - Jun2016-L227-8m | ecosystem: Environmental > Aquatic > Freshwater >... | reverse complement strand
CTTATAAAGAAAGGCATGAGTGCGATTAAAGCCAGACTTATCCCGACTGTCGGCGGCTGCTTTATTTCAGGTCTTGCTATCCTGCCGGTTAATTATATAGATAACACGCTAATTTCGATGCTACTTGTTACTATAAGTTTCTTTGCTATTGCTATGAGGGTAGGGGTGCTTTGGGCTCTGGTGGGAGATATTACCCCGAAGGAAGCTGTGGGAACTTTCGGTGGCATTCAGAATTTTGCAAGTTTTATCGGTGGGACTCTTGCTCCGATTGGAACAGGATTTATCCTTGCCTTTTTTGGGGGCAACTATAATTTTGTGTTCATAGTTTGTGGTATATTGGCTATACTAAGCGCCGTAAGCTATGCTTTAATCAGAAGACCTATAACAAGTGAAGAAATAGCGAAAGCTTAAATTTAAGGAGAAAATCATGAAACTAAAAGCATTCTTATTTGCTGCAGCCATTTTCACAGTAGGAGCTTTGATTGCCGGAGATAATAGCTGGCTTTCAAAGGTGGGCAACACAGTTGATAATGTTAATTCTATTGTCAGCGGCGAAGGGTCTATTACTAAGACAACAATCAAAGATGTAAAAACATCTGGCAGTAAATATGTGAATAAGAAAGTAGAAGTTTCCGGTAAAATAGTCGGGCTTGCCGTGGGTTCAGGAGAAGGAAAATTTGTTGTGATTATAGCCGATGAAGACGGCACCAAGATGAATGTAAATGTAACTAATAATCCTTACCGCAGGCTTCTTGATTCAGCTACAGCTGTTGGCACATATAACGGCGATTCATTAGATAACGGTAAGATTATATAGAAGGATTTAGCTTCTTCTTTTCCTCGGGATTCTCAGGAATTTAGGAGCGGCGTTCTTGTTTAAACTTATTCCGTTTGCAAAACAGATTGTAGGGATATTTGATTTGGCAATATTCTGAACAAGATGAAGTTTGTTTTCCAGCGGGCAGTTCCAATTTTCAGGCTGAGAAATCAGATCTACAGATAAATCTTCATTTATATAGAGTAAACCCCATCCGTCAGCAAGTTCTTGAGGAGTTGTCATTCCTCTTGGGACTGCAAGATATAAATAGTCTGCAAGTAGCGACTGCCTGATTCGTTCAAAGCGGCTGCCTTTATTTAGAACGCGTTCAAGTTTTTCGATTTTTAGGCAGCACTTTGCATAGTTGTTATTAGTTGTTCTGTGATAGTCCCACGACTCAATATCAGAAAATAAATTATCCGTCAATTTAAGTTCAGGCTCTGATATTCTAATCTGAGCTTCAAGTTCATTTTTTCTCTTTTTTTCTTTTAGCAGCAAATCCTTCATGTCGCTATTGTTTCCGCATTCTGTGACGCAATCGTCGTAATTAGTTCTTACTTCAATTATTGCAGTTCTGTATGGAAATAGCGTCTTCTTGCCTTTTTTAGTTTCACTCTTAGACCAGAAAGCGGCAATTCCTGCTTTGAATTTTATTATTCTAGTAGGGACTGTACATCCTAGGCCGGATGGTTTTGATTTTAAGAGCCAGGCAATAGCTGCCCTTTTCGAATCCCTTTCATTTGTATCTGGAATGATGTGTTTTTGTTTTTTACTGCCCTTTTTTTTGAACGAAGCAGGGCGCGATTCTTTCATGAATTCAAAAGTTAATTGAAGATCATTATCCATAAATAGCGAAAAGTTAATTTTTATATTTAATAATAATACTTTATAAGTAACTTGCTTATTATCAAAGAGAATCAGGAATAATTCCTTCAGAATGCCTGTCGAGGGAAGAATTGTTTAGGAGCGACTCTAAGTAGTTGATTAAAGTCTCTTTATCCTTTGGAAATCTGGCTGAAAGCGGTATAGGGACTGATGTGTGGTCAGCTCTGAATACAGTCGAAGTCAAATCCAAATTTTTGATTATTGAGTGTAGCTCATCTATTGAACCGTATTCAGAAATTGTTTGATAGCCATCGTACATTTTTGTTCCGGGAGCTTTTATAAATCTTAGTATGGCAAAGAATTTAGGAGACATCTTGTTAATTGTCTTTGCAGTTAGTTCAGCGTGAGATTTTGAATATTTTGCGCCACCAAGCCCCAATAATACAAATACGCACATTCTAATGCCTGCTTCTTGAGCCTTTATTACGGAATCGGTCATTTCCTGAGCTGTTTCGCCCTTTTTAACCAACTTCAACAAATCCTCGTCCCCGGTTTCTAGCCCCATGTAGAGTGTATAGAGTTTAAGCTCTTTAAGTTCTCTTAATTCCTCAACATTTTTTTTATTTATAGATGAACCATTTGCGTACATTGAAATTCTGGCGAGTTTTGGGAATGAAGAGTTTAGCTTTTCAAAAAGTGTTTTAAGATAAGGATAATCAAGAGCCATCACATCGCCGTCAGAAAGAAAAATTCTAGACTCTTCCCTGTAGCGCACCGCCGCTCTCTCTATTTCCTCGAGAACCTCGCTCAAAGGTCTGACCTCGTATTTTGTGCCTTTGTACATAGGGCAGAAGAGGCACTTATTGTGGGGGCATCCGTAAGAAATTTGGAAAATTAAACTTCCAGCTTCAGAAGGTGGTCTGAAGAGCGGCTCTTTGTAACGGATGAGATTGAGAAAGTTTGATAGCATATAAATAAAAAAAGGCGCAAAAAATTGCGCCTTGAAAATCATAAAAGATATTAAGCAGTTATCTTGGAAATTTTAACTTTTACAAGGTTCTGTCTGTGACCTTTTTTCTTGTGATAGCCTTTACGCCTTTTGAACTTGAAAGCTACGAGTTTGTCAGCGCGGAAATGCTTAACTATTTCGCCTTCGACCTTTGCACCGCTGACTGTAGGATTTCCGAATTTAACATCAGCGCCATCGCCAACTGATAAAATTTCAGTAAACTCAACTTTATCGCCATCGTTGCCATCAATAAGCTCAACATCGATTATTTCTTCGGGTTGAACTCTATACTGCTTTCCGCCTGTAAGAATTACAGCATGCATTTCTTTCTCCTTAAGTGTATCTAAAAATGATATTTGAAATTTCCTAAACAACAGAGCTGAAAAATATAAAGCGCTTCAAGTAAGTTACAAACTAATAAGAAACAATTATCTGGATTTGTGAAGCTTTGGGCTAGGTTCTCCTGGCAGATATCTTAACAATTTGAGTATTGGTTATGATGTCATGGAGCGCTCTTTTGCTTCCAAGAATATAGTTAATTATCGGTGATATTATCCAAAATACACACATGAAAAATGTGTAGCAATATGCTCTTAAAAGAAAAACTTCCCTTGATTCTTCCCCGTATCTTACAAGTAGCAGTCCATAGTACCACATACCAATTGTCTGTGCGAATACACCCAAAGTTGCCCCGAAATATATTAAAACAAAGAAAAAGTGCAGAGAAAGCGCAAATAGAAAAATTGTTGCAGCGTTTCTGATTTGGAGTAAATCAATAAGATACGATGTAATCATTAATGAAAAACAAAGCAGAACAAAGACGAAAACAAGGTCAATTATTCCTGCTTTCAATCTTAAAAAAATTCCTGCTCTATCTGGAAGAAAACTATTCTTGAATTCAGTGGATTCTATTTTTGTATCTTCAGAAGGTAATACTTTCAATATTCTTGTGGGGTTTGAATGAGAAACAGGATTTTCTGAAATGTTTGTGACTTTTTTGAATCTTGACTGTTGTGTCGCAAAAGCTTCTTTAAGAAATGCAAGGCTATCAGCTCTCTTCCAGATGTTAAGCTTTGCATTTCTGACTTGCGAGTCGCCAAGTACACGGCCATCCTCAACCCATCTGATCAGAATGTCGTCATCGATCGGCCCGTATTCTTTGTCGTTTACTTTAACTATGTATTCCATAAAACTGCTCTGGCTTGCAAGAATTCTTTTTAAATCTCATCTATGTTATAATATTATTACTTAAATATAAATAAAACACAATTGAGGGTTTTGTCCAATGCTTGATTCAATAGGTTTACTTTTTTTGCTTTTTGGTTTAGAGATAGTTCTTGGAATTGATAATATCCTAGTAATCTCCATTTTTGTTGCTAAACTTCCGCCTGAACAGAGGAAAAAGGCAAGATTTTTTGGTTTGGTTTTCGCTTTGGTTGCGAGAATAATATTCATATTAGTGTTAGTTAAGCTTGCCGACTTCAGGCACCCTATCGTCTATGGACTGTCCATAAGAGATATTATATTGATTGCAGGCGGACTGTTCCTCCTTTGGAAAGCCGTCGCTGAGATTCACTCAACTGTCGAACTCAAAGAAGAAGGGTATGATGAGAACTCTTTGAAGGTTTCGACTCGCTTTGCATCTGTTATCTCTCAGATAGTTATGCTTGATATAGTATTCTCTGTTGATTCTGTCATTACTGCAATAGGTTTGACTAACCAGACATGGGTAATTGTCGGGGCCGTTATTCTTTCATTTGTAGCAATCTTATGGTTTGCAGGTCCGATTGGGGAATTTATAATTCGCCACACATCAATAAAAATCCTTGCTCTGGCTTTTCTAGTTACTATCGGAGTAACTATTTTTATGGAAGGGATTCATAAGTCAATGCCAAGGCAATACATATATCTTCCGATGGGATTTGCCCTTATAGTTGAATGCCTTAAAATGCGCTATGACTCTAATAAGAAAAAGAAAATACCTAAAGAATAAACGCCTAGATATTAAAGTTAATTAACTATGAAAACCTTAGGTGTTTAACCGATTCTCCTGATTGAATAAGTTCCATCAGCGAGTCAATGCCTATTTCAAGATGTTTGTCCACAAAATATTTAGTAACATTTTTGTCGCTTGTTTCCGTCTTTACGCCTTCGGGAGTCATTGGACGGTCTGACACAAGAAGCAAGGCGCCATGAGGAATAGAGTTTATAAACCCGACGAGAAATATAGTTGCCGTCTCCATGTCTATTCCTGAAGCCCTAATGGTTGTTAAATATTCTTTAAATTTATCATCATGTTCCCAGACCCTTCTATTAGTAGTATAAATTGTTCCTGTCCAATAATCCAAATCGTGTTTCTTTATCATAGCAGAAACAGCCTGTTGGAGCCTGAATGAAGGAAGCGCCGGTACTTCAGGAGGCAGATAGTCATTGCTTGTTCCTTCACCTCTGATTGCGGCTATAGGCAGAATAATGTCTCCCACCTTTATTTTTTCTTTCAAACTTCCGCATTTGCCCAAAAATAGCGCAGCTTTGGGTTTAATTGCCGATAGCAGATCCATTATCGTAGCGGCCATAGCGCTGCCCATGCCAAAGTTAATAATGGTGATATTGTTTGCCGTAGCTGTTTGCATCGCACTTTCTGCGCCGCGTATTTCAACATTGAACTTCTCAGCAAAATTTTTGACATACTTTGAGAAGTTTGTCAGAAGTATATATTCTCCAAACTCTTCAAGAGGTGTTCCGGTATATCTAGGAAGCCAGTTTTTAGTGATTTCTTCTTTAGTTTTCATAATTAATCCATTTGTTATGTATTAGTTAACGCTTGCTTTATAGTATAAACGAAAAGACCCTGATTATTTGCACTCTTTGCAATAACCATAAAATTCAATGTTTTTACTGGATAGTTCAAAGCCTGAATTAATCAGAATGCTTTTTAGAAGAGCATTAACTTCAAGATTGTGGAACTCGTATTTTTTACTGCACCCTTTGCATATGAAAATCTGGCAGGCTTCCTGGTTAGGGTGGCAACATAAGGCATACTTCTTATGGGCCTCCAATCTATGAACTAAGTTATTTGAAACTAGAAACTTAAGCGTTCTATATACAGTCATTGGTTCGGCATTTTGTCGTTTTAATTTCAGGGCGCTTAGTATGTCGTAAGCTCCGCAGGGAACGCCTTTTTCAGAAAGAATGCTTATAACCTGTTCTCTAAGTTCAGTTACTTTAATATTATTACAGTTGCAATGCTGAATTATTTTTTGTGATTTATCGTGCATTTGAGCTTAATTTATTTTTGATTACACTTAGAGAGTAGAGAATGCATATAATCATCGTTATACAGAAACTGGTCGGCAGGTTAAGATAAAATGATATTGTCAGAGAAAGCCATACTGTGATAACAGAAACAGCTATGCTAAGTGAAATGGAACTATAAAATCCGTCGCATAATTGAGAAGCAATTGCCCCGGGGCCGACTAACAAGGCAAAAATCAGCAAGGCTCCTACTACTTGGCAGGCCATACTCACTGTTATGGCCAAAAGTATAAAGAATACGATAGAAAGAAATCTTATAGGTATGCGTTTTGCCATAGCAAGAGTGGGGTCAAAAGATGAAAATAGCAAAGGTTTGCTTATTGTCAGCAAAGTTATGAGAATAATAGCGCTTAGAAATAGAAGAATGTAAATTTGATTAGTTGATACGGAGAGAATATCTCCAAACATTATGGCCATTACGCCGCCTGAATAACCAGTTTGGTACAAATAGAGAAAATAAGCACCGAGCCCTAGAAAGAAGGTTAATACAATTCCAATAGCAAGATCATTCTTTCTGATTCTGTCCCCGATAAAACCCATTATAATAGCCGAAATAATATTAACTGTCAAAAGACCTGCCATCGGAGAAAAACCAATTAACACTGCGCCTGCAGCCCCGGTCAGGCTGATGTGCCCAAGTGCATGCGCAGCAAAAGCCGTTCGTCTGATTATTACAAAATAGCTTATAATTCCACATATCACTGCAATTATTGTCCCACCAATAAAAGCATTCTGCATGAAATTATACTCCAACATATGCCGACTCCTTTATGCAGGGTTCTTCTCTGCACAGATGAACCTTGTTATCCTTAAAATGTATAAAAGCATCAAGATACTGAGCTATTTCATGCATATCGTGAGATATCATCATTAAACTCAAAGTCGTTTCTTTATGTATGCTTCGGAGCGATTGGAGGAAACTTTGTCTGGAGTCAGGATCGAGGTCTGCAAGCGGTTCATCCATTAGTACCAGTTTTGAATCGTTGATCAAAGACTGGGCCAGATAAATTCTTTTTTTCTGTCCGCCTGAGAGATTGTTAAATGGTTTATGAGCGAAAGCAGACGCTCCTATGATTTCCAAAATCTCATCAACCCTTTTTGTCAGAGATTTATTGTAAAAGGGAATTCCCCATTTGAAAGCTTTATATGAACTTAAAATTAAAGTATATGCGCTTGTAATATCATTGGTATTGAGTTCGCGTTCCTGTGGAATGTAGCTTATGAAAATATTGTGTTTGCCAATGGAAGAGTCCAGTATCCTGATCTCGCCTGATATTGGCTTAATGATGCCAAGAAGTGTTTTGAAAAAAGTAGTTTTTCCAGTTCCATTAGCCCCAATAATTCCGTACCAGTGATTTTCTTTGAGTTCTATATCAAAAGGCTCAGTGAGGCTTTTGTGTTCGTAGCCTATACAGAGTTTTTTGCATTCAACAATATTTTTGTCTGACATAGATTTTAATGACTTTTTATGATTAATGCTTGCTGCGTGTCCTCAAGAGTTTTAGTTAGCCACTGGATAACATTTTGATTGCCAGACATTGTTTCTGAGACGCCGATTATTTTGATATTGTTTTGCTTAGCTAAGTTTAAAATATTTTCAGTAGTAGGATTGGTAGCTTGATTGTTATAATAGAGTATTTTAATTGTGCGGCTTTTTAGCTCATCAATAAAATCAGCAGTAATATTTGGAGAAGGTTCGCTTCCATTCATTATAATCTGCTGGAACTTCTTTCCTCTCATATTGAAATCCAAAGCGTCGGACATATATCCGAATATTGGCTCTGTGGCAATTACATTTGTACCTGAAAAATTAGATTTTATAGAGTTTATTAGGGCGTAAACTTTTTTGTACTGTTCATTAAAAGAATCTAGATTCTCTTGAAAGTAAGTTCTATTTTCTGGATCAATCTCTGAAAATTTCTTGGCAAGTAGTGATGCAAGTTTTGGAAAAGTATCAGGTTTATACCAAATATGGGGATTGCTACCTTTTTTCATGCCTACAAGTTCAGTCACATTGATGATTGCAAGTTTATCATCCATCTGTCTCGAAGATAGAAATTGAATCATCCATGGGTCATAGTCAGCACCGTTGTAAATAATTACCTGAGCCTTGGATATTGTTATAGCTGTATTAGGAGATGTGCTGAAGAGATGAGGGTCTGCGTTCGGGTTTGATATAATGCTTGTTACCTTTACGAATTTACCGCCGATCATTTCAGATACATTTCCATAAAAATTTTCAGCAGCGCAGACTAATATGTTATTAGCATTTCCTAATGAACATATCAGAAACAGTAAAACTATTATTGAATGTTTAGCAATTATTTTCATGTAAGATCCTTAAGCTACATTAGCATAAAATAAGTTATATTATAACATTCTAGCTATGCAAACATAATTGCCCATAGAGCCCTATTTTTTCAGAATATTAAGTCAAGAAAGTCAAGTGATGTTGCGATTACTTATAAAAGTATACGAGTGAAGAAGTGGTAGAAAGATGGAGCCAGCTGTCGGAGTCGAACCGACGACCTACTGATTACAAGTCAATTGCTCTACCAACTGAGCTAAGCTGGCGCTTGAATTTTCTTTTAAAGAAAGCTAAAAGTTAATGGTGATTTAATATATTTCAAACGCAAAAATTCTTTTTTCTAAATATTCGAGTTCTCTTTGCCCAAGGCGTTTGAGTAATTGCCTAAATAATATAAAATCATAACTTAAGCTCTAAATATCTATAAACATCTCTGGAGAATTGAGAATTGCCATCACTTCTTGAAAATAGTGAATATATACACACGATATTGCTCGATAATGATGTGATAAATGAAGAGCAGTCTGAGCTTGCCAAACAGTTAGTTAGCAAAAGTAACGGCGAGCTTAATCTTATTTCAGCACTGAAAAAGCTAAAGTTCATTGATGATGCCAAGATAACTGCAGTCGTTGCTAGAGAGTACGGCATGGAGACTGTGGATCTGAGCTTTGCAAAGATAGAACAATCTGTAATAGATGTGCTTCCGGCAAATATTGCCAAAGAGTACAAAACTCTTCCAATAGAAATAACAGATGGAATTTTGAAGATTGCAATCTCAGACCCTACTGATCTTGATACCATAGATTCGCTTCGATTCATACTAAAAAGAGATGTCGAAGCTGTTATAGCGCCTTCTGACCAAATCAAAAAGATGATTGACCATTATTATGGCTCTCTTAATGAGAATGTTGATTCATTTCTGAAGGATATTGATGGAAGCGATAGTATTGAATCAACCCTGACGCAAGGTTCCAAGGATGAAGACGAGGATTCCAATGCGGAAGATACTCCGATTATTAAGCTGGTGTTTCTTATAATAATGGAAGCATTCAAAAAAAGGGCAAGCGATATACATGTCGAACCGTTGGAGAAAAAATTTAGAATAAGATACAGAATAGACGGTGTGCTTGTAGAGGTTGATAGTCCTCCTAAATATCTGCAGGCAAATATTATAAGCCGTTTAAAAATTATGGCAAAACTCGATATTGCCGAAAAAAGAGTTCCTCAAGACGGGCGAATCCAGTTAAAGATAATGGATAAAAGTATTGACCTGCGTGTTTCGAGCGTTCCAACTTCTCACGGCGAAAGCATCGTAATGAGAATACTCGATAAAACTAATATCATGATAGACATATCGTCTTTGGGTTACTTCCCTGATGATATTGACACTGTTAATAAGATAATAGGTATGCCTGATGGGGTATTTCTTGTTACAGGGCCGACTGGTTCAGGTAAGACGACATCTCTTTACGCGTTTCTAAATACCGTAAATAAACCATCCAGAAAGATTATAACTGCAGAAGACCCTGTAGAGTACCATCTTGAAGGCATAAATCAGGTTCAGATAAATGCTTCTATAGGGATGACTTTTGCTGTGGCGCTTAAAGCGATGATGAGGCAGGCCCCTAATATTATAATGGTGGGAGAGATTCGCGACGGTGAAACTGCAGAAATTGCTATAAATGCGGCACTGACCGGTCACTTTGTTTTAAGTACGCTGCACACAAATGATGCTCCAAGCGCTGTTACGCGACTAATTGATATAGGGGTAAAACCATTTCTTGTGGCATCGGCAATCAGAGCTATTATGGCTCAGAGGCTTGTAAGAAGAATATGTGCTAACTGCAGTGAAGATTATGAGCCTACAGAAATTGAAATGCAAGTAATGGGAATAGACAAAGAAGCGCTTAAAAAGGCTAACTTTAAGAAAGGTAAAGGTTGCACTGAATGCCATAATTCTGGATATAAGGGACGATTCGGTATAATAGAAATATTTATGCTGACTGAAGAATTGCAGGACTTAATATTCAAAGGGGCATCTTCATTCCAGCTCAAAGAAGCGGCAAGAAAAGCCGGCATGAGGACTCTCAGAGAAGACGGAGTTCGAAAAGTAATGGCAGGGATGACTACTCTCGAAGAAGTTGTAAGAGCCTCAATCGCGGATGAAGAGTAAATATTGGAGATATAAATGAATACTGAAAGTGTAGTTTTAAAAGAGATAATGCTGTCCGAGTCGCTTATAGACAAGGAACAGGTAATGGAAATTGAAGAAGAGCATACTCGTACCGGTCACTCTTTTGCAGATCTTTTGGTCTCATACCAGATAGTTACAAAGGAACAGCTTCTGGAAATAATAGCATCGCATCTTGGAACTGAGGTTATTGATTTAAATAATGTAGAAATAGGAAAAGAAATAGTCTCTCTTCTTGAGCCTGCGCAGGCAAGGATGTACGGAGCAATACCTTTTGCACTTGATAATGACGGTTCGCTAAAAATTGTCTTAAGTTCTCCATTGAATTATCAAATATCCGAAGACCTGAGCTTTATCATAAATAAGAGCTTAAAAGTTTATGTAGCAAGTCAAAGCCAAATTTTTAACGCAATAGAGAAGTATTATCCGACGACTTCTATGAGCGATGTGCTTGCAGACTTGGATACAGGCATAGAAGATATTTTAGGCGCTGAAACTGATGAGAATAGACTGGCCCAACTAGCCAACGATGCACCAATTATAAAGTTTGTGGATGTGATTTTATATCAGGCTGTTAAAGATCAGGCAAGCGATATTCACTTTGAACCTTTCGAGAATTGTTTTAAAATACGCTACAGGGTCGATGGAGCTCTATATGAGATGGCTCCGCCGCCGAAAAATCTTGCGTTACCTGTAATAAGCCGTATAAAAATCATGAGCGGGCTAAATATTTCTGAAAGACGGCTACCTCAAGATGGAAGAATTCAGGTGAGGATTGCAGGAAAAACAGTAGATTTACGCGTATCTACCATTCCCACTCAGTATGGCGAGTCAGTCGTGCTGAGAATTCTGGATAAAACCATAGTTAATCTTGATCTGAATGCGCTTGGTATTGATGATAGCGTGCTTTTGCAAATTCGTAAAACCATAGAACGGCCAAATGGGATATTTATTGTTACTGGGCCGACAGGTTCCGGAAAAACTACGACTCTTTATTCATGCCTGAAAGAAATAAATAAGGTTACTGAAAAAATACTTACAGCAGAAGATCCTGTAGAGTATGAGCTTGAAGGCGTTATACAGGTGCCAATTAACCATGCAATTAATATGACCTTTGCAAGAGCCTTGAGAGCATTTTTGCGACAGGACCCTGACATTATCATGCTCGGAGAAATCCGTGACCTTGAGACTGCTCAAATGGCAGTTCAGGCGTCTCTTACCGGGCATTTTGTATTTTCCACCCTGCACACCAAAGAGGCGGCTGACGCTATTACCAGACTTATAGATATGGGTGTAATGCCTTATCTGATAACCTCAGCCCTTGTCGGAGTGATAGGGCAGAGGCTTTTAAGAAAAATATGTAAATCTTGCAAGACGAGTTATGAACCCAAAGACGAAGAACTTGCGCTTCTTAATTTAACAAAAGAAGACATTAAAGACAAAAAATTTTACTATGGCAAGGGATGCAGTTTTTGTAATAACACGGGATACAAAGGGCGAAAAGCGATAGTTGAATTGCTTAGGATAACACCTGAAGTATGTGACTTGATAAATAAATGTTCTCCAACCATTGCCATAAGAAGAAAGGCGATAGAGCAAGGGATGGTAACAATGAGGAATGACGGAATCAAGTCAATACTCAATGGCGAAACAACTATTGAAGAGATACTCAAATACACTTAGAATTAGCTCATAGAACATAACTAAATAGGGTCAGGTATATTATGTCTATTGAAATGATTGGCTTGCTCGAGCTGATAATAGCAGAAGAGGGAAGCGATTTGCATATTGAAGTAGGGGCGGCTCCTACTTTAAGACTTAACGGCGGATTAGTTCCTCTTGATTGCCCTCAACTTAAACCCGAAGATACTGAAAGACTGATTAAGTCTATTACCTCTGATTTTCACCAGAAGACGATACGAGAAGTAGGGACTGTAGATTTCGGGTTTGATTTCAGCGGGAAAGCAAGATTCAGGGTAAGCGCATTCAAGCAAAAAGGCGTTTATGGTGCGGTACTCAGACTGATTCCAAATAATTTTTTAACTCTTGAACAAATAGGGCTACCGCCGGTAATCAAGGATTTGCTTTATCGTCCGAGAGGCCTCGTTCTTGTTACCGGTCCGACAGGAAGCGGGAAGAGCACAACTTTAGCCTCAATGATAGATGTGATTAACTCTGAAAGGGACTCTCATATTGTAACAATTGAAGACCCTATAGAGTTCTACCATAGGCACAAGAAAGGATTGGTAATTCAACGAGAAGTAGGTGTGGATGTGCCATCATTTGAAGAAGCTTTGAAGCGTGCCCTCAGGCAAGACCCTGATGTCATACTAGTTGGCGAAATGAGGGACCTTGAAACTATGAAAGCAGCTGTTACCGCGGCCGAAACGGGCCATTTGGTTTTTGCTACTCTTCATACAGTAGGAGCGGCTAGAACTGTTGACAGAATAATTGATGCTTTCCCTCAAAATCAGCAGGATCAGATTAGAACACAATTAGCCTCATCGTTAATTGCTGTTATATCTCAGGTGCTTTTGAAAAGAGCAGACAGAAATGGAAGAGTAGCCGCTTTCGAGGTAATGATTTCTATGCCGGCTGTACAATCTTTAATCAGAGAAAATAAGACATATTTGATTACATCTGTACTGCAAACCGGGGCAAAATGGGGTATGAATACGCTAGACAGCCATCTCGTCGAGCTTTATATGAAAAATATTATCTCTTATGAGGATTTGATAACTAAAGCACAGGATCCCGACTCAGTCATTAAGAAGATTAAAGGACAGACGGGATAATAACTTAAACACAAATTTAATTCTAAGTTTAACTCAGAGGTTAATCGTGGCGCAATACACATATACAGCAATGAATTCGGCTGGCAAAGAGGTCAAAGGAACAATGTCAGCCGTCAAGGAAGCAGAAGTAAGCTCCGCTCTGAAGGCCAATGGCTACTTTCCCATAGAAATAAAGGAAGTTGCAGTCAAGAAAGGCACAGAAAAATCGCAAAAAATCGGTGGAGCTAAGAAAAAGAGTATTTTTGACATACAGATTGGGTCAGTTAAAATCCCCTCCAAAGAACTGGTCCTTTTTACCAGGCAGTTATCAATACTCCTTGATGCCGGGTTACCGCTTATCAGAGCTTTGAGGACATTGGAAAGACAGTCCAGGAATAAAATTACTAAGAGAATATTGAGTGAAACTGCCGATTATGTTGAAGGTGGTTTTACATTCTCAGAGGCTCTAACAAAAAATCCGAAAAGCTTTGACAAACTTTATACAAATATGGTCATGGCCGGTGAGTCCGCAGGCGCCATGGAAGTAATTCTAGGAAGACTTGCCTTTTTTATGGAAAAATTAGCTAAGATTTTAGCTAAGATAAAGTCTGCGATGATTTATCCGACTGTGGTTCTTACTGTAGCATTAGGTGTAACCGCATTTCTTATGGTTTTTATCGTTCCAAAATTTGCGACGATATTTGGCGAACTTTTGAATGGTATGCCTTTGCCAGGTCTAACTACATTTGTTATGGAGATAAGCAACGCGTGTATGAATTATTATATCCATATTATAGTGTCAATAGTTGCGTTGATAGCTATTCTGAAGATAGCAAAAAAGACAAAGAAAGGCAGATATATTATTGATAGCATGAAATACAAAATGCCGGTAGTTGGGTCGCTTGTTTCAAAGACATCAATAGCTAGATTTTCGAGGACTTTTGGAACTCTTCTGTCTTCAGGTGTGCCCGTTCTAAGAGCGCTTTTAATTGTTAGAGACACAGCAGGTAATGCCTTAGTAGAAAGGGCAATACAGAAAGTTCATGATGCTGTAAAAGAAGGTGAGACTATCGCCGTACCGCTTGCTGCTACCAAAATATTCCCGGACATGGTTATCAGTATGATAGAAGTAGGGGAAGAAACAGGGAAACTTCCCGAAATGCTAGATAAAATATCAGATACTTATGAAGATGAAGTTGATAATGCAGTTGAGGCTATGACATCTCTTATTGAACCTTTAATGATTGTTTTTATGGCAGTAATAGTAGGAACAATTGTTATAGCTATGTTTATGCCGCTAATCAAGATTATGCAGACTCTTGGCGGTTGATGGTAATGAGCGAGAAAGTATATATTCTTGACATAGGTAATACCAATACCAGATGCTCTCTCTATGACGAAGGGCGTTTTATTCAGATTTTTGAGAAGCGGACCAAGGATTTGTATGCCGACGATATTCCCCGTGGGCTTCCTATTGCAGCTGCAAGCGTCGTTCCATGGGCGAAGGATAAACTCAAGAGAGACGATATCTACTATGTATCCAATCAATCAGTTTCGGGCATTGATTTGTCACTGGTTCAGGCAGAAAAACTCGGTCCTGACAGAATTGCAAACCTTGCTGCATTGAAAGCCCTTTCAACACTTCCTGCTGCAGTAATAGATATTGGTACTGCCATAACTCTTGAAGCCCTAGATGAAAATGCTGTATTTGTAGGAGGCATAATAGCCCCCGGTCGCGAACTTCAAAGAAAGGCTTTAGGTTCTTACACGGCCGCTCTTCCGTATATTCCTGTTAGCGGCGGAAGGACTTATAAGACCTTTGGCAGGGATACTGAAGATTCAATAATTCTTGGAACTGATTACGGCGTCATCGGAGCGGTCAAAGAATTTATGGCTGTAACAAGAAGAGAGATCAAGACTGATAAGATTTCATTCTTTGTCACAGGTGGAGATGCCTCGATTCTTGCAAGAAATATTCCTGAACTCAAAACTCTTCCTAAGGAATTCACTTTGATTGGAGTTCTTGAGATCTGGAAACTCAATCACTAAGCGACTTTTATTCTCAACAGGTTTTTCTTATTATGCCTTTTAACGGATATTTCGATAATTCTGCTACCTCTTTCCCGAAGCCTAAAGCCGTTGCGCTCGAGATGTCCCGATACCTGAACGAGATAGGCGGGCCTTACGGAAGGAGTTTTTACGATAGATCTCTAACTGTTTCCAGAAAAATAGAAGAAGTAAGAGACAAGCTTGCAGAAATCTTAGGAACAGAGAATTCTTCAAATATAGTTTTTACTCACAATGCGACTTCTGCTATAAATACAGTGTTGAGTGGGTTAAAACTTTCTGGCAAGGAAATTCTTATCAGCCCGATGGAACACAATGCGGTGATGCGACCGCTGCTTAGCCTAACTCATAACAAGTCCTGTTCATATAGGGTTCTTCCCTGCTTCTTGGATGGAATGATTGACCTTGAAAAAGTAAAGAGCATGATAAGCACAAATACAGCGCTCGTTATTGTATGCCACGAGAGCAATGTGAATGGAGTTATTCAGCCAATATCTGAGATCAAAAAGATAATTGGAGGAATTCCAATTCTGATTGACGCCGCTCAGTCTGCAGGGAATATACCTTTGGAGATAGACAAAAATAGTTATGACTTTGTAGCAGTTACAGGGCATAAAAGTCTGCGTGGGCCGACAGGCACAGGCTGTTTATACCTTAAAGATGAAAAACTTTTAGAGCCCCTAATCTCTGGCGGAACAGGTTCTAAGTCGGAGAGTTTTGATATGCCTGATTTTATGCCTGACAAATTTGAAGCTGGAACTCCAAATATTGCAGGGATTTTTGGTCTTGGCGGATCTTTGGATAATAGACCTGAACCTAAACATACGAAGAAAGACTTGCTGGATCTCATCGCTGCTATAAAATCAATGGGAAAATATCGTGTTTACTGTGCTTTGGAAAACTCGAATCAAGGCAATTTGTTTTCGATAACTTCAGACTTAATCAGCGTGTCTGATTTGGGTTTTTTACTCTATAAAGAATACGGATTTGAGACGAGAGTCGGACTTCATTGTTCTCCTCTTGCTCATCAGACGCTTGGAACTTTCCCTCATGGTACTTTGCGGATTTCTCCATCGATTTATCACTCAAAAGATGATTTTAATCATCTTCTGGATAGTTTACTGCAAACTTGTAGGAATATATTCTAAGAATGCACTAGAATAGTCGCAGTCAAATAGACTATCAAAAACCAAATTAAACTTATATGAAACTTGACAGCTTATATTCGAAAAAAATTGTTCTTGGCGTTACTGGGAGTATAGCTATCTATAAGTCGGCTGAACTAATCAGACTGCTTAAAAAAGCAGGGTGCGAGGTTCAAGTGGTAGCTACAAAATCCTCCAAAGAGTTTATTGCTCCTCTGACTTTTCAGACTCTTTCAGGCCGACAGGTCTATGATGAAATGTTCAATGATAATATTGAGTTTAAAATCGGTCATATTTCAATTGCCAGATGGGCTGACTTGATTCTGATAGCTCCAGCATCTGCTAACATTATTGCAAAGATGGCTAATGGTATTGCCGATGACTTGCTCAGCACAATCTGCCTAGCTTCGAAAGTTCCTATTGCTGTTGCTCCAGGAATGAATGAGACTATGTGGGAGAATCCGGCGACACAGGAAAATATATCAAAACTCTTAAATCGCGGTGTAAAGCTAATTGGGCCGAATTCAGGCTTTCAGGCGTGTGGTGAGATTGGAAATGGTAGAATGTCTGAACCCAAAGAGATAATAGAAGCAATCGAAATATTTTTCCTGCCTCAAATCTTTAAAGACAAAAAAATTATGATTACAGCCGGCCCAACAATTGAACCTATAGATCCAGCCCGGTACATAAGCAATTACAGCTCAGGAAAAATGGGTTACGCGATTGCGGATATAGCTCAGAAGATGGGCGCTGTCGTTACGCTTGTCAGCGGGCCGGTTCATTTGGAGCCGATTCAAGGCTTAAACCTAATCAAAGTGAAAACAGCAAATGAGATGTATCATGCCGTGAAGGATAATATTGAAGGCATTGACATCTTTATTGGAGCCGCGGCAGTAGCTGACTACAGATTAGAACAGCCTTTTACGGAAAAGATCAAAAAGAGTGAAGATAGTCTGACGCTGAAACTTGTCAAGAATCCAGATATCATTAGTTCTGTTTCAAAGCTCAATAATGTTCCTGTGGTTGTCGGTTTTTCAGCTGAGACAACCAATCTCGAAGAGAATGCCCTAATGAAACTAAACGCTAAGAAAATAGACATCATAGCCGGGAATCTTGTCGGAGAAAATAAAGGGTTTAATTCTGAGGAGAACGAACTCATTCTTCTGACAAAAAACGGCGCTAAAGTTAAACTTGGCTTAAAACCAAAGAAAATGTTAGCCAAGGAACTCCTGTTTTTTGTATGTGACTATTACAAGGAAAAGATTAAATGATTAACATCCATGGATTTAAACAAAAGAAAGAAAATAAAGAAAAGATTTCGGTGATGACCTGCTACGATTTCACGACAGCTAAAATCATAGATAAGTCTGATATTGATTGCGTGCTGGTTGGTGACAGCGGCTCGATGGCAATGTTCGGATGCCGTTCTACCATAAATGCTACGATTGAAATGATGGCTCTTTTAACAAGTTCTGTGGCAAAGGGTATTACTCAGAAATTCCTGATAGGTGATATGCCTTTCTTATCCTACAAGAAGGGCTTAAAGACAACGATGGAGAACATTGACAAGATAATGAAAGCTGGAGCCAATGCTGTTAAACTAGAAGGTGTTAGAGGTAATGAGAAAATAATAAAACATCTGATTTCTTTCGGAATACCTGTCATGGGACATATAGGGCTTATTCCGCAGTCCATTAATATGATTGGCGGCTATAAAGTTCAGGGAAAACATAGTGAAGATGCCGATAGGCTTCAAAATGAAGCTAAGGAATTGGAAAGTCTGGGGTGTTTCTCCATAGTTCTTGAGTGTATGCCCACAGATCTATCAAGGAAGATAACAGAGTCTCTAACTATTCCGACAATCGGAATAGGGGCCGGGCCTTACACTGACGGACAGGTAACCGTCATCCATGATATGCTCGGGCTTGAGTCCGAAAAGAAAGCAAAGTTCGTAAGAAAATATTTAGATGGGTATAATTTGATTTTGAATGGATTGAACAAGTTTCACTCAGATGTTGTATCTGGCAATTATCCGTCTCAGGAAGAGAGTTATTTCTGGAG
>Ga0194039_1000760_pt1 | contig 18539 bp, 17 predicted proteins | sample JunL228m_MetaG_FD_148679 | JGI IMG/M metagenome (GOLD analysis project Ga0194039, IMG submission 148679) | Anoxic zone freshwater microbial communities from boreal shield lake in IISD Experimental Lakes Area, Ontario, Canada - Jun2016-L227-8m | ecosystem: Environmental > Aquatic > Freshwater >... | reverse complement strand
CCCCCTGGATCACCCGCGGCCACTCGCTGCAGAACCCGCCCGCGCGCGTCGTCACAAGCGTGGACTCCTCCCCCATCGCCAGATGCAGCGAAAGCGCCGACTGCCCCAACCCCGCACCCTCAAGCGCTTCTAACGATTGAACAAAATGGAGATGAGGCATCGTGGAAAAGAAAAGTGGAGAATGTGGAAAGGATAAAGGATTCGGGAGACGGGAGGAGAGACTTGAAGCTGGAAAGAGGGAACAGGATTTTTAACCACAACCGACCAACGGGAACCGGAGCAAAGCGGCGAATCACGAAAAAGAATTTTAACCACTCATGTTCACTAAGCTGGCCGGGCCAATGGCCCCGTCCTCCAGTTTGTCAGAAAGGAGAAGAGGCAAAGATCACTCGTGATCTTGGGCCTGCGGGAATAATCAATCTCGCAAACTGGTTTGCCTCCCGGCTTCACAATGTGTTTCCCTGTTGTCAGGATGCGCTGTCGCGCTGGTGTTGCAGAGTTGATTCCTCCCGCTGGTCTGCGAACCGGTTTCCGGTTCTGCCTCTTCTTCCTCCTCCGCCGGCTGTTGGCGGCGGAATATTTCTTTCATTAGTGTTCCAAAATATTCGATCCAACCCCGCCGTAGGCGGCATGACCATTGTCTATCCCTTGCGGCTTCAAATTACAAAACGCTTCCACTCAAGTTTGGCCAGTGGCCCGAAGTTGATGAGATACCCGACCCTCTTGCCTGTAATCCGGAGGTAGTTCAGCAACTGGGCTTCGTGCTCGGGCAAGAGCTTGCTGACCGCTTTCAGTTCCGTGACGATTTCTCCGTTCACCATGAGATCCGGAAAATATTCCTTTCGGAGCGGCTGCCCTTTGTAGATCGCTCGCAAGGGCGCTTTGCTCTCAAAGGGAATCGAGCGGATTCCCAATTCGATTTCGAGCGATTCCTGATAAATCTCCTCGGCCATCCCCCCGCCGATGGTGGCGTGAACCTCAAACGCAGCCCCCATCAAAGCGAACCCCTCATTCTCAAACGAATCTCCAGACATATTCTTTAAACACTAATATACACTAATCTGGCCGGGCCAACGGCCCCGTCCTGCAGTTTTGTCCAGAAGGGGAGAGGAGGCAAAGATCGCGTTGCGATCTTCGGTCTCCGGGAGGAAACAACTCTGCAAGCCCGCTTGCGAGATTGTTTGTTCCCGCAGACCAGCGAACCGGAATCCCGGTTCTGCCTCTTCTCCCTCCGCCGGCCGTTGTCGGCGAAAATATTTCTTTCATTAGTGGTTCAAACATTCGATCCAGTCCGCCGTAGGCGCATGACCATTGTCTATCTTCTGAAAACTCGTAATAAACACACTTTTTGCGTATTCCCGCAGATAATGGCTGTAACTCTCATTGCAATGGAGCAATCCAGTTGAGCAGGCGGCCCCCCCCGCATGTTATGCGCAAGCAAAACAACGCTTTTGCCGTCTTCACACTCATAACTGGACGCCTCCCGGCGAGTCTCTGACTGCGCCGTCTGCTTCACCATTCCTCATTTGCCTCGCTCGCTCCCGCGAGTCTTGTCCTTCGGACTGCCGGGGCGGCAGGCTATAATGGTATTCACTATGGCCTTCACGTTCATAAACGCATATTATCGTTCCATCGCTTGCGAACTGAATCCAGATCGGAAACGGCGAGACGCCCCAAGCTGCGAATAAAGACGGTCTTTTCCGCCGTGATGATTCTATCCAACCGCGCAATCGACGGCTTAAGCAGTCCCGCTTCCTGCCACTTTTCAATCAATACATCCATTTGCCCGGTTCTTGCACTGCCGGTCACACGGCAAATGATGGCATCCTGATCCAGATCGAAAAGAAAAAGCGCGGGCCGTATTTTGAAGCCTACGCCATCCGTAAACGGGAAACGACAAAGGTATATCTCGCCGAATATCTTTACAGAGCAGGAGCCAGCGAATCGTAGATGGCATCCTCTGGAGCGTCATCCCTGAGAAACTGCTCGTAGGCTGCCGCCTGCCACTCCCGGTCGCCGTCGCGATCCGCTGTAAGCAGAATGATCCGGGCTTTGCCGGAACACGGCAGGTTCTTGGCGACTTCATGCGGTATGCGTAGCGTACCCGACTCGTTTAGCTCAGCCGTGAATTCAACATCATTCATGAATGCAAAATAACCTGCTTCTTTCCCAGCCGCAAGCCGTAATATCCCCATGTTTCCCGTCCTCCGCCGCCTGGGTCCCTGGCATTTTCAATGCGCTATCACGCTGGTTTTCAGCGTTTCAGAATCTCAGCGTTTCAGCTTTCCTTTTCCCCTGCTTCCCGTCACGAGATATCGGAAATCAATCCGGCAACTCGTCGCCCGGGTCTGGCTTACATTCGGGAACTCTGTCGAGAATGTCCCATCCGGCTCCGGTTGCACGTCTTGCACGGGATTCAAGATACGGATCTTCCAGGACGGATGATGATTGCGCAGCAAGGGCGGACGAGACGAATTCCTCAACGGATACGTGCCGTTTAAAGGCTGCCGCTCGAACGGCATCAAGGATATTATCAGGAATGCACACGCTCATAGATTTAACTTTCGCAGAAAGCCCCCCGGAGTCAATAAATTGATACCATGGGCATACGCAAACTTCAGATGCCGGGTGTTAAAAGTTATAAAGGTATCAGCAGCAGCCGTCACTGCCAGTTCGATCAGAGCATCATCATCTGGATCAATGGACACGGGACGCAATGAGGTGATGGATGCATGTCTGATACCGTTCGCAACGAAATCATCGAGAAAACTCGAAATTTCATCAGAAGAATATGTGGAGGAAACAAGTTCACGAGTCAGTATTTCTTCATACTCCAACACAACAGACGCGGATAAATGATATCGGACAGCAGGATGCCCATTTCGGATTAGCTCCAAAAGCTTGTGCGAAGACCCATTGCAAGAGCGAAGGCCTGCAAGCAAGATATTTGTGTCCAGAACTATATCCATGATCGAAACTGGAAAGGACTCGATGATTTCATCTCCAATGTGCTGGTGATGCGGAAAAATTTCCATTCTTGATTTCAGCGATCCGCTGCTCCAGATCCGCAAGACTCATTTGGATGCCGCGGTATTCCATCCAGTCATCATAAAACCCGGTTTCCTCCTCCGCCAAACCAGTCAGAGCCTCCCATTCATGATTTATTTTTTCGCCCCATTTTGTTGAGAACGCCTTCGCAGCTTGCCCAAGTCGATACTTCTCAGACAGCAAATCCATCAATAATGAACCCCTTGTTTTTTATCCAGTGTCACCATAAGTAATTACGTATTGCCGTTCTCTTATCACGTCAAATGATTTTTTTTGCGCCCACGTTTTTTTCACCACGAAGCTCACGAAGAACACGAAGAGAGAAGAAGCAAACGCTGTTTAACCACAACCGACCAACGGGGACCGGAGCAAACCGGCAAACACCGGATTTTTTTAACCACTAATTGACACTAAGCTGGCCGGGCCAACCAGGCGGCCCGGGAGGCCGCTCGGTAGAGTGCCGTAGGCAGCCCGCAGGGTAAGACGCCGGGGCCGGCGCGAGTCAACTGATACGGCCCCGTCCTTCGGTTTGGTTCAGAGGGGGAGAGGAGGCAAAGATCACTCGTGATCTTGGGCCTGCGGGAACAATCAATCTCGCAACGTCACTTGCAGAGTTGATTCCTCCCGCAGACCTGCGAACCGGTCTCCGGTTCTGCCTCATCTCCCTCCTCCGCCGGCTGTTGGCGGCGGAAATATTTCCCACATTAGTGTTCTAAACAATTCAACGAAATACTCGCCGCAGGCGGCTTGAGCAGATCAGTTGACGCCCGCCTTTTCCAGGCGTGACGCCCTGCGGGCCAGCCTTCGGCTGTTCCATCGAGCAGCTGAGCTCGCTGCCTGATTGGCGGCGGAATGTTTCTTAAATTAGTGTTCCAAAATATTCTCCTGGCACCCGGCGAGTCGCCGGATGTCCGGCAGGCGAGTCGCCCAACCTCCCCTTCGCGGGAGTTCTTTTTATCTGCGTTCTCTGCGATCTCTGTGGCTAACCTTCCGGATCTTTTTAGTGCTTTTCAGCACCCTTTAGTGGTGAAATTACCCTCAGCAAAAAATCAATAATTTCAAATTACTTTGTTCCGCTATGCGGCCGTTGCGGCTTGTCGTCTCCAGTTGTCAGCGGCTTTTACAAAATTCGGGAGGTGCAGATTCCAATCATGCAGGATCGCGGGATCGAAGTCCGCGCCATTGGGCCACACTGGCACACCGGTCTCCTCATCAAGTCGTACCTGAGAAAAAACAGCCTGGTCTCGGAGGGGACCATAAAGAGCACCTGCAAGAACCGGTTCAAGGTCAACAATCCGGGATTCCCCGTCATTGAAATGAAGCTCCAGTTTGTATGCAGACAGAGCCCGACAAAAAGTCGCGCGATAAATCGGATGAATCATGGACTTATTCAAGTGGCTTGATGGGATTGATGGCATGTCCGGAAATCAAACTCTCCCAGTCAGTTTTCAGTTCTTCTTGGTGAATTTCTCCCCAAGCTTCGACGAACCTCTGCTGTCTTTGCGGCATATAACCGGCGATCAATGCCACCGGTTCAATCGAATATACCGCAGTGTGTTCTTGGTAATAGACATGAAAATGCGGCAAGTGATGCGCTGCAGATGGCTCTGGAAACATCCGGATGATGAGTCCAAAAAATCGGGATAATTCAGGCATAGTTGGTTTTCGTCACGGATCGTAGTTTAGCGAGCGAATATTTTTGGAAAAGGAAAAAACCGAGTGCGATTTAGTGGTGAATCCTCCCAAGGGGAGTTCAAGTGTCCAGTTTCAGTTCAAGTTTGTTTCCCTTCGCGCCTCCGCGCCTTCGCGGGAGTCCTCTTCTTCGCATTTCATTCAAAATCCAAAATCCAGCATTCAAAATTGGCGCGCGGCTCGGAGCGCGCCGAACCACCCCCGGATCCTGGCGGTTTGATGTTCGGTGAGATACCAGACTCCGAGGCAATAGGCGAAGACAAGCAATCCGATCACAACGGCAGCGGACAAATGCGGGAGGTCGGGCGGCCAGCGTTTCGAATCGCTGCGAAAGAAGAACGAGGCCGCGCACACCAGGATGGGCATATGCAGCAGGTAAACGGAATACGAAACCGCCGAGAGTCCATGAAGCGGCTTCAGCACGGCGGCGCCGACCCGGGATGGCCGGATCGCGAGTGCGAAATACATCGTAAACGCGCAGGCGAGTCCGATGATCCCATCCCAACCAATCATCGCGGAATACAGGTGCATCCGGCTTGCCATGACACTTGCCAGAATCGCAAGCAGGCCAGCCAGGAAGCCCACCAGGTTGATCGCAACAGATTTGACCGGAAGCACTCGGAAGAGCCAGTAGGCGGCCGCGCCGGCCAGCCAGATGAGAAATGCCGCCGCAATACTTTTCCCGGAAAAGACCAGCAGCGCGCCGGCAAAGAAAAGCAGGCCGGCACGCAATTTCCATGTGGCCCGGCCGGGAACGACCGCGCAAATCATTGCCGGATATGCCAGGTAGTAGCAGAATTCGTAAGCGATTGACCAAAGCGGGCCGTTCGAGCCGAACGTCGGGACGAGAATCGTTTGCACAAATAACACATTGCCAATAAATGTCCCGATCCCCGAATTCCCTTCAACCGCGCTGTGCAGGATGTTCGCAAATCCGATTCCGTCATAAATCGACGGTGCGATCTGCCCGAATCTCATGCCGAACTGATCCCAGCAGGCAGTCAAAACCAGTGCCGGGATCAGCACCACCCACAAGCGGGTCAGCCGCGCCCACAGATACCCGCTCCATGACCACTTCCCGCGCTCAAATGATGTGTAAATCACATGGGCGATCACGCATCCGCTGATGACGAAGAAAATCATCACCGCTTCCCGCCCGGCTCCGGTGAATAGATAAAAGATCTTAAGCGCAATTCCCGGGTTAGGGAGATCCACAAAGTCTGCAAAGAACAGATTCCTCCAATGCCCAAGAAAAACCAGCATCGCCGCCGGACCGCGCAAGGTGTCCAAAAGCGGATAGTAAACGCGGTTTTGTATAGGCAATGCCATGAAATCGGGGAGGAGTAATTTTGGATTATGGATGTTGAATTATGGATTGGGGCGCACGCGCCCGAGTGCCGCGATCAGCGCGGACTGAAGAGATTTTGGATTATGGATGTTGAATGTTGAATTGGAGCGCACGCGCCCGAGTGCCGCGCCTCAGCGCGGATTATTATCAATTTAAAATTTAGAATCCAACATTCAAAATTGCGCGCGAAGCGCGCATTGCGCGGGTGGATTATCAATTCAGAATCCAAAATCTAAAATCCAAAATCGCGCACGAAGTGCGCAAAACCTATGGGTTTTCAGAAGTTGATTTGACAATTGATGTCAGGATTTTTCTGATCTTTTGAATTGTTTCCAATAGCGCGTCGGCTTCTTGTGAGGAAAGAACCTTTCCATCGCGGGCCAATTGAAGCCAATAGTGGGTCTCGCGGGCTTCCTTTGCGGCGATGCTCATCTTGGAACGGAAATCAGCACGGCTTTGGGCTGCCTGAGCCTCTTCAACGTTGGCTCCAATGCTGGTGCCCGCCCGCCAGAATTGTGATGCAAGATCATACTCCCGTCGTTCACGTATCAACTTGGCAGCAGCCATCACTTGAAGCGCGAATTGGTAAGTAACCTTAACGATCAGATTATCTTTCATAAAGCGAAAACTAAGGAAATTATGGATTATGGATTATGAATTTTGGATTGGGGCGCACGCGTCCGAGTGCCACGCCTCAGTGTGGAATATTATCAATTCAGAATCCAAAATCCAACATTCAAAATTTGCGCGCAGCGCCTATCGCGCGCTCAAATCCGGAACGGCCATAACGCGGGAATCTGTTTTGCGGCCTTAGCTGCAAGAAGGGAAAGTGCGATGGTGGTCACGAGTGTGAGCGCCAAGGTGAGGGAATTTCCGCCGAAAAAATGCGTCCAGAAGAGCGCGGACGCAGGCAGGATGATCGGTGTGTGCCAGACGTAGATTCCGGCGGAATGCCGCCCGAGCATTGCCAAAATATTATTCCCTCCCATCTGAATCCATCCAAACGCCAAATATAGAACGCAGGGTACCGCTATGAGGAGGAGTTGCGGGGAATGCCTGCAGAGCGCCGCCGCACCGGCAAGAAGGCAAACAGCCAGAACTCCCTGCCAGCCCACGAGCACAGGGAATGCCCGCGAGGCATAGCCGTGTGCGAACATTGCCAGGTAGAGGGGAAAAAGATCAGCGCGGTCACCGTAAAGAGGTAAGCGGGCGACTCCAAAAAACTCGGCGAGGTAAAAGAGGAGTGGCGCAAGAAAACACCCGATGAGCACGGAATAACGTCCCCCGGCTGCCCATGCGAGCATGGCAAGCGCCTGTACGATCAGTAAAAAGGGAAGAAAATAGAGTTGGGGAGGGGCGGGCGTGAATACCCAGAGCGCCCAACCAGCGATGTCGCTCGGAAACTTGAACGAGTATGACGAAATGAAACCACGCGCAGAAAACAAGGCGAGCACGAAGCGATAAAGCAGGGAGAAGGCAACGCACGGAATTAGCAGCCTGCGGGCGCGATCCAAAAGCTGGGCCGCCAACTCCCGCGAAAAGCTTTCCGTTGTCGTGCAGAGCCGACCCGAAACAAAAAAGAACGCGAGAACGCACCAGGATACGGCAGCCTGCGCATCGAGGAGATACGAACAGTTTGCAGGGGTGAACCGTGAGGGGGGGAGATGATAAAGAACCACCGAAAGGATTGCAATTCCCTTGAGTAGATCAAGCGCATGGTCTCGTGGATGATGATTCATTTAAACAACAGAAGAGTTAACCGCAAAATGGCTTGGATGGGAGAGACACAAGAAACAATATTAACCACGGATTACACCTGAAAGACACGGATGGGAGAGACAGAGAGACTCCCGCGAAGGAGCGAGGGCGCGGAGGAGGACATAAAAGCGGAAGTTGGCAGATGGCAGATGGAAAGAAACTTGAAACGTGATACTGGAAGAGTAGGAAAGGGAATGAATATTTAACCTCCGATTACACCAAAAAGATACGGATGGGGAAGAAGAACGGAGAGAAAAAATTGAGTTTTGTATGTTTTTTTTGGCTTATCCGTGAAAATTTGTGCAATCCGTGGTTAACTGCTTCTCCGAATCTTTTTAGTGCTTCTTAGTGCCCTTCAGTGGTTGAAGAATCTTCTTCCATGTCTCGCGGTCGCATTGCCGGACGCCTCGCGGAAACCGCAGGACTGTATCGTCGCTTGTCCGTATTCAGGAACTTGGCAAGTAGAATACAGGGAAGGAAAAAATAAAGGAGTTGATAGAAATACTGCCACATGCAGAAACGCGCAAGGAAAAGGGCATTGACCACCAGTCCGGCATAGAGACAAACCCTGATATAACCAGTCAGACGAAATAATGCGTAAAAATCGAGGAACCCAACAATCGCACCGAGTAGTCCCATGCTGAAGAGCATCCAGCCATAACCACCATCGAGAAGGTAGAGACCCGAAATTCCCGGGTTGAATGGGGCTTTATGAGTAAAATCGAAGTCTTCAAGAATCCCCTTCGCCGGTTTGCCAGGCCAAAACTTTCGTGGCACCCAGTGAACGAACGTGTAGAGCCAGACCCAGACGTGATTCTGCACCTTTGGCGTACTTTCCTTGGCCGCGACAAATGTATCGAAGATATTCATGTCTCCTCTGCTGTTGTAAAATGTCCAGTAGCTCAAAGGTGAAAAGATTTTATCGGATTGTTCAATTATAACCTCGTCAAGTTGATCTGCTGCAACAGTGCGCTTTGATCCGAGAAATCCGAACAAGGGAAATAAAAGTACGATTGGCAGGATCAGCCAGATGTAAGGCACCCTTTTCTTCCAGTGCATCAAAAAGCCGACGCCGAAGATCATAAGTCCAGTGACCCATGATCCCCTGAACAAAGCAAACTCACGTATCATATATGTCGAACAGAGAAGGAGAAAAACTGAAATGATAAGGGGGATCAGGGTGCCCAGTGTCTTTCTTTGAAGATAACAGTCAATGATTACCAGAGCGCAAAAAAGATGGATCCCTTGAAAAACGATCGGGAGATCGTAAGCGTAGGCACCGGCTGCAGCCCCATATTTAGCTGCGCCACGGAATAGAACTCCAAGTCCTACTGTCAGGAACTGCACAACGAGGAGAACAGGGATCTTCCTCTTCACAGTCTGAACAGAAATTGCAGGCATTGCCCTGTCTGTATGCATCCGCTTTCTGTTGAATAGGGCGGAAGCCCAACGTCTTCCGAAAAATCCTCCCACCACGAAGGCGAATAATGCGGCGGCCCCCCACCACATTCCTGAACTGATCATCTCCGGGTTCACTTGAAGCCGAAAAGGCGAGGAGAAAAGTTTGTAATCCTTTTCCCATAAAATGTAGATCGGACGGATCGCGAAAAACTGGAAATACATGAACGTGAATGCCCCCAGCCCTGTGACAGTTTTTTCCTTCACAAGTCGCAGAAGCAGAGCAAGTTGGGATGCAGCCAGCAGAATGACAACGGTTAGCCCAGAGCCTGCAAAAAGTCCGACGATGAGTAAAAGCAATGAAAGGCCGATGAAGAACATTTATCGAAGAAAATAGAAACTCGAAATGGGAAATGCGGAATGCGGAATGGGGAAGAAGGAAGAGGATGACAGAGATCAGAGATCAGCAAGCAGTGAGGGAATCGAAATGGGAAATTCGAAATTGGAAAGATCCCGATCAGCGCGGCACTTGGGCGTGTGCGCCTCAATTCATCATCCAAAATCTAAATTTCACCATTACACACGAGGCGCGCATCGCCTCATCACCATTTCCCTGTGTTTAGATTATTTCGCCGCAGGAAAAGGCTCACGGAAAAACCTGAGAAAATTATCCGCCATGCCTTCGATGCTATAAAGTTCGCCGGTTTTCTCCGCGAAGTCGCAGCCCCTGCCGAGCCATGTTTGTCTTTCTCTGTAGAGTTGTGACAGCGCGTCTGCGAGCGAATTTGCATCGTCCTTCTTAAAAGTCAAGCAATTGAAGCCCTGCTGGGCAATTTCTGTTTCCGGCCCATTTGGTTCCGCCGGACAAAAGACAAACGGGAGCCCAAATCCTTGTGCGTGCATCAACGCGAGACCCGCCGTCCCAGGGCAGACCACGCAAAATGCCCGGGAAGCAAACTTGCTTATTTCCTCGATGCGATTCTGGTGGCCGGCAAATGTGACATCGATCAGTTTCTCGTTCTTTGCCAGTGCTTCCAAATAGGGTCGTTCGGGTCCCTCCCCAATAATGACTCCTCCGATAGGCAATCCCAGTTTCTGTAGAAATCCCAAAGAGCGAAGAAGCAGATCCACCTTTTTCTCGGCGACAAGCCTGCCGAGGAAGAGAATCTGGTTCCGGCCTTCGGCAGCGAAGGGAAGCGGCTGGCAGAGAGCTTTCTGCAACACGGAATTCCCGGCGACGGTTATGTGCATCTTTGGGAGCGCTTTCTCCAGCGCCTCTTTCTGGCTGTAGCTGTAGCAGATGATTTCATCCGCCATTGAAAAAAGCAGTTTGCGAACCGGTCGCAGCCGGTTCGTGCCACGCCCGAAGGCGTGCCCCCATGCTGCAGTCCTGATGCCGGCCGCCTTGGCGCGGGCCAAGTAAATCCATGTGCTCAGGATTCGCGGGTTGGCCTCCACGACAAGGCGAGAACCCGGCTCGAGGACGGGCAAGCCACTTTGCCAAAGAAGGCTGTTGTTCGCGAGAAAACGGTTCCTACAAAAGCGATACCACGGCTTACCCTCGCAGGCTGTGCTGAGACTCGGGTCGAAGTAGCGAGCTCCCGCGACCACGGCGAAATCCACGCGGAGGCTCTCGGCGAGAAGATCAAAAAATGGAACACGGTAATCAGGAGCGCAGGTCTGTAGAACAAGATATCGGGGACTGGTTGTCGGTTGTTTCCCTGCGACATCGGCTCGGTGCCGGACGAGCGCCGGCGCGTGTTCAGCCGATCCACGATGCTCATGGTTCTGGAAGAAGCGGGTAAATGTCTCCGCCATCCCATCAATCGTGTAGCGCTTGAAAACAAGCGCGGAAAACTCACCCCTACGGGAAAGCCAAGTCCTACGATCCTCATAGAGTCGGGTAAGTGATTGCGCCAAGGACTCGGGATTATCGTGAGCGAATGTCGTGCAGTTGAACCCTTGCTGCGCGATCTCGATTTCCGGCGCATTCGGTTCATCCGGGCTATAGACGAACGGCAGTCCCAAGCCCAACGCGTGGAGTATCGAGAGACCCGCGTATCCCGGGGAAGCCAGACAAAAGCATCGAGAGGCATACCCTCGAAGTATTTCGAGGGATTCCTGATGTCCGGTAAACTCGATGTTGTGGAGTTCCCTTGATTGCGCGAGTCGTTCGAGGAAAGCTCGCTGGGGACCGTCTCCCACGATAATACAACCGAGGTTCATGCCGCGCTTCTGAATCAAAGCGAGCGCCTCAAGCAAGATGTTTATCTTCTTCTCCGCTATGAGGCGTCCGAGGCAGAGGATGTTAGTGCGGTCTGCGGTCTGCTCCGCCTGCGGAGCAAGGTCAGCGCGCCGCAGCACGGAGTTCCCCGCAACAGAGATCGGCTTGTTAGGGAAGTGCTTCCGCAACCGATCCTTCTCATCGAAGCCATAGCAGATGATTTCATCCGCCATTGAAAAAAGCAGTTTGCGAACCGGCTTCAGTCGGATTGCGCCGCGTCCGAAGGCATGACCCCACACCGCCGTCCTAACTCCGGCGGCTTTGGCTCGGGCCAGGTAAACCCATGTGCTCAGGATGCGCGGGTTGCCCTCGACCACGAGGAGTGAGCCCCGTTCAAGAATGGGCAAACCGCTTTGCCAGAGGAAGCGGTTGCCCAGCAAGAAATGATTTTTGCAGGGGCGATACCAAGGCTTGCCATTTCCGGCTGTGCGCAGGCTCGGGTCGAAAAAGCGGTCGCCCGCGCAGACGGCGAAGCTACCCCCGAGTTGTTCTGCCAGCAGATCGAACAGCGGAAGCCGGTAATGCGGCACGCAGGTCTGGAGGATGAGATGCTTCATCGGGCCGAATTCGTCAGGAACGATGAGGCGTCCACAACGTAAAGTTGGCGCATGCCCGAGTGGGCGGAATCGACGGCGATCTTTGTTCCCGCGCGGTTCCAGCGCGGGTGGAGGTCGCATTTGAGCGCCGGCTGCTTGAAGTTCTCGTGGACGGGGAAGCTCACGATGTCGTGGCGGGTTCGCGAGTCCATGGAGAAAAGGATGAGCGGCTGAAATCCTTCGAACGCGTAGGTGTCGGTGACCATCCATCTCCGGCCGGGCGCAAACATCGGGTGGCCATCCTGCTCGAGGATCCCCTGGCCTACCGCCTCCGAGGAGCCGGGGTTGCGGCTGTCGAGGAGGTAATACATCTCCGCAAACAGGCTCTGCTTCAGTTTTGGGTTTAATTTGCGGATCATTGCAACTACCTGTTTGAAGGGAAACCGTCGCGTGATCCCGCTTCCGCGGAGGGCGGCCGCCCTGCCCGGCAGCTTGCGCGTCCAGAGCAAAATCCTGTCGTCGTCGAACCAGTCAAAATGGCTGCACTTTTCCCGCGCTAAAACCGCGAGCTCCGACCCGTCGGGACGCGCCGAGAGCAGGAAGGAAAAGAGCGCGCCGTCGCTCGCGAAGCGGCGGTAGAGGAAGCAGATGCGTTTGCCGGTCGGGCTGAAGGTCACGTGACTGATAAAGTCGTGACCTTCGGCGCCGGTGTGTTCTTGGCCGCAGAGGGCGCGGGCTTGGGCGACTTCAACCAAGACGCGTGATTCTCCCGTCACCAAGTCCACGCGGAGCAGGCTGCCTTCTTTGCCCGGCGGGCAGGCGGAGCCACCGGGCAGATCATAGGAATAATCACGCCAGTGGCGGGCGAGGTTCGGAAAGTCAGGAGCGAGGGCGAAATCGCCCGTCCGGCTGATCGAGTAGATTGCAGGGATCGGGTCGCCCCATCGTCCGGAGTCCAAGTCCAAGATACGCGCCGCCGGCACCCGATCTTCGATTGTGTTGGTGATCAGGCGCGGGCGGGGTCCGGGCAGCCACTGGAGCCTCGAGCCCTGCTGCCAGTTGAACGCCCGGGTTTCCCCAACCGGCTCGGGTTTTCCGCGGGCGGGATCCCAGAGGCAGATTTCCGCGCGATCTTGTGCGGTGGGGGTGTGCCGGAGATCGGCGGGCACGCGCAATAATGCCAGCCGGTTGTCGGTGGGATCCCACGGGGACACATCGTGAAACCCGAAGTAATGCTGTGCGTCGGATGGTGTGGACGCCGCAAGGACGCACCGGCTGTCGGAGAGGATTGGGTCAGGCATGGTGAAGATGTGTGTTAAGTTCCGAGATTAGGCGGGCCGCCGAATCGTTCCAACCTTTCACTTCGCTGGCCTTGGCGCGAGCGGATTCTCCCATGCGGCGTCTCGCGTCCGGGTGGTCTCGCAGCCACGCGATCTTGTCTCGGATCGCAGCGGGATCGGCCGGAGGAACGATAAAGCCATCCTGTCCGTCCCGCACAAAATCGCTGGCCCCGACGGCAGAGGAGACGACAACAGGCAAGCCCGCACGCATCGCTTCGAGCAGGACCAACCCGAAGCCTTCTTCGAGGGAGGGAAGCACGAAAATATCCCCATCCACGTATTCCTGCCAGAGATCCGCACCTTTTTTCGGGCCGGTTTTTTTCAGGTCAAAGGGAAAATCTTGAGGTTTGATTCCGGAAAGCCCGAAGTCCGGGCCCACGAGCCGGCATTCCAGCGAGGGGTCACCGAGCAACGAAAGTCCCTCGATCAGGTAGCGCAGGCCCTTGCGGTAATGAAGTTGGCCCACATAGAGAACGCGCAAAGTGCCCGTATCACGCCCGGGCGATCGTTCGGGGAACCCGTCGGGCAGGGTGATGCCATGCGGCACGACGATTAGTTTACTCCCGGATACGCCTCGCGCCATGAACGAATCCTTCACCGCTCCAGAAGGGCAGAGGATCAGGTCTGCTTCCTGGTATTCCTGCACTTGCATGCGGATCTGCGCGGGCGAGTAGATCGGAGTGTAAGGGAGTCTGCAGGCTTCGGCTTCGCGCAGCAATATCTCCTCCTGCTCGATCACATGGGCGTGGTGGACCTGACAGACCGAAAGGACTTTTTTGTCGTGGCAAGCCCGGATCGTGCGGAGCCCCGCTCCACTGTAGAAAATGGCGGCATCGGCACCGTTCAAATGGCGTACCGTAGCGCGATCGAGACGGCATTTGGAGAAGTGCGACAGTGCGCGGGTGAAGCCCGATGCACCAAAAAGCCGCTGCGCCACCAGGAAGATCACCTGGACGGTGTCGCAGAAGTAAGTGCGGCTGCCGAGGCGGGCGACCAGATCGCGCGACTTTGCGCGCGGAAAAGCGGAAACGAACGCGTGCAGGACGCCCATCGCCGTGAGCTCGCGGGCGTAATCGTAGCCCACCGGGCGGATCGTTGTGCTGAGGGTGATTTTCAAAAAAATCAGGAGTGGTGGAGCAACGTGTTTTCGAGACCAAGTGCGGCGGCCACGCGGCGAGCGTTCTCCTCCCAGGAATGATCGTGGCGGTAGCCTTCCCAATCGGCTTCAGGCGGCGATTGGATCAGGGTTCGCGCGGCACAGGCGATCGCCTCGGGATCGAGCGCGGGGCATTCCACGCCAAGGCGGTAGTTGCGAATGCCGTCGGTAAGAGGTCCTCCGCCGTCACTCGCGAGGCATGGGCACCCAAAATAGATCGCGGAAGAAAACACACCGCTCATGGAGTGGAACGTTTTCGCATACAGCAGAAGAACGCAATCGGCTGCGGCGAATAGAAAAGGGACATCATCGGACGGAATGTGTTGCGTGTGCCAAACGACCCGGGCTGAGACGCCCGACTGGCCTGCAAGTTCCTTGTAGTAAGCGATTCCCCGTTGCGTGCCGGAGATCACTTCGCCGGCAACGACCAAGAAGGCGTCTGGTATTGACGGCATGGCGCGGATAAACGCATCGAGGTTTTTGTCGTCGCGTATATATCCGAAAGAAAGGAACACCTTGGCATGGTCCGGGAGGCCAAGCACGTAGCGGGCAGAGGTCCGATCCGGCACTGCTTGCTCGGAAGCATAAACCCCATGTGGGATAACAACTTTGCGGGGGATCGGTAGCGGGGATTTTTCTATACTGGTCAGGCCGTTCCCATGAACAAAAACGACATCGAGAAATGAGAGAGCTTTCGACAAGGATAGGCGGTGCCAAAACTCTGGCCCGCGCTGAAAGTTGCGCACGGGGTCGTGCAGGATGCAGCTGAAGCGAACGCCCCGGGTTTGATGTTTGAGAAAAGGCCCGGCCCAGAGCGGTGACAAGTATTCGCTGAAGTCGCCCAAGAGCACGGTGCGTGCGCCGGACTTTGTCAGAGCCCGGTCCAACTGGCGATAAGCCGCCAAGGTCTCGCAAATGAACTTCGTAGCGCGCGAAAACAGACGACCGCCGGAGGGCTTCCGTTCGATCAGCGGCGGAAGGATGCGGCAGTTCGGGTGCAACGGCAAAGTGAAGGAAGAAGGCGCGAGCACGGTAAGGCTCACCCCCTCATCGAGTAACGATTGGATCTGGCATCGCGAATAGTCCGCCGAGCCGCCAAAGCTATAAGGGACGAAATAAAACAGACTATCTGAGGAACGGGACATGGTTGAGTCGATAATGCAGATCTGCGGGGCGGTCGCCGATCTTCTTGGCGGGGTTTCCTGCGACAATCGTAAAAGGCGGAACATCCTTGGTCACGACGGCCCCTGCCGCCACAACCGCACCCTCGCCGATAATGATGCCGGGAAGAATGATCGCCCGATATCCGATCCATGCGCGTGCGCCAATCGTCACAGGGCCACCGCGATCCGCGAAGTCGGGCGACCGGGGATCATGGCCCAACGTGAGGATCGAGGCTTCGGGGCCGATAGAAACATCATTTCCGGTGCGGATTTCGTAACACCTGCCGTCGAAAAAACAATCGGCGTTGATCACATTGCGTTTGCCGAGATGAATCTTCCGCCCGTTCAGGAACCGGCTGCCCATCTGGAATGCCGTGTCAGCGCCAACACTGCCAAGCCAGCTGCGCAAGTAGCAGCGGCGGAGCGAGTGAATCGGGAGAGTGGTAACAAAACCGTTGTAAATATAGGCCAAGAGGGAACCCACGAGGAGGCGTGCTCGCGAACTAGCACTTGGCTCGCCCGTGGTCGGGCTTGGCTGCCATGTTGTTGGTTTATGTCCGGACATCATGAAACTATACACAGCGTCATAAATAACTGCGCATCACTTTTGTAATTCACCATAGGGAACGCCCTCAATATCAGTATTTTTATGTGGCTTCGTGCATAAGTTCTGCTTTCTCAGAAGTTGTTGAACCGCGCGTTCCACTTGCGAACGCCGTCATGGGTTTTCCGGAATATTGTCAGATGTTGGGAACTAGTGAGCCGGGCGACGGCGGACTTCACTTTGAGTTTCAGTGGATGTCCAAACTGATAATCGTAAGGAGAAAGTTCTTCATAAAACTCGCTGTAATTATTCCGGATAAAGCGCACCACCTTGAGAACGTGCGGATCTTGAGTGTCGTCAAACGCGATGATTCCGCCCGGTTCAAGAAGACGGTGTGAGTAGAAAAAGTCAACAAAGACATCTTCGAAAAGGTGCGACCCATCAACGTATATCAATTGAAATCGATTTCCGTTAGTTAGCAGTGTTGGCAACACCTCTCCTGATGGTTTGTAGTGAAAACGAAAAATAGACTCAAGCCCGTGGTCTTTGAGAAACTTGACCGCACAGCCGTCGAAGTCGGAGATCTGGAAGGGATCAATTCCTTGATGGGCTCCCTCTGGATGGGAACTATGGGCCTTGTGCAGCAAGGAAAACAGAACAGCTGAGGCACCAAACGCGATGCCAATTTCAAGAGTCCGCTCCGGTTTGATCTCAGCAAAAAGCCTGCGCAGAACATAGAGGTTATTGATCGTTGAAAACATGCGCGGCTTTATAATCCTTCCAGTAAGGCCGCTCAAGTTTTCGGCCTTTAACAGTTTCTCAAGTTCAGGCATTTCGGCAATAAGCATCTCTCGCGCACCGATTGGTGACATTCCAGTTCGGGCTCCTGCTTTGCTGTGTGAGACTGCGTGTGTCTTTGCGAAGGTGTTTTCCATAGATTGTGGTGTGGAGTCTTTCGGGAGTAAAATACCTTATCTGAAGCAGCAGGAAGTCATTCCCAAGCGCACATCAAATATCGATCCGTGGAGTTTTTTTCCAATGCGACTGCCTTGCGGTCTTTGGCCTGCTGGGCAAGGGCTTTCCAATTCTCGAAGCAATGGGTGATCTTGCGGACGAGGTCGGCGGCACTATCGTTTTTGACGGTGACGCCTGCCCCGAACTCTTCCAGTGCCCAGGAGAGCCAGGTATTTTCGGTCACGATCATCGGGATGCCGGAGCATGCGGCTTCCACGGCCACGCCCGAGATCCGGTTGAAATAGATCCTGCGCCTGTAGGGGAGAAGAAGGAAATCGGCTTGGGCAAACTCGGCCCGGTATTCGACATCAGAAAGGGAACCCTCAATGAGTTGGATCTGCGGGGCGTTGCGCAGCGCATCGCGGATCGGGATCGTCGTGCCGTCGGGGGTGACGACAGGCTTCGACCATTGGATCACGAAGCGTGCGGGAGAAACGGGATTCTTTTCCAAGTAGCCCATGACGGCATCCTGCACGAGGTCGGTTCCCTTGTCGTAGCCGGAGAGCCCGAGCATGACAAATCTTGGGCCGGCGTCATGCGTGCGGGGACCGGACGATCCCGCACCGGCGGAGAGTTTGGCATAGATTAATGCGGCACCCGGGCTCGGAAGCACGCGGAACGGGAGCCCTGAGAATGTCTCGTATTCGTGGCAGGTAATATGGCTGTCGCCTGCCGGGACGACGCCTCCGTGTCGGGTCAGGCCCGCGAATGTGCGAAGGGTCGCCTTGAGGAGAAGTGACGATTTCTTGAAATGGAACGCGGTGAAATCGGGATTGTAGATCGCTTCGCTGGTAAGGATGAAGAAGAGAAGTCGTTGAAACTTCTTGCCGAGATAGCGCGCACAGAGCAGACGCCAGGCGATCAGGTGGTGGATCCGGCAGGCTGGAAGAAGGATGAGATCCACCGGGCCGATCTGCTTCAAGAGATGCGCGGTTTGGGTATAGACGCGCCAGTTGTGAAGGAATACCCCCGCGTATCGAATCACCGGGTTCGGATGGTAGTAGCTGTCGTCCCAGATGTTGTGCGAGTATGTCGGGATCGCCCCGATTTCCTTTTGGATTTCCGGGGTGACGTTCCGGTTTGCGGCGACTGTCACCCTAGCACCGGCCGCGAGATGAATCGTCCGGATCGCCTTGATCCATGTGAAAAAATGCCCACTGTAGTCGGTCAGTGCCTCCTCGCAGATCAAAAGATGTTTGCCGGTAAGGTTCATGGGGAAGGAGAGGGGCAGGGAAAGGATAGGGAAAGGATAGGGGAT
>Ga0194039_1000759_pt1 | contig 18565 bp, 17 predicted proteins | sample JunL228m_MetaG_FD_148679 | JGI IMG/M metagenome (GOLD analysis project Ga0194039, IMG submission 148679) | Anoxic zone freshwater microbial communities from boreal shield lake in IISD Experimental Lakes Area, Ontario, Canada - Jun2016-L227-8m | ecosystem: Environmental > Aquatic > Freshwater >... | reverse complement strand
CATTACGGCGGAAAAGACCGTCTTTATTCGCAGCTTGGGGCGTCTCGCCGCTTCCGATCTGGACTCTGTTCGCAAGCGATGGAACGATAATATGCGTTTATGAACGCAAAGGGCAAAGAGCGGAGACCTGAGACTTGCTACCCCTGAACTCGTGACTCCGTTGGAACTTGTTCAAGAAAGCTTATGAATGTCATTACTGAAGAAGTCGAAAGAATCCGGGCAGCCCGGAGACGCATTTCTGCCGCATGCGGCAACGATCCTTACCACCTCGTTGCCCATTATCTGACCCGCGCAAAAAACACAGGGAAGGCATATAAAAGACCAGCGCAGACCGGACATTCCACAAGGGTTAACGAAACGCCGCCCTCCCCATGATGTCTTCCGCATCTTCCATATCCGATCCGTGTCTTTTTGGTGTGATCCGTGGTTAAACTCGGGTTTCAGAAACTTCAGATTTTCAGTATTCCAGTATTCCAGTATTTCAGCTTTCAAGTCTCAGCTTTCAAGTCTCTCTTCGCCCTCTCAACCTTCCCCGAAATGTCAACAGGCAAGGACCCCTTCGACTTTCGCACATTGACAGCGGCTCAATATTGAACCACCCTGTGAGGCATGAGAAGCACTGCACCAGACATTGATTTCAAACGCTCCCTAACCGCAACGATTCGGCAGAGGATGAAGGAAGACAACCTGTCGATCTCCACCCTGGCCGAGCGCATGGGCACCGCTCGAACCGCTGTGCGGCGGATTCTTGATGACCGCAACACATCCATCACGTTCCGATCCATGAGCCGTGCAGCCCAAGCCGTGGGCCTCAAGATCAAACTCGTCGCCGAGCCGATGTCACCTGGGGAACTCGGAGCACTTGCCCATCGTCTGGCGGGCAACAAAAACTCCACCGAGTCCGCTCGACTAGTCGCTAAAATCACCGATGGATTCTACGGTTCATAATGGCGAAGATACAACGTAGTGACATCCCACGGCCACTCCTTGAGCATCTGCTCCTGCGTGTGCGGGAAAGGGACATCGACAAGGATGCTGTTCAATCTTTGGCCGCTTGGCTCGATACCAACCCCGAGGTGCCAGCAGGAAGCTGGTTCAAACGCTTCTCCACCATGACCGTCTGTGGCGACGGTGCGTTGATCAAAACCTTCCTTACTCCTGCCCAGGCGCCCTTCGGCGATGAGCTATGAGACGAGCCGGACACCCCTTCAACTTAAACTTTCTACTTCAACCAGCAGCAAAGCTGCCTCCCTCTCTTCTTCGCCTCCAGTCTCAATTTTCCATTTTCTATTTTCCATTTTGAATTCGCCCCGCTCCTCTCCCCATCTCCTATATCCAATATCCCATCTTCGGGCGGCAAAGCCGCCCTCCCACCTTCACCAGCAATGTCAATAAGCAAGGACTGACCCGAATGGCACTAACTTAAGGCAGGTTTGGGATGGTAGAGCGACCGTCCCGGTTGCCGTCCTGCTTGGGAAAACAAGCGAGACGCTTGTTCTACTCTGGCTTAAGTTAGCGGCATTCAGGACCCCAGTTTCCCGTAAATAAACTATGAAAGTCGTCATTCTCTGCGGAGGCAAAGGCACTCGTTTGCGCGAGGAAACAGAATACCGTCCAAAGCCCATGGTGCCGATTGGGGATCGTCCGATCCTCTGGCACATCATGAAGACATATGCCGCCCACGGGCATAAGGATTTCATACTCTGCCTGGGTTACAAGGGGGAGATGATCAAGGAATTCTTTCGCGACTACCTCTGGTTGACGAGCGACGTGAAGTTGCGGTTGGGCCACTCGCCGCAACTGAAATTCTACAACCACCATGACGAGGAGGACTGGACTGTCACCCTTGCGGATACAGGGCAGGAAACGATGACAGCCGGACGCATCAAGCGCATTGAGCCATATATCGGCAGAGACGCGAACTTTCTCCTCACCTATGGCGACGGTTTGTCAGACATCGACATTAACGCATCCATTCAAGCGCACAGCTGCGCAAAGAAAATCTGCACAGTTTCTGCCGTTCACCCTGCCGGTCGATTCGGCACGCTGAAGATCGAGAGCGATGGAGCCATTCACGCTTTCAGCGAGAAACCTCAGTTCGAGCATGATTATGTCAACGGCGGCTACATGGTCTGCCATCGGAAGATTTTCAATTATCTGACTAACGACCCGACTGTCATGTTTGAGCGTGCGCCCATCGAGAAGCTTGTAGCCGACGGCCAGTTGCACTCCTACCAGCACAATGGTTTCTGGCAACCGATGGACACCTACCAGGAGACGCAGTATCTCAATAAAATCTGGTCGGAAGGCAAAGCGCCTTGGAAAGTTTGGTGACGTAGTCGCGGAGCGGCTATTAAATGGATAAGCTCGATCGCAGCCCGCAACCGCCTAAAAGATATTTAAGAGCCTGAATTTCATGCATTCCACAAAAAGCCACGTCATTTCCACCATGGAAATTTTAAGGAACGTTTATCGCAACAAGCGAGTTTGGTTGACTGGCGGCACCGGGTTCAAGGGTTCTTGGCTTTCTGAATGGTTGCTGGCTTTGGGTGCGGAAGTGGCCGTGTTCTCACTCCCACCACCCACTGAACCGGCGCTTTTCAATCAACTCGGCTTGAGTGCCCGCCTGCAGTGGCAGGAGGGCGACATTTGCAATGCCGGCTGCCTTCGCAAGTCGCTTCTCGATTTCGAACCGGACTTTGTGTTCCATCTCGCGGCCCAACCCCTTGTGCGGTTATCCTATGATCAGCCCTTGGAAACTTACGCCACCAACGTTATGGGCACGGCCCATGTGTTGAATGCGTTACGCGGTTTGAAAAAGCCCTGCTCCGCAGTGTTTATCACCACCGACAAGTGTTACGAAAACCGGGAATGGCTGCACGCCTACCGCGAAGAGGATCCGCTTGGAGGCTACGACCCCTACAGTTCGAGCAAAGCCGCCAGCGAAATTGCCATCAGCTCGTGGCGTCGGTCATTTTTCAGCAGCCATCCGGTAAAAATCGCCAGCGGCCGGGCGGGCAACGTCATAGGCGGCGGCGACTGGGCGGCGGATCGTATCGTCCCCGATTGCATTCGTGCGCTACAGGCAGGTCAAGCAGTGCCCATTCGCAATAAAACTGCGACCCGGCCATGGCAGCATGTGCTGGAGCCTCTTTCCGGGTACCTCCTCCTCGCCGCAAAAATGGCCGCCCCCCTCGACCCTCGGCCCGTGGATGGCACTGCCTTCTTTACTGGGCCTCGACCCTCGGCCCTCGACCCATTATGCTCCGCCTTCAACTTCGGACCGACCCTCGCCTCCAATCGCACAGTCGCCGACCTCGTCCAGGAAATCCTCAAGCATTGGCCAGGCGAATGGCAGGACAAATCCGATCCCAACGCTCTCCACGAGGCCGGAAAACTCAATCTCGCAACAGACAAGGCATTTCATCTGCTGGGATGGCAGCCCCGATGGGATTTTTCCACCACCATCGAGAAGACAGCCGCATGGTATCAGGAGGCCGCAAACTGCCGGTGTCCTGAAGACTTCTCCACCTTGACCCTGCGGCAGATTGATCAATATCAAAATGGCGAATGAATGATGGCGAATGAATAAGAAGAAGAAATCAGAAGAGGTTGGAGAATTTGCAGCCGCTGGGGTTATCCGCGAGGACGCTCCCCTCCGCCATCCACCATTTAGACCATCCGCCATCATTCCTCCGCCATCCGCCATTCAGACCCTCCGCCATTTAAAAGATTTCGAGGACATGCAGGTCTGGCAGGATGCACAAGATCTTGCGGTCGCTGTCTATGAGGATATGCGGATCGTGAAGGACTTTTCGTTTGTGGATCAAATCAAACGGGCGGCGGTTTCCATTTCCAACAATGTTGCTGAAGGGGCGGAAAGGGTGACTCCTTCCGAATTTGCCAGGTTTCTTGACATCGCAAAAGGCTCCGTTGGAGAAGTACGGAGCATGTATCGCCTTGCTTGCCGCCTGAAATTTGTGAATTCCGACGCAGCGACCTCCCGCTGTGAAGCATGCAAGTCCATCTCTCGTCAACTCGGTGGTTTTGCCAAACACCTCCGGGCCGCTTCGCGGCAATCGCGAATGGAGAATAAATAATAGCGAATCCGCCATCCGCCATTGCCTTCTCTTTATCCGCCATTATTCCTTCGCCATCCGCCATTAAAGTCTCCGCCATCCGCCATTATTCCTTCGCCATTATTCCTTCGCCATTTAATATCACCATGAGCATCACCATCATCAAGGAAGCAAATATCATTCGTCTTTTGGCATCCTCGGCACCCATCCCGGATGGAACCAGATTGACGCTTTACACAGAAGAGGAAGTGCCATCCATGCGGACGGCTCCAACTGCGTGGGAGGCAGCCCAGATCGACTCGGCCTTTCACGAAGACGAGGAGGATTGGGGATCGAGCCTCGATCATTTGGTCGTTCACAATTAATCCTCCTTCAATCATGTCACTTACAGGAACATTTTGTCGCTTCCGTTGGCCATATACCGATTTGCAGGATGGCAAAAACCGCCCGGCTTTGATTCTCTCAGATCCGGATTCCTATGGAGATATCGAGGTCGCCATGGTCACAAGTTCGAATCAATATGTGGCATCATTACCCCTCACTACTTCAGATTATCTGGCTGGCTGCCTTCCCAAGCCCTCCTTTGTCAGAACCGACCGCGTGCTGAAAATCCGAAGTGAAATCGTTGATATTCTTATCGTCCAAGCGAAGCTCAAATTTGTCCAGACGGTCCGCAAATCGATAATCAAGAGTGATGCGAGAAAGTTCTCCCGCTTAGCCCACGCTGCCAACCGGCCCGGCGACGATCCCCTCCGGATCGCGGAAGAAAAAGCGAAAAGCGAAAAGCAAAAAGAGGAAAATATTTCAGCCTTCCCCTCCGTCCCCTATGCCGGCCGCGTGTTCAACGAGGACGAAGTTGAAGCCGCCGTTTCCTCGACATTGGATTTCTGGCTGACGCTTGGCCCGGAAGGAGAGGCGTTTGAGCGCGAACTCGCGTCCTTCCTCGGCGTCAAGCACAGCCTGCTTGTCAACTCCGGTTCATCGGCCAACCTCATTGCCCTCACCTGCCTGACCACCCACAAGCTTCCCGACCACAAACGCCTCTGCCCCGGCGACGAGGTGATCACCTGCGCGGCCGGGTTCCCGACAACCGTCACCCCGATCATCCAGAACGGATGTGTCCCTGTCTTCCTTGACAACGATCCCGTCACTGGGAACGCCCGGGTGGACCAACTGGAAGCCGCTTATTCTCCCGGGAAGACGAAAGCCGTGATGCTGGCTCACACCCTCGGCAACCCATTCGACCTGACGGCCGTCCTCGCCTTCTGCAACAAATACGATCTCTGGCTCATCGAGGACAACTGCGACGCCCTTGGCTGCACGTATTCGCTTCCGCTTTCCCAAGCGAAAAGCTTGGGACTTGATCACTTGATCAAGCAAGCGGAAGCGAATGGCGAATGGCGGATGGCGAATAGCGAAAACTTAAATTCTGAGAACGTTTCAGCTTTCCACTTTCCTCCTTCCGCTTTTCGTAAAATTCCGTTCATCGAGAACGGGATTTTAACCGCCTACACAGGAAGTTTTGGCGACCTCAGCACCCAATCCTTCTACCCGCCGCACCACCTGACGATGGGTGAGGGGGGGGCGGCGAATATCATCCGCCGGGCGTCCCTGAAGACCTACGCCGAGAGTTTCCGCGACTGGGGCCGCGACTGCTGGTGTCCGTCCGGCAAGGATAACACCTGCAGCAAGCGCTTCAGCTGGCAGCTCGGCGAGCTCCCCGACGGGTACGACCACAAGTATATTTACAGCCATATCGGGTATAACCTCAAACCCCTCGACCCGCAGGCCGCGATTGGCAGGCAGCAGTTGAAGAAACTCCCCTCCTTCATCGAAGCCCGCAAACAAAACTGGGAAACCCTCCGGCGCGGCCTCGCCGACCTGGAGAAATTCTTTGACTTCACCCTCCCCACTCACGCGACAGCGTGGGTCAAGCCAGCAAATAGCGAAGGAATAATAGCGAATCAACCATTAACATCTCCGCCATCATTCCTCCGCCATTCAGACTCTCCGCCATCCGCCATTGCCCTCTCTTCCTCCGCCATCATTCATCCGCCATCAGCCGCAGGCCCTTGCCCTTCGCCATCCGCCATCATTCCTCCGCCATCGGCCGCAGGCCTCCCTTCAGCCTTCTCCTGGGACTCCTCTGGGTGCCGGACCGATTGCAGTTGGTTCGGATTCATGCTCCGCGTGAAGCCGCACGCACCCTTCACCGTGCGCGAGCTCGCCGCCCACCTCGACGAAAAAAAAATCGGAAACCGCATGCTCTTCGGCGGCAACCTCCTCCGCCAGCCCGCCTTCGTCCAGCTCCGCAAAGATAACCCCAACGCGTTCCGCGTGGTGGGAGAAGAAAAAGCGAAAAGCGAAAAGCGAAAAGATAAAACCGTTTCAGCTTTCACTTCTCCTTCCTCCTCCTCCCCTGCAGACGTTTCAGCTTTCAGCTTTCAGCCTTCAGCTTTTTCTTCGCTCCCCGGCGCGGATGAAATCATGCACACGGCCATCTTTTTGGGGACATATCCCGGACTCACGCCCGCCCAGCTCGACTACGAGATCCGGACGATCCGCGAGTTTGTTGAGCAGAAAAGCGAAAAGTGAAAAGCTAAAACAGAAAGCATGGCCAAAACAGAACTTGAGAATTTCTCCAAGAAATTGGCACTCGCGAATCTTGTCGAGCTGAGAAGGTGAAATAGCGCACGAAATGGGCAGAATACTTCGAAGTGCATCCGAGTAGCAATATAATGCAGTCACACATCAAGGAGCGAACTCTGAAGGCCGGCAATTGTTGAAAATGAGCAAGAGATTGAAAGTGGCCATTCTTGGTACGGGCAACATCGGAACGGATCTGCTGGTCAAGGTGGTTCGTTCCCATGTGTTGGAGTGTCGGCTTTTTGCCGGACGCAATCTTTCATCGCCGGGCATGATCAAAGCCAACCTGCTTGGCATTCCGGTCTCGTCGCAGAGTATCCAGGCGATCGTGGATCACCGGGACGATCTGGATCTTGTGTTTGACGCCACGTCCGCGCTGGATCACTTGCGCCATGCCGTCGTTCTCGGCGAACTCGGCCTGCTGGCTGTGGACTTGACTCCCGCCAAGGTCGGTAAGCTCTGCGTTCCTGCCGTCAACCTCGAGGAATGCCTGAAGGAACCGAACGTCAACATGGTCAGTTGCGGCGGGCAGGCCTCGACCCCGATCGCGTTTGCCATCGCCCGCGTCAATCCCTTGGTTGATTATATCGAGACGATTTCCAGCATTGCCTCGCGCAGTGCCGGCCCCGCCACCCGCGTCAATCTGGACGAATACCTCGCGACGACAGAGGAGGGGCTCCACACGTTTTCCGGGTGCGCGTCGGTCAAGGCGATCATTAACCTCAACCCGGCACAACCCTGCGTCAACATGCAGACCACGGTGCTCGCAAAGATCCGGAATCCGGATCTGGAGAACACCCGGAAGGCAGTGGACGCGATCGTGAAGAAGATCCAGGCCTACGTGCCCGGCTACCAACTCATCCTGCCCCCGATGATCGAAGGCGACCGCCTGGCGGTCATGGTTCGCGTAGAGGGGCGGGGCGACTACCTCCCGAAGTATGCCGGAAATCTCGACATCATCAACTGCGCGGCCATCGCCATCGCCGAGGCCCATGCCGGAAAGCCGCGCAACAGCCCATGAAACACCCATGACAACCCAGCGCATCATTGTGACCGATCCGACCCTGCGCGACGGATCGCACGCGTGCAGCCACCAGATCAGCGTCGAGCAGATCCGGCGCTACGCGACGGCGGCCGAAGCCGCGCGCGTGGACTACCTCGAGGTGGGCCACGGCAACGGGCTTGGTGCCTCGTCTCTGCAGGTCGGCCTCTGTCTCGTGCCGGAGAAGGAGATGCTGCAGACGGCCAAAGCCTGCCTGAAGGAAACCGGTTTGAGCGTCCATGTCATGCCCGGCTTTGCGATCGACAAGCGCGAGATTGCCTCGGCCTTGGAAGCTGGCGTCGATCTGTTCCGTGTCGGCACCCATTGCACCGAGGCGGATCTCGCCCAGCGGCATATCAGCTACGTTCGCAATGCCGGCAAGGAGGCGTGGGGTATTCTGATGATGACCCACATGGCGTCGAAGGAAGTCCTGTTGGAAGAGAGCAAAAAGATGGAATCCTACGGTGCCCAGGGGCTGGTGCTCATGGATTCCGCCGGAGCTGCGGTGCCCGATGATGTCAGGCAGAAAATCGGGCTGCTGGCCGAGAAACTGGACATGCCGATCGGCTTTCACGCCCACAACAATCTGGGCTTGAGCGTCGCCAACTCACTCGCGGCACTGGAAGTGGGCGCGAGGATTCTCGATGGGACGGCCCGCGGATTCGGGGCTGGCGCGGGCAACGCCCCGCTGGAGCTCGTCGTGGCGGCCATGCAGCGCCTCGGCTACGAGTGCCGCGCCGATCTTTACAAGGTGCTCGATGCCGCCGATCTGGCCGCCGAGATCTTTGCCGAAAACCTCCCGGTTTCCAATTCGATCACGATCGTCAGCGGGCTGGCAGGCGTCTTTTCCGGGTTTGCCAAGCCGGTGCAGCGTGCAGCCAAGCAAATGGGAGTGGATCCCCGCGATGTGTTCTTCGAGCTGGGCCGGCGCAAGGTCGTTGGCGGCCAGGAGGATCTGATTCTGGAAGTCGCCAATGATCTGGCCAAAAAAAAGAAAGCTGCTTCACTTTCCGCCGAGGCCATTTAGATCCCAGCCATGATGACGAGAACCGAACAAGTCAGGAGCGACGCCGAAGCCGTTTTGGCGAAGCGAGTCGAGCTGCTGAAACCGCTTGCCAACGCGCACCTGTTTATCAGCGGCGGAACCGGTTTCCTCGGGACGTGGCTTCTGGAGCTGATCGCCGTCCTTAATTCCGAATATCAGTTTCAGACCCAGGTCACTGTTTTAAGCCGATCCGCTCCCGACTTTGCCCGCCGGCACAAGCACCTCGGCCAATGCCGCGAATTCCGCTTTCTCGGAGGGGACATCCGCTACCTCACCGACCTGCCGCGCGACACGAATTTTGTGATCCACGCCGCCGCCCTCACCGACCGCCGGCTTTTTGCATCCAACCCGACCGCTGTAGGCGAAGTGAACGCGATCGGTGCCATCCGGCTCCTACGCGCCGTCCAGTTGCTGGAGGATGTGCAGCGCTTTGTGCTCGTCAGCTCAGGCCTCGTCTATGGCCCGCAGTCACTGGACATCGAAGGCATCGGCGAGGATTACGTCGCCGGGTTTGCTCCGGACAATGCCGGGGCGATCTACGCGGAGTCAAAGCGGTTTGCGGAGTCGATGGCCACCACCTTTGTCAGCGAGTCCAAGTTGCCGCTCGTCATCGTGCGGCCGTTCGCCTTTGTCGGGCCCTATCAATCCTTGGAGCTACCATGGGCTGTCACCGATTTCATGCGCGATTGCCTGGCCGGACGGCCGATCAAAATCATGGGCGACGGCTCGACCGTCCGCAGCCTGATGTATGCGAGCGACTACGCGTTCTGGACATTGGCTGCACTGGCCCGCGGGCAGGCTCGCGGCACATACAACATCGGCAGCCCCGAGCCCATCGACCTGCTTTCTCTCGCACGGATGATTACCCGACACTTCCCCGACCCGCCCGAGATCCTCACCCGCGTGGGGCAGTCGGGCCACGCCGCCACGCGTCTCGTGCCGGACGTCGCCCGCGCTCAAAAAGAACTCGGTGTCACAGTCACCGTGCCGCTCGCGCAGGCCATCGAAAAATCCATTGCATGGTACCGGACACCGGAGAATCTCTAAACTTATGAAGCGAAAAGTCAGCGATCTCCTTGCGGAGTTTTTAGTTCAAAAGGAAATGCATCATGTGTTCGGCATCATCGGTGCTGGCAACGCCCATATTTTCGACTCGATCTACGCGCAGCCCGGTGTGGAAATGGTCTGCGTCCACCATGAGCAGTCGGCCACGATGGCGATCCAGACCTATTACCGGACCTGCGGCACGGTCTCGGCCGCCGTGCTGACGACCGGTGCCGGATCCACGAATGGCGTGACCGGCGTCGTCAGCGCCTGGGCGGACTCGATCCCCGGCCTCATCATTTCCGGGAACGAAAACACAAAATACATCCGCCCGGACAATCATACGCGGATGTATGGGGTGCAGGGCTACGACTCCACGTTCATGGTGAGCAAAGTCACCAAATATGCGGCGCGGGTCATGGAGCCGGAAAAAATTCTTTACGAGCTCGAGAAAGCCCACTTTTTGTCCACGGCCGGCCGGCCGGGTCCGTGCTGGATCGATGTTCCGATGAACATCCAGTCGGCCTTTGTCGAGGAGGCGGATCTGGTGCATTTCGATCCTGCCGAGTTCGTCCATTCGCCGACCGCCGACAAGCTTCTAGCGGATGCGAAACAGGTCTTTGACGATTTGCGTGCAGCGAAGCGCCCGGTCATCTGGCTCGGGCACGGCATTCGCATGGCGGGCGGTGAGAGGCTTGTCCCCGAACTGCTCCGGCTCGTGCCCGCCGCCTACCTGGTCACATGGGCGGTGATCGATATGGTCGATTCCGATCACCCGCTTCTCTTTGGCCGCGCCGGTGTTTACGGCCAGCGCAGCGCCAACTTTGTCCTCCAGAATGCCGACTATGTCCTGACGCTTGGCACTCGGCTCCCGATCCAGCAGGTTGGCTACGACCTTTCCGAATTGGCCCGCGGTGCGAAGCTCGCCGTGGTGGACATCGATCCGGCTGAGCTGGCGAAATACCCCGAGCGTTTCAACCATCCGATCTGCGCCGACGCCCGCGATTTTCTTGTCGAGCTCCTGCGGCTTGCCGAGGCCGATCCGGTCGCGCGCCCGGAAGAATGGATCAGGAAGTGCCAGGCATACGGGAGGCAATTTCCCTGGGTGGGCGAGGAGCACAAAGACCAAGAGGGCTTCATCAACTCCTACGCATTCATGGAAAGGCTCAACGCCTTTTTCAAGCCCGACCAGATCGTCACCACAGACATGGGCACCGCGCTTCTCAGCGGACATCAGGTCCTGCGCTTCAAGCAGGGCCAGCGCTTGATGACCTCGCTGGGCCTGGGCGAGATGGGCTACGGACTGCCCGCCGCGATCGGCGCGTCGTTCGCACGCGACCGCGGCGAGGTGCTCTGCCTGAATTGCGACGGCGGCATGATGATGAACCTTCAGGAGCTCCAGACGGTCGCCCACCACCAGCTTCCCATCAAGATCATCATCTTCAACAACGACGGATACCTCATGATCAAGCACACGCAGAATGCTATGCTCGGCGGGCGGCATGTTGGAGTAAACAAAAAATCCGGCGTCAGCTGCCCGAACTTCAGCAAAGTGGCGGCGGCATTCGATATTCCCGCGTGGCAGATCCGCACCTGGGAAGATTTTGAGCGGGTAATTCCGGAGATACAACTCTGCGACGGGCCAGCGATCTGCGAAGTGCTCATGCATCCGGGGCAATTGTTTTCCCCGAAGCTTTCCCTCGCGACACAAAGCGATGGAACCCTGGTTTCCCCACCATTGGAAGACCTTTCGCCTTTGATCCCGCGGGCTGTCCTGCGAGAAGCGATGATCGTCGGAATGCACCAGAAATCCGCGGGCCTTGATGCCGATCCGCAGAAATTAAAAATCCCTTGAAAAAAAGCAGCATCGAAAGTCCTTTCTACAACGCGGAGGGGAACATCGAGGAGTTCGCGGCGCGCGTCAGCGCGGTGATGTGGCTAACCCGCCGACTTACGCCTCGATGCTGACCCGTAGGAATCCGGTGATCGAAGCCGATTTGGACTGGATTACTTCCGTTGGCTTGCCTTGGGAAGTTTTGTCCGGCAAGACGGTTCTCATCTCGGGTGCAAACGGTTTTTTGCCGACCTACCTTGTTGAGACCGTGTTGCGCCTGAATGAGCGTCAGAACAGGGGAAACCCATCCACCGTGATCGCTCTGGTGCGCAACGAGGAGCGGGCACGGGCGCGATTTGCAATCCACGAAGGCCGGCAGGATCTGAAGTTTTTCGTGCAGGATGTCTGCCAACCGGTGGCCGTTCGTGAAGATGTTCACTTCATCATCCATGCGGCCAGCCAAGCGAGCCCGAAATATTACAGCGTCGATCCGGTGGGAACGCTTTCCGCAAACGTCCTCGGAACCTTTCATCTATTGAATCTGGCAAAGGACAAGCGTGCGGAATCATTTCTTTTTTTCAGCAGCGGAGAGGTTTACGGGCAACTCGATTCCAGCCAAATTCCCACGCAGGAAACGACTTATGGGCAAGTCGATCCCACCGACCTGCGATCCTGCTATGCGGAAAGCAAACGGCTCGGGGAAACGATGTGCGTCGCATGGGCGCACCAGCACAATGTTCCGGCAAGGATTGTCCGCCCGTTCCATACCTATGGTCCGGGCATGCAGTTCGATGACGGGCGCGTCTTTGCCGACTTCGTCGCCGATGTGGTGCATCACCGGAACATCGTCATGAAGAGCGACGGATCCGCCAGGCGGGCGTTCTGCTACCTTGCCGACGCCACCGTTGGTTTTTTTACCGTTCTTTTCAAAGGAGAAGTCGGGCAGGCCTACAATGTCGGCAATGATCGCGGCGAGCTGAGCATCCTTGAGCTTGCCCGCCTCCTGGTCACCCTTCACCCCGGCCGCCAACTTGAAGTCATCCTCGACGAGGCGGCAAAGCCCCCTGATTACATGAAGAGCCCGATTGCGAGGAACTGCCCGGATATTTCTAAAATCCGCCGGCTTGGCTGGGAGCCAGTGATCCCGGTGGAAGAGGGATTCAAGCGCACAATTCAAAGCTACCTGTGAGCCTGTTGAAAGCGGCTACTCTTGGCGCGGTCAACATCGGAACGGATCTGCTGGCCTGATGATTAATGTAGGAAAAGCAGTTCTTCGGTTTCTCGGGGTTGACCGCGCGGTTTTTTTCGCCAATGCAGGGCAAGTCACCCGGCTGATCACCACGCCGATTTCCATGGCTTTGGTTCTCCGGTATCTCACCCCTGAGATTCAAGGCTACTTCTATGCATTCTCCGGTGTCGTCGCGATGCAGGTTTTTCTGGAGATGGGATTCTCGCAGAACATCCTCCAGTTCGCCTCGCACGAGTTCGCGAAACTCCGCTTTGCCCCCGACAGCACACTCGAGGGAGACCCCGAGGCGCTTTCCCGTCTCACCTCCCTCGCCCGTTTGGCGTTCTGCTATTATGCGGTCGCCGCCCTTGCCGTTCTGCTCTTGATCGGAGTGGGCGGCCATATCTTCTTCTCGATTTCGAGTCCCCACGGGGTTTCCTGGCAAGGGGCGTGGTGGATTATCGCTTCAGTCGCAGCCGCATCGCTCGCAATCAACCCGGCATGGGCCCTGCTGGAGGGGTGCAACCAAGTCGCGATCATCGCCCGGTTTCGATTTTGGGCCTCGATGGTCGCCTTCGGAACAAATGCGGGGTTCCTGATCGCCGGCACGGGGATCTACGCGTCGGCGTTGATGGCTCTGTGCAACCTGCTCTTCGCCCTCGGGTATCTCTGCATTTTCTGGCTCCCATTCTTCCGGCAATTTCTTCAGAAGCCCAAACTTGGCAACATCTCCTGGCGGAACGAGATCTGGCCCTTCCAGTGGCGGATTGCCGTGAGCTGGATGGCGGGCTACTTCATTTTTGATATTGTCAACCCGATCGCCTTCTATTTTTGCGGGCCCGTGGATGCCGGGCGCTTCGGGATGAGTTTCCAGATCATCCGGATCATATCGGGTATCGCCATGACATGGATCACAACAAAAGCCCCGCGGATCGGGATGTTGGTCGCCCGCCAGCAATGGGCGGAATTGGACGCCCTGTGGTGGCGCAGCACGATCCAGGCCTTCGCGATTTTTCTGGTCGGCCTCGCCGCGTTTTTCGCACTGCTGCCGTTCTCCGCATATTTTCTTCCACAACTGCCGACGCGGCTTGGACCGCCCGCAGTCGCGCTGTGGCTGGGAGCCGGGATGGCCGCCGCGATCTGGGTCACCGCGATGGCGGTTCAGTTGCGCGCCCACAAACGTGAACCGTACATGTGGATCTCTGTGGCCAACGCCCTGCTGAGCGTGGCATTCATACTCCCGCTCGTAAAGCACTGGGGAATCATCGGCGAGGCGGCCGGCTACACGCTGGGGATCTGGGCGATTCTGATTCCGGCGATAAGGATCTACAAGACCAAGAAGCGGGAATACCGGAGCGCCGCAAAGGCCAATTCCCCGGAGGGTTCCTCCCCGCAGTATCTATCAGAATCCGTCGCGAGCACGTGAGAACCGACAACCCTAAATCCGGCATTAGGAGTTCACCACGAAGCACACGAAGAACACGAAGTGAGGAACTTGCAAAGATTTATTGCCGCTTCTTTTTCTCACCCGCTGGGTGAACTCATAGCCGAAGCCAAACGCACACACAACCCCGTGATTACCAACCTGTTTTCTTCGTGTGCTTCGTGTTCTTCGTGGTACAACTGCCGTTTCTAAGATAACGGTCCCCGCACGTGCCCCTGCATCCCCTGAGATGAGCGAACCAATCCTAACCATCGCTATCCCGACATATAACCGGGCCGAAAAACTCGCCATCCAGTTGGGGTGCCTCGTTCCGCAACTGACACCGCAAGTCCGGTGCCTGGTTTACGACAACGCGAGCACCGACCATACCCGCGCAATCGCCGAAAAGTATAGTAGCGCGGGCGTCGCATACAGTTGCGCACCCTACAACGGAGGCGGAGAACGGAATTTCTTGCGCTGTTTTGAAGAATGTCAAACTGATTGGCTCTGGATTCTGAGCGACGATGATCCGGTTCTCCCTGATGCGGCGGCTAAAATACTGGCGCTGGTGGCTTCGTCCTCGTGCGATTTTATCCACACATCGTCCCCGCTTCGCCGCTACGCGACAGACGAGACCGTTTCGGACATTCCTCAGCTCTTGAAGAAAAGCGACCTCTCGGCGCTTCTGTTTATCTCTACCGGGATTTACAGGATGTCGGCATTCCGTCCGTTGATGCGGGTTTTCGTGTCCGCGATCTCTACCTGGGTTCCTCATCTCGTCACTGTCCTCGCGCTCATGGAAGGAAGCGCCGGGAAATTACTGTTGAGCACCGCGAGCCTTACCTCATCCCACCCCGGCGCGCCAAGGTGGTCCACCCTGGGGTTCATTCTTCGGTTCAGTCATCTGCCCGAGTATGTGAAGCAGGAGGATCATCGAAAAATCATCGCGCAGGGCGTCATCGGCTACATCTATTGGGCCATGATGACCGGGCTTCGCGAAATCAAAGATCAGGAATCGGTGTTTCAATGGAAACGTACTGCGAAAATGGCGTTGCATAACCTGGCGTGCTACGGCAGTCCCTCGCCCGCGCGGCTCCTCTTCGACTATTGTTTGAACTCAAGGAATCCCGTGAAATGGTATTTTGCAATCCGTGAGCCCGCCCAGTTTTTTATTCTGATGCAATCCCCAGGATGCATGTTTATCCGAATGGCGAAACGATGGATACGGAAGTGATGAAGGGTGCCCCCGAGTTTTCTATGAGAGAGAGTCAACAGCTTGGTCGATTGGTGAGATATCTCAAAAACACTTTGGTTTCTTGTCTGCATGTCCAATGGATCCGTTGGCAGTTGACAAACCGCGGGTTTCAACTCACTGGCCCGATTTCCGTGGAGGGATGGCGCAGAATCCACTGCACGGGAAACTGTAAGATTGGGAGCTTCGTTGTGTTTTGTTGTATGGACGATTCTCATGTTGCCAGCGGCACCGGAAAACTCATCGTCGGAAACAATGTCTATATCGGCGATCACACGAATATTCGCGCCGCCTCGGGAGCGATCTCAATCGGCGACAATTGTTTGATCGCTAACAACGTCACGATCGTCGCTTCAAACCACGGGACACAATTGGGCGAGTTAATTCGCGAGCAGAGATGGGTAGACGGGGAGAAGGGGATTTGCATTGGCCAGGATGTCTGGATCGGTGCAGGAGCAGTGGTTCTTCCGGGCGTCTCGATCGGAGATGGAGCCGTTGTCGCCGCTGGCGCGGTGGTCACGAAAAATGTGCCGCCAAACTCGGTCGTTGGAGGAATACCCGCCCGCTTCATCAGAATGCGGAAACTGCAGGACGGAACTCCTCCCGCCAACAGCACGAATTTACATATTCGATCATAGGCTGAGTGACAGAATGACGCACAATCAAAACAGCAACCAAAGCGGAGGGGGTGCATCAACACCGTCCGGAAAACGGACGGGGAAGCCGTATCACGCGCTCACGGTTGGGTTCAGTGTGCTGGTCTTCACTGCCAGCGTCTGGTATATCGGCAGGACCTTTCAGTGGGTGGAGCTCGCCCGTGTGCTCAGGGCAGTGAACCTGACGTGCCTGATTGTCGGCGGCGGTGCTTCGATCATTGCCTACTGGATGCTTCGAACCCTCCGCTGGCACATCCTGCTCCGGCAGACCGATACCCATGTGCCGATTGTGGATTTGTACCTTTGCACGGCCGTTTCGCTGAGCTTTTCCCTCTTCACTCCGCTCCAATCAGGAGAGATGATTAAAATCGAGCTGTTGAAAAAGTATGGCATGATTCGGCGTTCGCCAGGATACGGCTCGTTTTTGGTCGAGAGAGCCTTGGATCTGACGACTTTGCTGACGATTGCGTGCGTCAGCCTCCTGACAACCCTCAATATCCTGCCTAACCGGGCTTACGCCTACGGGATCCTTGGGGGTTTGGCTCTGGCGTGCATGGCGGGCTTGATCGCGTTGGAAAAGCTCCAACTCAAAGGCCGCCCGCAACAGTTGTTGGAGAACATGCGCCAGTGCGTTGGTGACATGCCGACATTGCTGCTGGTCATCGCAATCACGTGCGTTTCGTGGGCATCGGTCGCGTTCAGTTGGCAGGTGTTCCTCTACGCCGCCGGGATTCATCTGGACTTCGCACAGTCCATGGCGATTATGTCCATTGTGGCACTGGTTTGCATTTTAAGTCTCATCCCCGGTGGTTTGGGTATCTCGGAAGCCGGAACTTCGCAACTGCTGATGCACTTCGGCTACGCATCGGCAGTCGCGCAGGCCGGATCGCTAGAGTTGCGTTCCTACTCGCTTGTGGCCATTGCTCTGGGAGCCGCTCACCTGGGGATTTGGAAATTGATCCGGCTTCGCCGTACTCGTAGCCGCCAAACTGTGAGAACTCACGGATGAAAAAGAAAATAGCCGTTATTGGGGCGAGCTATCTCCAGCTGCCCATGATCATAAAAGCCAAAGAGATGGGTCTGGAAACCATCTGCTTTGCCTGGCTGGACGGTGCTGTAGCGCGAACGGAGGCCGATAGATTTTATCCGATCTCAATTACCGAGAAAGAAAAAATCTTGGATGTCTGCCGAAACGAACGCATAGACGCCGTTGCCTCCATCGCCACTGACCTCGCCGTTCCCACCGTCGCCTACGTGGCATCACGCCTCAATCTTATCGGAAACACGCCCGAGTCAGCGAATATTTCCACAAACAAATATGCCATGCGCAAGGCGCTGTCCGCATGTGACACAAACAGCCCGAAATTTGTGAGAATAGACGACCGGAATAATATTCGGGAAAAAACTGCCGGCTTGCGCTTCCCGCTCATTGTCAAGCCATGCGACCGTTCCGGCAGCGCCGGAGTTACGAAAGTCGAGAAATGGGAGGACATGGATGCTGCCGCCAATGGAGCGTTGTCGATTTCACTCGAGCACGAAGCCATCATCGAGGAGTTCGTTGCTGGCGTCGAAGTGAGTGTGGAAACTATTTCATGGCAGGGAACTCATTATGTTTTGGCTATCACCGACAAAGTGACTTCAGGTGCGCCGCACTTTGTGGAGTTGGCTCATCACCAGCCATCGCGACATACTACGGAAACACAAGCGGAAATCAAACGACAAACCTCGGTGGCTCTCACAACATTGGGAATCAACTACGGAGCATCCCATTCTGAATTCCTCATCACCGATGACGGTCAGGTTTTTGTCACGGAAATCGGAGCCAGAATGGGTGGCGATTTTATTGGATCAGACTTGGTGCAGCTTTCCACCGGATATGACTTTCTCAAGGGATCCATCGAGATTGCATGCGGGACATTTTCTCCGCCAAACGTGTCAGCCAAGCACTGCTCAGGCGTTTGGTTTCTTTCAACGAAAACACCACAAGTATCAAACTACATCCGGCAAATACTCCAACACCCGGAAATTGTTCGGGCCGAGATTACCTCGCTGGAACTTATTGAATTGGCTAAAAGTGCCGACCGCTCCGGATATTTTATTTATCAGAGCGAAAAACGCATGGAACTTTAGGAAAATCTCATGGTAGAAATCTCCGTTGTCATCCCGGTATATGGCTGCAGGGCGAGCCTCAAGCCCATCTTCTACAGTTTGAAAAACGGAGGAGTTGACGGTCAACGGATTGCAAAAGCCCGTCAGGGCTGTGGCACTACATTTTTCGGCTGTAGCGAAGCCGCTTCCCGGATAGTAGGGGGAAGG
>Ga0194039_1000758_pt1 | contig 18573 bp, 6 predicted proteins | sample JunL228m_MetaG_FD_148679 | JGI IMG/M metagenome (GOLD analysis project Ga0194039, IMG submission 148679) | Anoxic zone freshwater microbial communities from boreal shield lake in IISD Experimental Lakes Area, Ontario, Canada - Jun2016-L227-8m | ecosystem: Environmental > Aquatic > Freshwater >... | reverse complement strand
AAGCAGGCATTGATGCTGGGTGAGTAGCGCATCATTTTCACCGGGAAAGCTTCCGTTCGCTTCGTTTTTTTCGGTTAATTTTCGGGTTGTCATTTTTATTTCCTCCAAATTACGATCATAGATCATTCGTATTGTATTATAAATTATTCGTATTATATTATAAATATTCTTTTTAGAACCATTAAAATCTTTCGATCTTAAAACAAAGACCAATTAGTGACCAATTAGTGACCAATTAGTGATCAAATTTTCGATAGTTTTTAATAATTATGCGTGCAGACGAAAATACACGACGGCGAGAAAGCGAAAAATATAAAATTCGTGAAAAAATCGTAAAAAGGTGGATTTTTACACAAGATGTTAGCGTGTAGCGCATTAAAATCTATGAAAAATAAGTGTTTGCGAGATACCCGCCGCACATTACATACTTTCTGCAATCATTGTGTGATGGATAGGTAGCGAATTCTGGAGATTTGAGTTTGACAGAGAAACCTAATGAACAGGTACATCCAAAAAATATCAAGACTACTGGAAGCTGCATTCATAAAAGTCCGTGAGATTATCTAAATAATCGAGGCTGATGGATGGTACATTGTTGCAACGAAAGGGAGTCATCGCCAGTACAAGCACCATGCGAAATCCGATAGAATCACCATCCCGGGCATCTGGCAGATGATCTCGCGCCCGGCACGATCAACAGCATATTCAAACAAGCACAATTCAAGGATTGAAAATTATGCACAGGTTTTTGATTGTTATTGAAAAAGCGGGAAAAAATTACTCGGCATATTCACCGGATCTCCCTGGTTGCATAGCAACAGGAAAGACCCGGGATGAAACGGAAGAACGGATGCACGAAGCGATAGAGATGCATATCAAGGGACTTATCGAAGATGGGATGCAAGTCCCAAAATCCCATTCATCAGCAACATTTGTCGCGGTTCAGGCCAATTGAAATACCGATTTGAATCTTTTTTATCCGTTCGTGTTGGTTCAGATTTCTTGACATCTCCCACGACTAAAGCAGTGGGAGATGTCAACACGTTCAAGAAGAGAGGCGAACGGGTTCAACGACAACCTTTATTTTAGCCGGAGTTTATCATTGTACAACTGTACAAGTTTGTACTGTTGTGCAAGTTATACAGAAATTTTTAAATTTCAAGTTATTCTTATTGAGAGGAGAGGCAAAGACATGGCTGAAGCAAAAGGAGGACAGGTGGAAATTGCGAACAAGAGGGTAGCTCTTACCCCGAGTACATGGGCAGCACTCTCAAATATAAAAGCTCCGGGAAAGTCCCTTGGCGATACTGTATCTGATCTCATCACTGAGCACCAGAAGCGGGCGCTGGAGCGGGACCTCGACGAGATTGACGCGAATGGTCAGTTCATCTCATGGGAGAAAGCTAAGAAAGAACTTGGGCTCTGACGGGAGGTACCGTGAGGATCAATATCGAAGATAATGTGAAACATTTCATCCGTGAACTCCCTGAAAAAGATCGCCGTGTGATCGGTGAACATATCGACCGACTATCTGAACATCCGAGTGCTACGGGAAATATCAAAAAACTCCATACAAAAAAACCCCGTTGGCGTATGCACATATCGATGAAATATACTCTGTTCTATTACGTCGATGCCGACATGGTATGGATTGATAAAATTATGACGATCGAACAGGCTCATAAGAAGTACGGGCAGATTTAACCCGTAAGATTTTTTTAAATCTGGTTTGGCGGGAAGTGTATTATACCGATTGATGAGCCGGAGTGAAACCCCCGGGGGAGATATATTCTTGTCTCCAGCCCGTACAAGAAGCCCGAGCCCCTTATGTCCCTTTAAAAAAAATAGTGAGCATCATTGTCATAAACCATCACGAGAAAAATGAGTTTTGTCCGAAATGATTCGTGAAGAGAGTACACCCACCATTTCGCTGTATAAAAACAGGATTCATAAATCCTTAATGTACATATATAGTACCAGAAAGGGTATATGCCGCCTTTATAAAACTTATATCCTTAAGTACTGCCACGTGAAAATAAAAAATATTTTAAAATTTATCGTGCGAGGTAAAAAAATACATGAATAAGAGTGATGCTGAAGCATTGTTGCGTCAGGGCATCGAACTCTATGACCTTGGTAGGTATCAAGAAGCCATCGTCATGTTTGACCGTGGACTTGCGCTGTTTCCCAAACTTGCAAAAGCCCATTATTTCAAAGGAATTGCCCTGTATGATCTCGGGAAATTTGATGAAGCGGTCCAAGCGTATGATCTGGCCCTGTCAATCGAACCCGGAGATCCAAACGCATGGTATAATAAAGCGGCAACATTAGCGCAGATTGGCCGGAATGAAGAAGCTCTTGACGCTTGTGAACAACTGCTCTCTATACGGTTTGACAATGCTGAAGCCTGGATTTTAAAAGGCATAGCATTATACGAATTAGGGCGGTTCAAAGAGGCAATCAGTGCCTACGATCATGCGCTCACTCTGGATCCAAAACAAGCAAAAGTATTCTATAATAAAGGTATAGCCCTTGGCGATATCGGCAGGCACCATGAGGCGATCATCGCTTACGACAAAGCGATTGAGATTGTGCCCGGATATGCCCGGGCATTCTATAACCGTGGTATCTCACTTTATGAAATCGGGAAATACGACGAAGCGCTGGCTGCATTTGAAAAGGCCAGTGAACTGGACCCCACTGACATATGGGTCTGGTATTACCGCTGTTTCATATTAGCAAAACAGGAACGGTTCGAAGAAGCTGCACAATCAGCAGCAAAATTCCTTGAACACGAACCAGATCATGCTGATATCTGGACAATAAACGGGATTTCACTCTTAAAAACCGGAAAATACGAAGAGGCGATATCAGCACTCCATCAGGCACTTTTACTAAGCCCCCAGCAGGCAGATGCATGGTATCACCAGGGACTTGCACATAATCAGCTCCAGCAATACAGTGATGCAATCCACGCTTTTGATAAAGCTGCAGAAATCAGCCCGGCTCATGCCCAAACCTACTATAACCGAGGAATAGCTCATGCTTTCTTAAATGACTATGATGAAGCTGTCCAGGATTTCGACCGGACCCTTTCTTTTGATCAGTCGAATGCTGATGCTTTTTATTTGAAAGGAGTATCCTGTATCAACCTTAACCGGTATGATGATGCCCTGGATGCGTTTAATCAAGCGTTAAACAAAAAAGAAGGTCATGCTGCTTCATTCTATTACCGCGGGGTAGCTCTCACCCGGCTGGGCAGGTACAAAGAAGCACTCGAATCCTTTGATAAGGCGCAGACCCTTGATCCCGCGTGTGCGGCCGCTGTGTACCAAAAGGGATTATCCTATGCACATCTCGGTCGTTATGCAGATGCAATTATTTCCTATGAACTTGCCCTGCAAATCCGTCCGGCATATGCTGATGCATCGTACCACAAAGGATTCGCCCTTGCAAAACTGGGACGAAATACTGAGGCAATAACTGAATTTGACCTGACAATCGCAGAACAACCTGAGAATCACCAGGCATACCACCAGAAAGGACTATTGCTTGCAAAACTCGGGAAATATGACGATGCAGTTGATGCATACCTGCGGAGTATTGAGATAAAGCCAGCATATGTGCAGGCATTCTATGATATGGGTCTTTCCTATGCACGGCTTGAAAAGTCAAAAGAGGCAATCGAAGCGTTTGAAAGTGCCATTGCTATCAATCCCAATTATGTAAATGCACATTACAACCGTGGACTTGCCCTTGCAAGCCTTGGTCGGTATAGTGATGCTTTCGATGCTTTCGACCGGGCCGCAGAGATCGATCCTTCTCACACGCTGACTCTCTACCAGCGAGGCATGATGCTCATGCATCTTATGCGCTATAGCGATGCTATAGATGCATTTGACTGCGTTCTTGCACTATCCCCGCAAAATGCCGGTGCATTGTATGAAAAAGCAATGGCTCTTGTGCAACTTGAACGGTTTGAAGAAGCTCTTCTGGTATTTGACGATGCGCTTGAACAGAACCCTTCACTTATCAATGCCTGGTTCCATAAGGGTATAACTCTGGCAACTCTTGGCATGCAGGAAGATGCCATTGTCGCATTTGACAAGGTAATTTACTTAAACCCAAAACATACCGAAGCATCAGTCCGCAAGGGAATTGCGCTGGTGAACCTTGACCGGTTTGGCGAGGCAATCGTTCTTTTAAACCGTTCCCTTGAAGATAATCCACGGGATGTCTGGGCATGGTGCTATAAGGGGGTTGCCCTTCTTTCCTTAAACCGGTTTGATGAAGCGATACGGGCATTTGATAAGGCATTGGAGTTTAACAACCGGTTTTCCCGTGCACATTATGAGCGGGGAAACGCACTGCTTTTAACCAACCGACTGCAGGAAGCAATAGATTCCTATAATAATGCACTGGAGTTCGATCCAGATAATCGGGAAATACTATTCCAGAAAGGGCATGCACTCGTAAAAAACAAGCAATATGATGAGGCCATAGAGACATTTGAGATCGTTTTAGTGCTGGCTCCTCAAAATATCGATGCACTTTACGAAAAAGCGCAGGCACTTTTCCATATCGGTAAATTTAAAGAAGCGGTACAGGCATTCGATAGCATAATAAATATTGACCCTGCACACCTCAATGCCCAGTATTATCGGGCAAAATCTTTCCTGCAGATGAACCGGTTTGACGATGCCGTTGCCGCATTTGACCGTGTACTGGTCCTCTCCCCTCAGCATGCAGATGCGGCTTGTGAGAAAGGCGCTGCTCTCATGCACCTCCGCAGATTTGAAGAGGCAAATGTTGCATTTAACAATGCACTTGAACAGGACCCTTCACTTGTTGATGCCTGGCTCAAAAAAGGTATAACTCTCTCTCACCTGGGTTTGGAAGAAAAATCAGTTGAAGCGTTTGAAAAAGCGATTGCGCTTAACCCCCAACTTACTGAAGCAACTGTAAAAAAAGGGATAGCACTTGTCAACCTTTCCCGGTTTTCTGATGCAGTCACTATACTCAACCTGGCTCTGGAAGATGATGCAGGTAATATTTCGGCTTGGTATTATTCCGGTCTCTCTCTTGCAGCGCTGGATCGGACTGAAGATGCAATAAAAGCATTTGACCGGGTGCTGGAAATTAACCGTCGGTGCGCTCCGGCATGGTATGAGCGAGGCACTGCACTTGCCCGCATGGGTAAACACCTTGAAGCTGTACTGTCCTACGATCAGGCGCTTGAACTCTCTCCGGATGATCCTCAGACGCTCTATCATAAAGGACTAGCACTTGCCCAGCGTGAACGGTATGATGATGCGATCAAGGCATTTGAACGTGCACTTACCCTTCAACCCGAAAATGGCACGGCATACTACTATCTGGGAATCTCTCTTGCCGGGCGGGAACGTTACGAAGAAGCTGTCAGAGCTTTTGACCAGGCAATTACAATCGATTCCACCAATGCGCAGGCCTATCATTTCAGGGGAATAGCTCTTATCCAGTCTGAAAGGTATGAGGATGCTGTAAACACTTTTGAACAGGCTATTGAGCTAGATCCGGCAAATCCCCAATCCTATCATTATCTTGGTATTGCCTATCTCCAGTCAAAACAATACGAGAAGGCATTAGGGGCACTTAAGTCAGCAACCGACATGGATCCATCTCTTTCTGACGGGTACATGTACCAGGGAATTGCACTTGCACACTTATCCCGCCATGAAGAAGCGGTATTGAGTCTTGATAAGAGTCTGGCAGTAAATCCCTCACTGATGGAGGCACTGATCTACCGGGCGGAATCCTTAATCCAGCTCAAACGGTATGCAGAAGCCATTGAAACCGATGATCGTATCCTATCATTAAACCCGACTCTTGTCGATATCTGGATGCAGAAAGGAAATGCAAATGTCAGTCTGGGCAAAAAACCTGAGGCACTTGTAGCATTCACAAAAGTTCTTGAGATTGATCCGAACCTGTTCGATGGCTGGGTAAAAAAAGGACATGTCCTCTATGAGATGGGAAAAACCACGGACGCGATTGTTGCCTACTCCCGTGGCCTGGATATTAATCCATTATTACGGGATATCTGGGTTCGTAAAGGAGATGCCTTAAATGAACTCGGAAAAACTCTGGATGCCATTATTGCGTATACCCAAGCGGTAAAAATCGATCCCGGGCATGTTGACGGATGGGTAAAAAGCGGCAAGGCATATTATGATCTGGGGAGATACCAGGATGCCATCGATGCGTTTGACAATGCGATTGCATTGGATCACAGGTGTCTTGAAGCGTTCCATTACAAAGGTCTGTCACTGGAAAAGATCAACCGGGTTGAAGAGTCAATCCATGTGTTTGAAGTGCTGCTTGAGATTGATCCTGCCAACAGCGATGCCCATTACCACAAAGGACTAGCCCTCTCAAAACTGGGGGATCACCAGGATGCAATTGTTGCTTTTGATAAGACGATTGCACTTAAGCCCTCTGCCCCCGTCTGGTACAATAAAGGCCGCTCTTTAACAGAGATTGGCAGGTATCAGGAAGCGGTTGATGCTTTTAACTGCGCGCTGGAGATCGAATCTTCGTATACGGAAGCCTATTATTATTTAGGATACTCCTACCTCAAACTGAATAAATTCAAAGAAGCGATCGATGCTTTTGACCGCAATCTTGAGAATGATACGAGTAATGCACAGGGACACTTTAACCGGGGTATTGCACTCCAGAAACTTGACAGGGATAAAGAAGCCCTGGAGGCGTTTGACAAAGCCCTAATTTATGATCCTGAAAATGCACTCGCTTTTTACCACAAGGGGCAGTCTTATGCAAACTTAGAAATGTATAATGAAGCAGTCTTTTCCTTTGATAAAACGCTTCATCTCAAACCAAAATACACAGATGCACGATTTAAAAAGGGATTGGCTCTTTATCAATTGGGAAAACTGCGGGAATCCATTAAGGATTTCGACCGGACTATCAATGAGATACCTCATAATTCCTTTGCATATTATCAAAAAGGCCGGGCTTTATTTGATCTCAATAATTTCCCTGAAGCCAATGAATCTTATGACAGAGCATTAGAACTGAATCCGGCTTTTTGCGAGGCTCATCTCCATAAAGGTCTCGTACTTCTGAAACTATTACGATATGATGATGCGGTTTCTTCGTTCGATCGGGCGCTCGAGATTGATCCTGATCTCGAGCTGGCGCATTATAACCGCGGGTATGCACTTGCAAAAACCGGTAAGCATAATGATGCGATTACCGCGTTTGACCGGGCACTCTCGCTGCTACCTACAGATGTGTCTGCGGTCTACCAGAAAGGACTGTCTCTATACACTCTTGGTCTTTACCGCGATGCACTCGACTCTTTTGACCGCACGCTAGAACTCGATCCCCAATCTGCTGATGCATCTTTTTACAAAGCGCTTGCACTGCACGATCTGGGACGCAATGAAGATTCCCTTACTGCTGCTGAACGGGCAATAGAGATCAATCCGGAATTTTCCGGGGCATGGTACCGGAAAGGCGTTGCCCTTTTAGATCTAGAACAATACGATAAGGCAGTCAGTGCATTTAGCCGGACAATCGAGCTGGACAAGACCAATGCACAGGCATATTTCGATAAAGGACTTGCCCTCATCCATCTGGAAAAACCCGAAGGAGCAATAGAATCCTTTGATCAGGTACTCGATCTGATTCCCGGTTATGCCCCTGCTTTCTATCACAAAGGAATTGCCCTAGGTGCGATTGGCATGTTCGAAGAGGCAGTGCTCTCGTTCAACATCACTCTTGAAATTACACCCGATAACGCAGATGCGCTCTACCAGAAGGCACGGGCGCTTACTCATCTGGAGAATTACTCTGATGCAATTTTCGTGTTCGAGGCAGCCCATAAAATCGAACCCCGTAGGGCAGATATCGTTTACCAGCAAGGACTCACTCACGCATTATTGGTCCAGCACGAAGAGGCAGTCTCGGCATTTACTCTGGCCCTCGAACTTGATCCGGGATACACCGATGCCCTGTATCATAAAGGGCTCTCACTTGCTGAACTGGGTAGATTTGCTGACGCCATCGACGCGCTATCAAAAACGCTTGAGACTAACCCGAAGATTGCCAATGCGTGGCTGATTAAAGGATTCTGTCTTTCTGCCGGAGAGCGTTACCAGGAAGCAATTCTGTCTTACAATAATGCGCTCGAGATTGACCCTAGCAATGTCCTTTCATGGTTTTACAAAGGGCGTGCTCAACTCAATCTTGACGCACCTTCTGATGCGGCAGGTTCATTTGACCAGGCTCTAGTTAACCTACCCGCATTTGGGGAAGCATTCTATTACAAAGGTATCGCATTGTACCGTCTTGGTAATTTTTTTGAAGCGGTCGCTGCTTTTGAACAGGCAAACAGTCTCATACCCGATTTCTCCCCTGCGTATCGCGAGAAAGGGCGGGCACTTTTTAAACTGGACCGCTACCAGGATGCTGCTGATGCATTTGGCAGTGTAATAGAAGAAGATCCAAAAGAAATTACTGCACTCTATGGGCAGGCACGGGCATTTGATAAATTGGGATTGTATGATAATGCGATTCAATCTTATAACCAGGTCAACCTCCTTGATCCTGCGTGCGAACGGGCATTTTTGTATAAAGGCACTGCACAGGTAAAGTTACATAACGAAAAAGATGCTGTAGAATCATTTGATCGCACGCTTGAGCTCAATCCAGTAAATAGTGAAGCCTTGAGCGGCAAAGGAAGAGCATTAGTCACACTACAAAATTACGAAAATGCGGTGGAAACCTTTGATGCACTTCTTGCAATCAAACCTGACACGGTAGATATCCTCTATGATAAAGGACTGGCCTTAACCCGGATGAAACAGGCAGAGTCTGCTCTTGAAATGTTCAACCAGTGCATCACCCTTGGACTTGATACCTCAAGGGTTCATGCAGAAAAAGGATTTGTGCTCTTTGAACTGGGGAATTACACCGAAGCAATCCTCTCGTTTGACCGGGCTCTTTCAAGTGACAGCCATGACGCCCCGTCGTACCTGGCAAAAGGTCTCGCCCTTTCACAGATTGGACGACACGAAGATGCAATTTCTGCATTTGATGCTGCACTTTTTATCGATCCCGAAAACGGAGAGGCACACCGTGGCCGTGGAACGGCCCTCATTAAACTTCATAGGTATGAAGATGCGGTCATTTCCCTCGATCATGCACTGGATTACGATAAGGCCAATCCGGATATCCTTACCTGTAAGGGATATGCGCTGTATTGTCTGAACCGGTTCAAAGAATCGGTAGAGGCAATGGGAAAATCCTTAAAAATAAGGCCGCAAGATATCAAAACCCTGTTCTTCCGGGCAAAAGCATACATGCACCTCAAACGGTGGGAAGATGCAATCACCCTTTTTGAAAAAGTATTGGCTATTGACAACCAGAACGCTGCAGCATGGTACTACAAGGGGCAAGGATATGCCCGGATGGTCCTGTTCGATGATGCCTTACACTCGTTTGAGAATGCACTTGTAAATGACAGTTCATGCGCAGTCGCATGGTTCGAAAAAGCAGAGACACTTCAAAAGCTTGAACAATTCGAAGAATCCCTGCCCGCATACGATCGCACACTTGAACTCAACCCGCAGAATCAGAATGCTGCCTATCACAAGGGTCTGGCGCTTTTTATTCTTGGCCGGAATGATGAGGCGATAGGCCTTTTCGATCACGCTCTTACCATCGGAGATGAGAGTGCACAGATTCTGTTCAGTCGTGGACATGCTCTTCTGGTTGCAGGGCGGTACAACGATGCCTTGAGTTCCCTGAACCGTTCGATAGAACTCGCACCAAAAGATGCGGCTACCTGGTTTGAGAAAGGACAGGCACTAGCATTGCTTGAAGATTTCAACGGCGCAGTTAGTGCTTTTGAAAAAACACTGGAACTGAGTCCAAAGGATGCTCATGCATTGTTTGGAAAAGGCGAAGCACTATTCAAGCTTGGCCGGGATGATGATGCAATCACAGACTATGATCACGTGTTATCTCTGGATTCTACATTCTCTGATGCAGCCTATGGAAAAGGACTTGCTTATGCCCGTCTTTTAAATTATCCTGAAGCGATCAATGCATTCGATTATACTCTCGAATATGTTCCTGAACATGCAGGTGCACATTACCAGAAAGGTCTTGCACTGAATAAAATCGGAAAATACGATCGGGCAATCAAGGAATTCAAGACTGCACTGACATATGATTCTTCAATTCATGATGCGATCTACCAGTCAGGTTTAGCCTATGTACAGCTTCGTAAGCATGAAAATGCCCTTCGTGCTTTTGATCAGATGCTCGAACTAACCCCGACAGATGCAACTATTTTGTATCAAAGAGCACTCGCTTTAACAAATCTTCACCGGTTTGAAGATGCCCTTCCGGCATTTGATCTCACCCTTGAATTCAACCCTCATCTCACGGATGCTGCCTATCAGAAAGGACTCATACTCGCTACCCTTGAACGGTATGAAGAAGCGGTTGTTGCTTTCGATCAGGCAATCGCACTTGGTCAGGATGACGCACAGGTTCATTCGAACCGGGCTCATGCGCTCCTTGTCATCGGACGATACCTAGATTCATTAAATTCCCTGAACCGTTCGATAGAACTCGCACCTGATGATGCGGCTACATGGTTTGAGAAAGGACAGGTACAGGCTTTACTTAGGGATTTTAATGGGGTTGTTGAAGCATTCACCCGGACTCTGGAACTAAATCCAAAGGATGCGCATGCTGCATTTGGTAAAGGCGAAGCACACTTTGCACTCGGACAGGATGAATCAGCAATTACATCCTATGATCTCACGTTATCACTAGACTCAACATTCTCAGACGCAGCCTATGGAAAAGGACTTGCTTATGCTCGGCTTTTAAACTATCCTAAAGCGATCAAATCATTCGATTATACCCTCGAATATGTTCCTGAACATGCCAGGGCACATTACCAGAAAGGTCTTGCACTGAATGCGACAGGAAAATACGAAAAAGCAATCCGGGAATTTAAAGCCGCAGTGACGCAGGACTCTTCCATTCACGATGCGATTTACCAGTCCGGCCTGGCATATGCGCAGCTTGGTAAATATGAAAATGCCTTGCAGGTATTTGACAAGATGTTAGAGCTGACCCCTGAAGATGCAACCGTTATGTACCAGCGGGCACTCGCCTTAACAAAACTTAACCGGTTTACTGAGGCACTAATTCCGATTGAATCCGCACTGGATCGTGAGAATAACAGAGCTGAAGTCTGGATTTTAAAAGGAAGTGCTCTGTATGAATGTGAACGCTACGCAGAATCGTTAGAAGCATTTGACCGGGCCCTTGCACTGGAACCGGAGAACAGCACTGCATGGTACCGGAAGGGCAAATCCTATCTCGAACTGAAAAGAACCCGGGAAGCAATTGAATGTTTTGAGCGGGTGCTGTCAGCAGATCCTGCATGTGGCCCGGCATGGTTCAGAAAAGGAAGCGCACATCTCTCTACGGGAGAGTTTGAACCCGCTGTTGATGCACTAACCCGTGCTCTTGAGATCAAGCCTGCGTCAGCAAACGGGTGGTATGACCGTGGAATTGCTCTCTTTGAACTGGGTAGATTTGATGAAGCCGTCTCATCGTATGATCGTGCCATTGCCATTAACCCGAAATATGCCAATGCCTGTTATGATAAAGGTGTAGCCCTTACACGGTTAGAACGGGATACCGATGCAATCACAGCATTTGAACGTGCAACGGGAATCGATCCGCATTTCGCTATTGCGTTTTTTGACACCGGTCTTGCAAACCTCCGGCTTTCTTATTATAAAGAAGCCATTAAAGCCTTCGACAAGGGCCTCTCTGTAAATGCGTCATATGCCCCTGCATATTATTACAAGGGCATTGCACTCTCACACATAAAAAAATTCAAAGATGCGATTTTGGCATTTGACTCTGCCATCAGTCTTGACGGAGGTAACTATAATGTCTGGTATAACAAAGGTCTCGCCCTGTCTAAAACCAAACAGTATGAAAAGGCCGTAGATACATTCGAAAAGGCGATCGGTTTTAATCCACAAGTGTATGATCCCTTTTTCGAAAAAGGCTGTGCACTTTTCAGGTTATCCCGATATGACGACGCAATTGCGGCATTTTTACAGGCACTGTCTCTTGATGACAGCAAGCAGGATGGACACTTTGCTCTAGGTCGTGCGTATGTATCTTTACGCCGGTATGAAGATGCCACACACTCATTTGACCGTACGATTGCCTGCGATCCCGGTTTTGTTAAGGCGTATCTGGAAAAAGGGCTTGCACTCGAAGAACTCGGGCGATACGATGAAGAGATTACTGCGTTGGCTGGGATGCTATCGCACGAACCTGAACATGCAGGTGCATGGTACCACACCGGTATCGCGTATGAGCATTTGGGCATGGATAATGAGGCTGCTGATGCATTTGAGCGAGCCAGAACCGGTGATCCATACAATATCTCCCTCCTCTTTTTAGAGGGAAGAACGTTAGCACGGCTGGAAAAATATGAAGATGCAATTCATATCCTTGACATCGCACTGGGTCGTGAGCCGGATAATGGCGAGATACTCTTTGAAAAAGGACGTGCGCTTGCCCATCTTGAAAGATATGCAGAATCCGCAGAAATTCTTGGAGCAGCAGCAGCCCATCTTCCAGAGCGGTTTGAACCTCCCTATGAACAGGGACTCTCTCTGGTAATCGTTGGCAGGTACGAAGAAGCCGGAGTTGCTTTTAGTGCAGCACTACTCCTGAATGCGACAAATCCCGATATCTGGACAGAGAAAGGTTCAGTACTCCTACATCTCAAGCATTACGGAGAAGCAATCGATGCTTTTTCTAATGCCACTTCGTATAACCCGGACTCTTACCGGGCATTCCTTGAACAGGGCATGGCATATGCACTTCTTGGGAAGATGGAAGACGCTATTGTGGCATTTGATCGAGCCATCCAACTCAAACCCGGAGATGCGAGTGCATTATATGAAAAAGGTCTTGCACTGTTCCACCTCAAAAAGTTTGCAGAAGCGGTCAGGGCACTGGATGGATCGCTTGAAGCGGATCCAGATAATACCGATACACTCTATTATCGATCTGCTGCATTATCTGAAGCTGGAGATTATGTCAAGTCTGTAGAATCCTACGAGCATCTGCTCACACTTACACCGGAGAATTCAGATGCATGGCTGGAACAGGCCCTTATCCTTGCAAAGATCAACCGTCATGAAAAAGCCATTGTGGCATTTGATCAGTGCTTGAGTCTGCAGCCAGATAGTTTTGCAGCTGTTTATAACAAGGCTCGTTCTCTGGATATTCTCAACCGGACAAAAGAAGCGATTACGGTATACAACAAGGCGATCTCGCTCGATCCTGCACATGCACAAACCCATCATTTCAAAGGAATGGCCCTCTCTCGTCTCGGCAGGTTTGAAGAAGCAGCAAAAGAGCATGATATGGCACTCGAGATCGATCCGGCATTTGAAGAAGCGTTCTATGACAAGGGCCGATCACTTGCATCCCTGGGCATGTATCGCGAGGCAGTAAAAACATTCGATAAAGCATTAACGATCGAGAAAAATTACGCTGCGGTATATTATGATAAAGGTCTTGCACTTGCGCATCTGGGACGGCACGAAGATGCCATAATCGCATTTAACAAGAACATTGATCTTGATGCCGGCAATGCACTTGCACATTACAACAAAGGGTTATCTCTTGCTGCTACCGGGCGGCAGAATGATGCCATTGAATCATTCGACCGTATGCTCCAGATCGACCCGCAATCGATCGACGGATGGCTGCATCGTGGGCGGGCTCTGGCCGACCTTACGCGATATAATGATGCAATTGAAGCCTATGTCAGGACATTGGAGATCGATCGGTCCAATGCTGAGGCGTGGTACCTGAAAGGTAGTGCACTCTACGCGCTCGGAGGATACGAAGATGCCATTGAAGCATTTGCCCGGGCGCTTGAGATCCGTCCTGATTATACGCTGGCATTTTTCGATAGGGGACGTTCTCTATTCCAACTAGGAATGTACAAAGAGGCAGTACTATCATTTGAAAATGCCATCTCGATTGAACCGAAAAATATTGATGCACTCTACCAGAAAGGGCGGGCACTTATCCGACTCGGACGGTATGAAGATGCAATTGCAGCATTTGATCCTGCTCTTCGCATTCGCCCGACAGCTGCCACGATCTGGACCGGAAAAGGTATAGCCCTTTCTGCATTGTCAAAAGAGCAAGAAGCGATCAACTGTTATAACAAGGCACTGGGCATCGATAGCAAAGATGCGCAGGCACATTACAACCTCGGGATCTCAAACGTCCGTCTGGGCAGGTACCAGGACGCGATCAGAAATCTGGATGCGGCCCTGTCTTACAGGCCCAGATGTTCTGAAGCATACTTCCAGAAAGGTCAGGCACTGTCAGGTCTTTCAATGTATCACGAAGCCATCAGCGCTTTTGATAAAGCACTAGCACTTAATGGAACTTTTGCCGATTCATGGCTCTATCGCGGTATTGCTGAGACATATCTCGGCAGTTACGACTCGGCACTGGACTGCTATGATCGTGCGGTTGCAATTGACTCTGCCTATGCAGTTCCCTACTTATACCGGGGCATTGCCCTGATCCAGCTGAAGCGATACACAGAAGCTGTCGATGCCTTTGATCTGGCATTGGAATATCAGCCTGCTTATCCAGAGGCATTTTATCACAAGGGTGTTGCCCTGATTCACCGGGAACAATATGACGATGCGATCGCTTTATTTGAAAAAGCGCTTGCCCTTAATACCCGGTACTGTGAAGCATTCCAGTACAAGGGAATTGCCCTTGCCCGGATTAAACGGTATAGTGATGCGATCGTTGCTTTTGATTCAGCACTTGCAATAAAACCGGATTCTGAAGAGGCACTGTATGAAAAAGGACGTGCTCTGATACGCAATGAGAATTTTAAGGATGCAATTGTAACTTTCGATCGTTTACTGGCAATTAATCCCGGATTTGCCGATGCGCTTTATGAAAATGGAAGGGCAAATTTCTCACTAGGCAATTATGAATGGGCTATTTCCGCATTCGAACACGCAATCGAGTGTTCTCCTACCTGCGCTCCTGCATTCTTCTGGATAGGAAGAGCATACGCGGAACTGGGTAATGCTGATGCTGCGATCACCGCGTACAACCATGCGCTTGAGAATAAGCCCCGTTCCGCTGAAATTTTTGCGTATCGTGGTATTGCATATGCAACACTTGAGCAATACCGGGAAGCTATCCAATCCTATGACCGTGCACTTGAGATTGATCATTCAGCTTCCACATTCGCTCACAAAGGAGTTGCCCTTGCTGAGCTGGGTATGACACGCGATGCCATCGATGCTTTTGACCGGGCACTTGAGCACGACGAGACTCTGACAGAAGCGTGGATAGGTAAAGGCAACGCCTTTTATGATCTGGGGAAATTTAAAGAAGCGCAATCTGCGTATGAACAGGGCCTTTTACTGGACCCGGAAAATGTTGTTGGCTGGACACGTCATGGTATGTCACTGGCAGGTCAGAATAAAGATAAGGATGCTCTGGACTCATACGACCGGGCGATATCAATCGACCCAACGTTTTCAATCGCCCACTTCACGAAGGGTAGTGCGCTTGATGCACTCGGACGGTATGATGAGGCAGTAGAGGCATACACCGATATGATCACCATCCAGCCGGAATTTGTGGATGCATGGATCCACAAAGGACGCTCCTTAAAGGAACTGGAAAAATACCAGGACGCCCTGACAGCATTCAAACGTGCACTGGAGCTGGATGCATCCAGAAAAGAGGTCTGGAAGGATATTGGCGGGATACTGGATACGATCGGCAAGCATGAAGATGCACAGATCTGTTACGACAAATCCCGATAATCCGGCTAAAACACCAGCGTCCTCTTTTTTTATGAATCACCGTCTCTTTTTTTCGTAAAGGCAGAGGGAAGTGTGAAAAAGATTAGTGTTCTTTCCTTACGGAAATGAACCAGGCGATTGCCACAACAGCAAAAAGAGCGATAATTCCTAAAGTGAGAGCGTTTTTAACATACCATGGCGTAGCAGCATCGCGGCTCTGTTCTGCGATACGCCGGTTTGCAGCAAGATTCGGATAGTTGGGATCGAGTGACTGGACTTTATCAAATACGGAAATGGCCTCGTCATACCGTTTCATACCTGCAAGGGAATAGCCTTTGTTGAACCATGCATCAGAATTTGATGGATCGAGTGATATCGCCTTTTCATAGGCTTTTAGTTCGTCATCAGTCCTGCCAAGATTGTAAAGAATATAGCCGCGGTTGATCCATCCCTGCACATATTCAGGATTCAAAGACAGAGTCTTGTCCGATGCAGCGAGTGCGTCTTGAAACAGTTGCGCCCGGTTTAAAGCATCAGCTTTGCTATTCCAGGCTTCGTAATAATCCGGGGCAATTGCAATAGCTTTTTCATAGGTGGTGATAGCCTGGGTATAATTTTTATTTTTCATCAGCAGGTTTCCCTGTGCGTACAAATCAGTGGCATCAGGAGAATATGCCAATACCGGCAGGGTGCAAAGAATGACGATAAGGAAAACGAAAAATGCCGTGCGGATTATTTTTTTTGCGTACATAACAACTGTATCATATCTGGCGTGGATCCATCATAAATAATTCTTAAAAAAACGGGTGAATTAATGGCCAAGCACAAGTACACGCCGGGTGAGACTCTTGTGCACGCGCTGTTCGTGCTGCTCAAGAACCGTCATGTGTTGCCGGGCAATACCGGAAATATCCTTATGCGTTACAACAACCGCCCTCCGTCCTATTTTTAAGACGCGGGCGATCTCGCATAGTGCATCGGCATAGAGGTTATCCATGGAATCTGCTTTTTTAATACAGACTGACTGACCGTAGGGCAGATCAGTAACAACTGAATCGATCGAATGATCCTGAAACGGTAACTGGGTTGCATCAGCAAGCATCAGTAATGATTGTAAAACATTCTGCCGGCTTCCCTGCACCATCAAAGGATCGAAATCACTGCCAATTGCAGTTGCTCCCAGCAGCTCTGCTTCAATAAGAATTCCGCCAGTACCGCAGAACGGATCGAGAACACGATCTCCACCTTGAACTCCTGCGATATTTGCCAGCGTTCGCGCCATTCTTGGCATCATCACACCCGGGTGAAAAAAATCACGCTTCCCGGGATTTCTCGCATCATAACCGGAACGGTTAATCGAGAAGAGGACTTTACCAAAATAACATTTGTCTTCAGAGAGGATTGCACGATATTCAGTCTCCGGGTTGTTCAAAGATACCGGGCCGACAATCATATCCCCAATTAATCGTTCAAACTCCTGTTGCGATTGGGGATTGTGTTCATTTAACCCGCCATGGATTTTTTTTGCCCTGCCAGCAAATGTGCGGGTTGTAGTGATAGCCAGTTCTTTGAGTAAATTTTTGAATGACAGAATATCGGGTTTGCATTCCCCAAGATATTCGAGCACTACCTGTGTCATAGCAAGTCGTTTTGCCTCTTCCGGGTAAGGGCAGTCTGCAACAGCAACCTGCAGGCGCTCTTCAAGAATAGTGCCGATACAGGCAAGCTCTGCAAAGGGCAGTGTCGGATTCTCTCCGGAAAGCTCAAAGAGCAGCTTCATCCTTATCCCATTACATGCAGGAACTAAAAATAAGTGCGTTAAAATTACGAAAAAAAAAGAAAAAACGGGGGAGTGAATATTTTCCTATTATTTTCCTTTTTTCTTTCCCATGATGCCGGAGAAAAATCCCCCGCCCACATTGTAACTGCCTTCGAGATCAGCAAGTTTCTGGTAAAGATCTTTTTGTTCCCCGCTCAGGGATTTCGGCGTAACAATTTTTACACGTACGAGCAGATCTCCGGGATGTCCGCGACGTTTTACTCCTTCGCCTCCGAGTTTTAATCCAGCATTATACTGTATTCCTGCAGGGACTTTGAGATCAATATGACGTTTGTCAATGGTTTCGATCTCTACGGATGTGCCAAGAGCAGCCTGTGCCGGGCTGACCTCTATTGTGGTCTCAAGGTTATCGCCAGTTCTCACAAACCGGTCATGGGACTGGACATACACTTCGATGAACAGGTCGCCATTAGCAGCCCCGTAATCACCGGCTTCTCCATACCCTTCCATGCGAAGCCGCATGCCATTATCAATCCCAGCAGGTATATGAACAGAGATTTTCCTCTTGACGCGGGTATGACCGGAACCCCGGCAGGATTTACAAACTTTCTCAGGGATTTTGCCTTTTCCGCCACACTGTGTGCAGGGCGTCATGCGGACAAACTGGCCAAAGGCTGAGTTGGCAGTCTGTCGCATCTGACCGGTTCCCCCGCAGCGGGGACAAGTGTTGACTCGTTTTGTCTCACTGCCGGAACCACTGCAGGTGGGGCACGGTTCGGTATGCATCACTTCGATCTCGCGATCTATACCCGAAACTGCATCCTCAAGCCGGATCTGGATGCGCATGAGAAGATCTGCACCCGGCTGGGG
>Ga0194039_1000756_pt1 | contig 18621 bp, 15 predicted proteins | sample JunL228m_MetaG_FD_148679 | JGI IMG/M metagenome (GOLD analysis project Ga0194039, IMG submission 148679) | Anoxic zone freshwater microbial communities from boreal shield lake in IISD Experimental Lakes Area, Ontario, Canada - Jun2016-L227-8m | ecosystem: Environmental > Aquatic > Freshwater >... | reverse complement strand
ATCCACTCCTTTTTCGACCAGATACCCGCCTCCGAGGCTGACGAGCCAACCGACCGGACCGCTGCCGATCCGCACGACCTTGCTTCCCGCCTTTATGGCAATCTTTTCACCGACCCATTCGACAAACCGGCGTTCCCCATAGGCTGCCAGAAGCGACGATCCAATAAAACTGCTTATACCAGCCAGATTTCCTGTAATGACCGGGTTGCTCATATTTGCCTTCGTAACCGAATTGAATTGAAGCACCGGCATTTGCACACGGATGGGTTCATCAAGTCCTGCAAGAAGGCTGGCAAAGCGATTTTCATAACGAATAGCAATCTCCGTCGCCTTGATCCCGGCTTCCTGTGCTACCCTTTGTGATTCAACTTGCAGGCGGTTCTGTAATTCTTTTTGTGAAATTAAATTTCTCTCAGAAGCTTGGCTGAGGAATATATCGAGGTTTTCATTCCACCATGCTTTAGCCATTTCCCAAGTTGCATCCCAGCCTATTAACCAATCTGCATACTTTGGAACCTTGCGATGTGCTTCGCCAACTGCTTTAGTTACGACATTGCACAAGGCGTCTCGAACAGCCTGTTCATGGAGCACAGCCGCTTCTTGGAATTCCTGCGATGCATCCCGCCGTAAACCGTTGATTTTCCCTATGGCCTCTTGCTTCATTCGTTCCTGCCGCTCTTGATCAGTTTCCGGTATCGGTTCTACAGGTTTACTGCCATTCACAGACCCCTGTGTCGGAACCGTTGAAGTGACTGGTGTCGATGCGGAATCGGTTTGGATGTAAAAGACCACCAATAGGATCACACTGAGTATGAGCATCAAAATCCCAAGTAGAAGGCATGCGGAACCATTGTTTCCATATTTTCGAGACGCTTTTTCTGGCATGTCAGCTCACCCCGCTTTTCTTCCAGATGATATACGCCACCATGATCATGATGGCGGGAACAAGGGCCGTGATGACGAGCTTCAACAGTTCGATCAGTAAAGGAATAATCATCAAAGCTGCAATAATTGCCAATATGATCATGATTAGGATGTGCATTTTGCTCTCACCTTTCGCGTGTTTATATCGACCATCCCTTCGATGCGGTCAATCTTCGTAAGGGTCATAAGAGGAACTCTCCACCATTCCTTTTCTGACAATAGAAAAAGAGATTATCTTGCGTGACCAGGCGTCATACTTTTTGTCCGCCACCTATCTCACCCTTACTCCGCCTTTTAGAATTTTAAATTACTCGTCATACCAATATTTCGATTCCCTGCTTTCATTTGTCGCATTCCCTACTGACAGAAGAGCTATGATGATTGTTATAGGCACTAGCCACCATCCAAAGATGTGCATAGCAGCCCAAGCCGCCAATAAAATAACTATTGCTACCATTATTACGCCCATAGATTCTCCATTTCTATATGTCTGCTTCATCCATAGCTATCTTCTCGTATCCATCAGGACAATCTTCTTTTCCATAGACCCAGAGCCACACAACAGTGATCTCGATCATTTCTCCGATTCTTTCCTTTTCGCTCTACTCTTATAAAACTGAATATCGACATGTATTTTCCATTACGGCTTTTCACTCCTTCCAACTTCCTGATTATGTTAAACGGAATATAGGCATATAATTTCCTGTTCCCCATCCCAGTTGCCTCACGGAGAAATGTTACCGAAGGTGGTGCGTTTGGGGTGATCCATATTTTAAATTGCATATAGTTTAGAATCCGTGTAGCATTCGGCACCGCTTTACTGTGGAGAATACCTGTCATGATTTCGAATGAAGACAAAAAAGCGCTTGCAGATAATTATTTCGAAGATGGCAAAAAATTCAAGGTCGATGGGAAGTATAGGGAGGCTTTAAAAACATTTCAGAAAGCGTATAAGATTCACAAAAAAATCAGTGCCATAAACTCAGCAGGCGATCTCTCCGAGATTGCTGAATGCCAAAAGGAGATCGGAAACCTCGAAATGGCTGATAAAGCATTTTGTGAAGCCGAACATGCTTTCGTCTCTATGGGATGTAACAATGAAGACCTGGCCGCATGCTTAATCGGACATGCAAATCTATGTCGTGATAGGGGAAATTATCCTGATGCAGAATCATTATACAAAAGGGCTCTCAGCATCTACGAGAAGGCATTAGGACCAGATCATCCCGATGTTGCAACCACACTCAATAATTTCGGTTTACTAAAATGTGCAACCGGGCAATACGCCGACGCAGAACCACTATACCAAAGGGCTCTCGATATCTGCGAGGAAGCATTCGGACCAGAGCACCCCGATGCTGCAATGACACTCAATAATTTCGCTTTCCTCAAATACAAAACTGGGCAGTTCACCGATGCAGAAACACTATACCAAAGGGCGCTCAGTATCTACGGGAAATCATTCGGTCCAGATCACCCCGATTTTGCAACAACGATAAACAATTTCGCTTCTCTCAAACGCGATACCGGGCAATACGTTGATGCTGAACTTTTATACCAAAGGGCACTCAATATCCGCGAGAAGGCATTAAGACCAGATCACCCCGATACGGCTACGACGCTCGATAGCATCGCTATGCTCAAGAGCCACACAGGGCAATATGAAGAAGCAGATCTACTGTATCAAAGGGCACTCAATATTCTCGAAAAAGCATTTGGACCAGATCATCCCGATGTCGCAGGGACGCTCAACAATCTCGCTGCACTAAAAGATTCCACTGGACAATACGCAAAGGCAGAACCCTTGTACCAAAGGGCGCTCAATATCCGCGAGAAAGCATTAGGACCTTTACACCCCGATGTCGCAGGGACGCTCAACAATTTTGCAGAACTAAAACGTAAAATGGGGCAATACGCAGATGCAGAACCTTTATACCAAAGGGCACTCAATATTCTCGAAAAAGCATTTGGATCAGATCACAACGATGTAGCAACAGTGCTCAATAATTTCGCAAACCTCAAAGAAACAACCGGGCAATACGCCGATGCAGAATTACTATACCAAAGGGCGCTCATTATCACCGAGAAAGCATTAGGACCAGATCACCCCGATGTGTCAACACTACTCAACAATTTCGCAAGCCTCAAAGAAACAACCGGGCAATACGCCGATGCAGAATTATTGTATCTGCGGGCACTTAGTATAGATGAGAAAACATTAGGACCAGATCACCCCGATGTGTCGACAACACTTAACAATATCGCTTACCTTAAGGAAAAAGCTGGGCAATATGCCAATGCGGAATCTCTATATCAAAAAGCGCTCAGTATCTGCGAGAAAGCATTCGGATTAAACCACATTCATGTGGCAAAGAAGCTCAATAATATCGGTTTTATCAAAACAAAAACAGGACAATACGCCGATGCAGAACCACTATTCCAAAGAGCATTCAATATCTGCGAGGAAACATTAGGACCGGATCACCCTGATGTTGCAAAAACTCTTAACAATATCGCCTACCTCAAATATAAAACTGGGCGATACGCCGATGCAGAACCATTATACAAAAGAGCATACAATATTTGCGAGAAGGCATTCGGACCAGATCACCCCAATGTTGCATTGACCCTCGACAATATCGCTTTGCTCAAAAGCAAAACTGGACAATACGCTGATGCAGAGCCACTTTACCAACGGGCGCTCAGTATCCGCGAGAAGGCATTCGGACCAGGTCACCCCGATGTTGCATTGACTCTCGAAAATATTGCTTTTCTCAAAAGTAAAACAGGGCAATACGCCGATGCAGAGCCACTTTACCAGCGGGCGCTCAGTATCCGCGAGAAGGCATTCGGACCAAACCATCCTAATGTTGCAACAGTGCTTAACAATATTGCTTCATTAAAACGTCAAACCGGGCAATACAGCAATAAGGAAGAAGTTCTGTCCCTATATCAAAAAGCATTGGAAATTAGCCAAAATTCACAACTTCCTGAGTCATTATGGAATGTTCAGCATGAACTTTCCCAATTTTTTTCGAAAGAAAACCAGAATGAGATGGCCATCTTTTTCGGCAAGCAAGCCGTCAACGTAATCCAGGGTATTCGCACCAACGTTCATCTGATGGGGGATGAAATTGAAAGTTTATACACTGCAACGGTAGAAGAGGTGTTCAAGCATCTCGCCGATTTATTAATTGTCGACGGCCGGTTTCTTGAAGCCGAGCAGGTGATTAATTTACTCAAACAGCATGAATATTTTGAATTCATACGAAGGGATGCCGCATATGCATCAGAGTTAAGTGGTACAGTAACTTTTACTGAGTTAGAAACACAAATCGATACTAGGTTAGCAAAGAAATCAATAACACTTGCTGCCTTTGCTAAGGAGAGAACATATCTCAGAAACAAGAAAAACCGATCTATAAATGATGAAGAACGATTAACGACATTGGATGAAAAAATAGAAAAGGCAAACAAAGCGTATCAACATACAATAAGCAAGATCTGTAAAGAACTTGACAAGACAAAACACGGCGACCGGACGGCATCAATCAGAAGTGCAAACAGCCTTCAACAGGATTTAAAGGAAGTCGGTCATGATGCTGTGGCAATATATACAGTAGCAGGAGAAAAGGAGTTCCGAACAATACTGATAACGCCAACTTTTCGGAAAGCTTTTTCCTACCCCATAGGCGAAAAGGAGTTAAGGAAGAAAATATTCCAGTTCCGCCGTGCTTTATTAATGGGTGACGGGAAATTATATGATCCGATCGACCTGGCGAAGGAACTCTATGACATCATTATTGGTCCTATGGCAGGTGAATTACGGGACCATGAAGCCAAGACCCTCATGTGGTCCTTAGATGGGAATCTACGCTATATTCCCATCGCCGCACTCTATGATTATGATGGCGAAAAATATCTTGTGGAAACTTATCGAAATATCATGTTTACCCCGTCAACCTTGGCGCGGATGAAAGACAATCCCAAAAAGGACTGGGAAGGTTTCGGGCTTGGAGTTACAGAGAAATACGAAAAGTTTCACTCGTTACCATACGTGCGTGAGGAACTTGCCAACATAATCCGCTCAGGCGATTCACCTGTCGGCGTTATGAACGGCATGATTTGCCTCGATCAGGCATTTACATTTGACAGCCTTCGAAATGGTATCAGCGCGCACGGGTATCCACTTGTCCATATCGCAAGTCATTTCCAATTGAACCCATGTAATGACACGATGTCTTTCCTTCTCCTTGGTGATGGAACTCACCTCACTTTAGACAAAATTAAAGTACAAGATGCATTGTTCGGTGGAGTAGATCTGCTTACTCTCTCAGCATGTAATACCGCTGTTGGAAACGATAGACAGGACGGCAGGGAGGTGGAGTGCTTTGGTTTACTTGCTGAAAACCAGGGGGCAAAAGCAATACTTGCTACTCTCTGGCCTGTTGAAGACAGTAGCACCAGTCTTTTAATGCAAGAATTTTATCGTCAGCACGCAAAGGGCAAGTCAAAAGCGGAAGCTTTGCGGCAAGCACAGATTGCCTTACTTACCGGGAATATAAAACCAACCATCCCCCCTACTTGGAGCAAGAGAAAAAATAAATCCAAGAAGGATAATGGAGACCCCCCGGAATATCGTTATGAGCCTGATCCCCAAAAGCCATTCGCCCATCCTTACTTCTGGGCGCCGTTTATTTTAATTGGTAACTGGAAGTAGCCAGATGAAATCACTTGTAAAGATGGTTCAATATCCGGATATTTCATGCGGCCATAGCTGGAAGAGGGAGAATATCAATTTGGAGATTATTGTCCTCATAATGAATTTCCATCAGAGTTCCCGCTTTTTTTTGCTCTTTTACCTTGACATTACAATTTCTGATCAACAAAACCGGTTCATCGGTTGTCCATGATTCCCATTCCACATCAGCAGATGAAACCTCCTGGCCCCTAAGAAAAATTTTCGTGAAGGGCTTATCTGCTGCAGTGGGATATGTTTTTTTAAATTTGATCTTTAGAGTTTTATCGCTCAGAGGCATAAAATCATTAGGTATCAAATAAAAATGCTCTTTTAAACCCTCTCTTGCTTCCAAATCGTCTTCTGACAATTTTTCACCCGTTGTTGCCCCTCTTGTTACAAACGCATAAGTTGCTCCCGTTGCAAATACAGGCGAAGGTTCCGGATAGAATATTTCTTTTAGACGGTCGAGACCACTGTCGGACATACTGATTATTTTTTTTACACCATCAATAGCCACCTTAAAGCCATCGGTTATATAATCCCAAATGAGGTCACCCTGCCATCCTTCGTGACAATGCATACGGAGACGCTCCATAGAGAGCTGTTCTTCTTCGTGAAAGATTTCTTTTTCTGAAGTAGATTCTGGATTTCCAATGTAATCAAGAAGTGAATCTGGTATATCACTATTTTCTATATACGCTTTACGTAGAGACAAAAGATTCTCGATCCAGCTATACGGTATAGTGGAGATGAATTCTTTTCCTATATCTTCTTCATGCAGAATCATGCTATTCCATGATTCGATAATTACTGCATACCCCCCTTTCCAATCCTCTGGCTCAAGAAATAGATCATAGATGCCAGCAAGCCATGTATAACATGACATTTTGCAGCAACGCCAGCCACCTTCTCCAAGATCTTGTATGACAAGTAAAAGCAAAACCCCTTCCTGGTTGTTCTCAAAACGCGGGGTTTTTTTCAGAAAAACAAATCCAGGTAAAGGTGATTTAGCCTTAAATTGCTTTTTTCCAATCCCTCGCTTAGCTTGCCGGACTTGGTTCATAAAATCTTCAAGGAGTTTTTCATCCACCTGGATGATTTCCCCATTATTAATTTTCTCCATTTCAGAAAACCTCTTTGAATTAAATCATGTAGGGATCAGTTGTGTTAAGTTAAGTACAAAGACCCAAACAAAATCAAACTATTTAAATCAGCAAATGTTGCGCCTGAGAATAACAACGATAAAGCACACTTATCGCTATGAAACGTAGCAGAATAACGCTCAGATACAGCGTTTTGTTATGTCTAATACGCATACTTTGCAACACGGCCTATTAACTTTGATGACAGGTTATCATCAGGTATAATTGGAATACCATTCCCCCTTACTGCTTCCAGGACGATTTCGACTATATCTCTTTTTACTCGCATTCCTTTATGGTAATTTTTATGTGGAAATCTAATAAGAGTAATACCTTCACGAGCCTGCTTGCGCTTCTGCGATGACCTCATGGTAAAGTCACAAATTATACCACAGATCTTAGCATCAAAATGCTCGGTTATATCTGATCGAATATCTGCTTTCTGAAATTGCTCGCCCAGAACAGTGAAGAGTATGCACGAGAAAAGGTACTCGTAATAATGCCCGGAAGAAAGATTAAGGTTATTACAGACTATTTGCTTAAACCGATTTTCAGGACACACGCATAGATCTTCTATCTCACCACTAATCCGTAGGTTCTTTTTTAGTCCCTGCTCAAGTTTTCGGAATCGTTGCCAGCTTGATTGTCTCATGTGTTTTAGACCCAATATCTAATTTTGCCCACGCTTATTGTAAATATTCTATAAAATGTTCCTATACTTTGCATCTGCGTAGATTCATAGAGTCCATTTATATATAAACTCTACACCCGGGATTTTTTCCGAAAGGATTCATTCTTCTTCAATTTCTTTTTTAATAATTTTTGTAATATTACTTAATTCATCGTAATAAATAGATTTCTTGATTCCGTACGCCTCAAAGACATCGTGCGCACTCAAGCCGTCAATGTAAACAGCTTTAAATAAGTCTTTTTGTCTGGCACTAAGTTTATTGAAGGCATCTTTGAACACGAGCCTACTCTCTGCGTCTATGCAAAAGCCACCAGTATTTTTAGTTAGTTCAGAATCGATCCATTCTTCGATATCACTCTCATTGTCCTCTTTGGATAATGATGAAATAGGAACAACTCTGTAGTCTAAGATGTTGAGATGATCAGTCAATAAATTACATAAATCTGAGAAACGAATCCATCCTTTTGCATCCTTAAATACTACATAAACCAATTTGCATAGATCCTCTGTGCTTATAATTGGTGAGACCCTGTCTTCTTCATCTGAGTATTGTACTAAATTCCATGATGGAAACTTAGCCTTAATTTCAAGTAACTCGTTATAAGTTGATATATTATTGGTGTCAGGTTGAAATGATGAAATATTCAAAGATTTATATATAGATGAGGCCGGATTGAATTCGATCATCCCCTTTTCAATTTGAGTATTCAGTAAGAGTTTTAATCTCCTTCTAAAATTTGCCGTATGAGGGTTTATTGTCTTTATCTTATCTGATATATAGTGATCAAAAAATTTAGTTACAAAAGGATAAACTTCTTCTCCTTTTTCAATCAGCAGCAGAAGATATTCCTTTGTGGATGCACTGTAAAGCTTATCGACAAAGAATTGTATTGCTACGTCATAAGAGGCTTCTTTAGTCCAATTCTTTAATAGACTATCAAAAATAGAAGCGGGAATTTTCCTTTTCACAAGTCTCCAATGAACAAGTTGCTGAAGAGCAATAATAAAGGCTTTCGCATGCTCTTTACTATCATCTATTTTCGGTAATAATTGGAATGCTCTATATTGTTTTGGTATCATTACATGTGTCTTCTTTTATTAATAGTTCTTTGTTATACTATACATTTTGTGATAGTCATCAGCAGATAACTTTCCAACTCGGTCTTCATGGTAAAACATTTTAACTTTAATTTCATATAAATTTATTGAAAAGAGAGTTGGCTTCTTTAAACCGTTTTCGTCGTCTGGTATGATTTCAATGTAGCCTTTACGATAATAGGTTTTAATGATATTCTTTTCGTCAGTTCCTTTACTCACACGGGCGGAAAAGTCTCTTAATTCTATTACAGCACCTGGATGCCTTATGCTTTTGTTCTTTGGTATATTAAATAAGATATTTCCCAGACAGTATATCTCGCCTTCTAAGACTTCAAATGCACACGCAACTGACAAGGGTTTTTCTTTTCCAGAGGTACCGATTTCCCTATCTTCATCTTGAATTCTTTTAGATGTATTTTTTTTACCTTTCCTATTAACCCTGTTTTGCAGTTTTTCAAGACGATAGTTTTCAAAGTCAATATATTCTTTTCCCATAATTATTGCCCTTTATTATCTAATTGATTCTTTTGACTTACTTCACATCGCATGCTTAGTGGTCGATTAATTAGCGGTAGCCGTTAGTTGATTGCCTTTCTTCGCAATCATATCCCGCCACCGGGCCTGGTTCGCATCCCTTGATTTTGACTGCACCCGGATCTGTAGGTTACCTTCCTCTTCTCGCAGGCAGATCTCGACGTTGTCTTTGGGATAGATTGCCTGTTTGCTCATGACGAGAGAAGCGGCGGTGATGGATGCGGTCTTACCGACCTGCCAGCCCATATCGAGGGCCTTCTGGCGTATCGTCTGGGCATCAACATTCAAAATCTTGTGGGAGTTGAAACAGGTATCGGCGGGGAACGCCGGGGAGGTAAAAAGAATAAGAGCAGTTGCGATTTCCAAGACCAGAAATCCGTGGCGACTCATTGGCGCTCCATTTCTATAATGAGACAGTAACTGATCGTTCGAGATTTATTCCCTATAATAAAACCGCCAATTCCGCAACAGATAATACTGATATTTCATTTCCAATTTCCGATGAGGATAAAAGGCGCCCAGAAAAAAGGATGAGCGAAAGGCGCATTCTCATCTATTTCAGATTGCTGAAGGTTTGTTGTGCCACCAGCAATGGCGTCATTTTCATTTTTGATGTATCCTTTCAAAAGAGCAATTTGCGCCTCCTGTAAAGCCGCGGCTTTGGTTTTGCCTGCCGCCCTCTTCGTGTAGAATTCTTTCATCAGGATACTGGTGCTGACATCTGCCACAGGCCAGAGGGTTGCCAGTATCGCTTTCGCCCCCTGTCTTTGGGCAAATACTCCAAAGCTTTCGATTTCCTTACCGTCTTGCCCAACATTGCCCACTGCCGTATCACAAGCGGAAAGGGTAAGCAAATCAACTCCACCAAAGAGGTTTGCCTGATTCCTGATCTTGTCTATGGTCAGCTTCTGTCCGTCACCCAACAACAGAAAAGACGTTGTATCGTTGCCGGGGGCACAATGAAAATGGCTGGCGATGTGAACAAGAGGGTATTTTTTCTGAAGCCCATTACGCATGGCTTCCCAATTAAACTCGTCATTCAGTCTCAAAGTGCCGTCAAAAACGGCTTTCGGATTGTCCTGGGATCGGATAATGCTTTTAAGTTCTCTTTCCACTTCCGGCAAGGGCGGGAATGGCTCGTGGGCCTCTGTCACACCCAGGCCCAGCCCCTTCCAGATAGCCTTGGGATCATCCTTGAGACGGCTGTTGCTAGCAGGGGTAAACACGACATTTTCATAAGATTCAACAAGATACTTATCTCCATCGTGGAGTGCTGCCAGGGGGATATAGCGCATGGGGCCTTCAAGATTCCACATCAGAATCTTGGTATTTTTGAGCTCATCAACAACAGGCCCAAGGATAATTTTGTATAGTTCTTGCGCTAACGGTAAAGGGTTTATGCTCCGATTCATCAATGCGCTACGGAAATCAGCAATCATCTTCCGAAGTTTTTTCTCACCTATGGGAGTGCTAAATGCTTTGCGGTATTCTGATGTAATCAGCAGGATGTGGAAGGTTTCTTTCGTAGACATCGTATATAAAGCAACTGCACCGTGGCCGAGTTCCCGGAGATCCTCCATAAGCCCCGAAGCTTCTTCGATTTGCTCAACCCGGTTCACCTGCCTGGCAAATTTTTCTTTTATTCGATCCAGTGTTCTTTGAAACTCTTCCGATGCCATCTCCAAGCTTTTATCAATTTCCGACAACCGGACAACCTCTTCAGGTGTTGTTCTTTCTTTATTGTGGATGCTATCTCTATCACTACTCAACATTGCCAGGTTAGTCGCACTTTCTTGGTACATGCGATCACATGACGCCTCAAAGGTTGTGAAACTGACCTTCTGAAGCCGATCTGCGTACCCGGCATCACGACGGATATACTCAAAATATTCTTGCTCCTTCAGCAGGTTCATCACCTGTTCCGACTCTGCAATGCGATCCTCTTCAATGAGAAGACATGCAAGATGCTTGAAAACATCCTCAACTGTCGATTGATATGATTTGAGAACCTCCGCTCCCATTTTTGAAATGTTCGCCCGTAAATCTTGGATGGTATTTACTGCCTGCTTACCAAAAAGGATGGCCACATTGTGCATACCTATTTGACAATGCGTTTGAGAAATACCATTTTGGATCCGATACAGAGAGTGGGGATCGCCGGAATGTTCTGCAATTAGTAGAGCACGGAGAGAAAGCTGCTCCGCTTCAATATATCTTCCCGTTTTACGATACACACCCGCCAAGTTGTTCAGCCAGATTGCGATATCCGGGTGGTTTGGCCCGTGGACCTTCTCCGTGATCTCTAATGCCCGGATAAGCACGGGCTCGGCCTCGGCATATCGGCCTATGGTCTCATATAGACTAGCCAGATTGTGAAGCCGAATCGCCACATCCTGGTGGTCCGGTCCATGGACTCTCTCCGTGATCTCCAAAGCCCTTACACACATGGGCTCCGCTTCTGCATAGCGGCCTGTGGTCTCATACAGTGGGGCCAGAGTGTTGAGCACGATTGCCACATCCGGGTGATTTGGCCCGTGGACCTTCTCCGTGATCTCTAATGCCCGGATAAGCATGGGCTCCGCTTCTGCATAGCGGCCTGTGGTCTCATACAGTCCGGCCAGGTTGTTGAGCATCATTGCCACACCCGGGTGCTCCGGCCCGTGTACTCTCTCAGTGATCTCCAAAGCCCTTACGTACATGGACTCTGCTTCTGCATAGCGGCCTGTGGTCTCATACAGTCCGGCCAGGTTGTTGAGACGAATCGCCACATCCGGGTGGTCCGGTCCATGGACTCTCTCAGTGATCTCCAAAGCCCTTATGTACATGGGCTCCGCTTCTGCATAGCGGCCTGTGGTCTCATACAGTCCGGCCAGGTTGTTGAGCACCATTGCCACACCCGGGTGCTCCGGCCAGTGTACTTTCTCAGTGATCTCCAAGGCCCCTACGTACATGGGCTCCGCTTCTGCATAGCGGCCTATGGTCTCATACAGGCTAGCCAGATTGTTGAGCTGAATCGCCATATCCGAGTGGCCCGGTCCATGGACTCTCTCAGTAATCTCCAAAGCCCTTATGTACATGGGCTCCGCTTCTGCATAGCGGCCTGTGGTCTGATACAGTCCGGCCAGGTTGTTGAGCCGAGGTGCCACATCCGGGTGATTCGGCCCGTGTACTTTCTCAGTGATTTCCAAGGCTCTTACGTACATGGGCACGGCCTCGGCATAGCGGCCTGTGGTCTCATATAGACTAGCCAGAATGTTGAGGCTTCCCGCCACATCCGGGTGGTCCGGTCCATGAACTCTCTCTGTGATCTCCAACGCCCTTACGTACATGGGCTCGGCCTCGGCATAGCGGCCTATGGTCTCATACAGGCTAGCCAAATTGTTGAGCTGAATCGCCATATCCGAGTGGCCCGGCCCATGGACTCTCTCAGTGATCTTCAAAGCCCTTATGTACATGGGCTCCGCTTCTGCATAGCGGCCTGTGGTCTCATATAGACTAGCCAGAATGTTGAGGCTTCCCGCCACATCCGGGTGGTCCGGTCCATGAACTCTCTCTGTGATCTCCAAAGCCCTTTTGCACAGGGGCTCCGCCTCGGCATAGCGGCCTGTATCTTTATACAGCCGGGCCAGATTGCCGAGCCAAGATGCCACATCCGGGTGTTTCGGTCCATGAACCCTCTCAGTGATCTCTAAGGCCCTCTTGAACATGGGCTCCGTCTCGGCATAGTGGCCTATGGTTTGATACAGTCTAGCCAGGTTGCTGAGCATCGTTGCCACATCCGGATGCTCCGACCCGTGGACTTTCTCAGTGATCTCCAAGGCCCTTACGTACATGGGCTCCGCCTCGGCATAGCGGCCTGTGGTCTCATACAGTACAGCCAGATTGTTGAGCCAAGTTGCCACATCCGGATGCTCCGACCCGTGGACTTTCTCAGTGATCTCCAAGGCCCTTACGTACATGGGCTCCGCTTCTGCATAGCGGCCTGTGGTCTTATACAGAAGGGCCAGATTATTGAGCATCATTGCCACATCCGGGTGTTTCGGTCCATGGACTCTCTCAGTGATCTCCAAGGCCCTCACGTACATGGGCTCCGCCTCTGCATAGCGGCCTGTGGTCTCATACAGACCGGCCAGATTATTGAGCCGAGTTGCCACGTCCGGGTGTTTCGGTCCATGGACTCTCTCAGTGATCTCCAAGGCCCTTACGTACATGGGCTCCGCCTCTGCATAACGGCCTGTGGTCTCATACAGACCGGCCAGATTGTTGAGGCTTATCGCCACATCCGGATGCTCCGACCCGTGGACTTTCTCAGTGATCTCCAAAGCTCTTGCGTTCATGAGCTCCGCTTCTGCATAGCGGCCTGTGGTCTCATACAGTACAGCCAGATTATTGAGCATCATTGCCACATCCTGGTGTTTCGGTCCATGAATCCTCTCAGTGATCTCCAAGGCTCTTACGTATAGGGGCTTGGCCTCAGCATAGCGACCCATCATAAAACAAAGGTTAGCCAAGCCGTTTAATGTTTCAGCATAACTGTCACTTTCAGCATAGTCTTCTTTTTCAAATATTGATAATGATTCAGAATAAGCATGTTCTGATTTGTCATATTGGTCAAGGCCCTTGTAACAGTCGGCGATTTCTTTAAAATCGATGGCCATATTATGCAGCTTTTGACGTTTGCGATCAATATTCAAAGCTTTTTGAAAATATTTCAGGGCTTCTTCGAAATGTAGTTCTTCCTTTAATTTGACGCCCTGCTTAAGATAGTCATCCTCTCTCGAATGCTGATCATCGTTTGAAATCATTGTTTTGTTATCCGATTTTTAAAATGGGAAGTCGCCGAATTTCCAACCTTGCTTCAGATGATTACATTATTGTACTATATAAACATAGCGTCGGCCATTAATACAGTAATGACCATTCCAAGAGCCAGCAATATTCAAAGTTGTGTTGCAAGATACTTCGATACGTGAATTTTTGAAGCGTCTACGAAGCGCCCTCCTTACAGAGCTTGTTACGGCTTTTCCACTGATACTACATAAAGGCTTGCTTGTTGCTAAGCGTGGATATTTGTAATAGATATTCAAACTTACTATAGATAAATGAGCCATTTATTTCAGGATATTTTAAATTATTATCTGGACATAGGCACGTTATTATGGTGGTCAATTTTTCCATCAGTCCTACTTGATATTTTTGTTACAGTAGGACTATTTGATGCCCTTACAAAAAAAATCTTGTCACATTCTGGGCAATGGTATGATTCATCATCTTCATGCCCTTTTTGCCCCGGGACTGTCAGCCTAAATACACAACCGCAGTAATCGCATTTCTCATTTGTTTCTGATTTTAGATAACATTTTGTTGCACCCCAATCCATTTGAACCTCCGTTCTCTCGTTTCATTTTTCTGATGTTGCGCCTCCGATATTCATCATAAATTGTCTATGCCATATAGCACCTTGTAAATTTATATGCTCGATTGCCGGATTAATAATATATTTATATGAGGCAAATACTTTTAACTACTCTGCTTTGATTCTTTGCAAAGACTGTTTAAAGTACCACTCTAATATCTGCTTCTTGAGGCCGTCAATTGTTTCGTTCGCGCTTTTTTCATCCGTAAAATTGATTACAAGTTTCCTCGGCCCAAAAGGCTTATATCCTTTTTTGACACACTCCTCATCATGAACTTCAATTTCAACAAAATCCATCATTTTTCCCTCTACTGATTTCACAACTCGATTCCGAAGGAATCCGCAACCCTGTTATGATCCAACTCGCCAAGGTGTTCCGATTAATTTCGTCACTACTTGTCGGATCGTAGCGACACTTGTTTTTGACTCTCTATTATAAATTGATTTTCATAGAAGCTTTTTCATGTCAAGCTCTCATATTGCCTAACAACAACCTGCCAAATTCCCATAATCTGAAACATATAGGTGGTTATCTCGGTTTTTCTTACTTCGCCGTCAAAACTGGGAGCATCTTGAAGAATTCACTCTGTTTCATGGCTTTTTTCAGATTCCGCCTCTGTGTAATCTCTGCTGATGTACAGCCCCGAGAGCGGTACAGGTAAAGTCTGGCTTCCCTTGTGAAGGTTTCCCGAGTCCATTCCGCCAAGGGTTCAAAGGAATGTCCGATCCATAACTTCTCGCGATCTTCGTATTCGATTAAAGGTTCGGTCTTATCCGGATTGGGGTGGTCGCGGCACATGCTGCACAGCCAACTACCTGACGACGTCTGTTCTTCATAAAGGTCAAATTCCCACACGATGTCAAAACAAACATTCCGGTAGTCAACGCCGATCATGATCATGCCGTTATTGGTAAAAGTACATGTAATGTGCCTGCTGACGCCCCGGAAACCGATGACAAAGGAGCCCTTCTCCTGACGCAGCAAGTATGGTGGATGGGAAAACAACTGGTGGTTGTGGGCTGCCCAACGCAAAAATAGCTGCTTCTGGTAGAAATTCCTTTTGATTGGTCTGATTCTCATTGTTTTATTTTTCACCGATTTTCAAAATTAGAAATACTTGGTGCGTCATGATAGCTCTCTTTCCTGGGATTGCAACCTGAGGGTCCGGTAATTGCTCCATACGATGACGGAATAGATTCCACCGCAGATCATGCCAGTCATTATCCCTGTTCCTTGGTCGGTAACAAACATGATTAACAGGATAATGATCACCATGAGGATCTTTGCCGGTAAAAATAAATGCAATCTCATTAGCAATCTGGCAATGGGATTTGCTTCATAACCTCCTTGGTTTAAAATCTTGCGCGTGGTCTTTATATCCAGGATATTCAGGATGATGAAGAGTGCGGCCAACAGGAATAAGATCATTTTTGCTCTTCCTTTATGATTATCATGGTTTTCATGAGCTGGTCGAAGGTTTCTATTCTCAAGAGTGCTTGCAGAAACCAATGGTTTGTCCATTCTGGCAAAAGCATCGTGTCGCGTTTTCGTTCAGATATAATCCTTATGATAATGGATTCGATTTCTTCCACAGGATCATTTATGATAAGCCTATGCTGGATCTCAAATTCAATGATGGTCTCTTCATCCGGCCAAATATTTTCAATTGAAGTAGCCAAATCTTCTTTTAGATCATACCATTGTTCAGTAAGCGGTCTCATGTAAGCCTTTTTAAGCATCAGAGCGATGCGTGGGCTTCTTCTTGCCGAAGTCGGCCTGGCGTCAATATGGCCCTCGCAGATGCTGACGAGATTGAGCGTTTCCAGATTATTCAGACGTTCCAGCCATTGATCATCAAGATTCCGGTCAACAGCCCAATCCAGCCAGGGTCTTTCATACGATTTGCATTCTGTGGCCATGATGGTCACGCTTTTGCCGCTTCGACTTCTGCTTTCAGCCGCTCAATTTCTTTTTCCTGTACGCTTGATTTAATGCGGTAGTATTCCGCTTCACATGTCTCGCCAAATTTTGCTCCGGCGCCGCCACCGATGACAACACACGCCAATTTCCCCATAAGCGTCAAAGGTTCAATGGCGATGACAGCCGCCAGGGCTCCGACAGCCAATCCTGTGATTTTTCCATTCAGTCTCACTTTTTACACCTCCTTCCCTTCTTTCAGTAAATCAAAACGTTGGATTCAGAATCAGTTCCTCGATGGTAAAATAACCGGTACCCATGATTTCCGTATTGAAGCTTCCCTTGAAGGCCACACGGTCGCCGACCTGAATGCTTTCATACTGTTCCTTCACTTTCGCGTTGATCTTTGACTTTGACATTTCACCCTGAATGGTTCCCGCCCCTGATCCAAGCTGAATCCAGATCTCATTGGTATCCACTTTTTTCTGGGCGACTTGACCGACGATCGTGATCGGCGTTCTGCCCAACTTCATGTTTTTCCCGAAATAATCATCGACGGTGATGATAGCAGGCGCCTTTTCTCTTTTTGTGTAATCCCAATTCATGACGGAAACGGGTCCAGTAAAGACAGTGCCTCTACCGGTGCCATAGGATTTACTGACGAGGTTAAACCATCCCTGGATTGAAATTTGATCTCCAACCTTATAGGCACCAGGATTAACCGGGGTGTCTAAGATCATGAAGAGTGTTTTGTCGTCATATCCGATGGATATAGAGGTTACGTTGTCACCCTTTCCCAACGCATCTTTCGGGATGCTCAGTTGCTTTACATATCCTGTGATAACCTGATTGCGGTTTGTGCCGCCCCAATTGGTCGTATCTTCAAAAATCTGCTGCACCGATATGGATTTTTCACCGGAGGGATCTGACTTGTATCCCTTCGATGCTTTAGCCGCTGGAGAAGGAACGCTTCCCTGAGGAGCAGATCGCTCCTTACTCTTATCACCGCCGGAGTTGATAATCATCATAAAAGCGAAGAGCACCAACAAGGTGCCGCCTATTTTCCAACCTTTGGAAAAGACATTGGACTTCCATAGGCCAAAAAGGCCAACGGGCCAGAAAATTATGCAAAGAATTGCGACCAGCATTTTCTTGTCATACCACTTCGTTTTCTCTGTCGGATAAGAAACAACTGATTGGCTGGCGCCAATCTTGTCTTTCTTCAAACCGCCCCGCAGAATTTCCTGCTTTTTGGCATTGAATTCCTCTTCGGTGATAACTCCTTTCTGCTTCAACTCGCTCAACCTTTCCAGCTCCTCATAATTGTCAGTCATTTCCTTCCCTCCTTGCCAAGTAAAAGTGTAGTGGTATGGGCATCAGCGGCAATCTGATCAGTTGAGGCTCATGCCTCTATACTTTTACTGACACTGCTCACCAGATTACCACTCTTGTTGCGCTTCACAAGCGGACCCAGAAACTGTTCGATCTCATCATTGGTTATTTCAGAACTGTAAAATTCTATGTCAAAATCATCATCTCCAGCTTCCATCTTTTTGAAGTGGCGCCAGACCTTCTCCTTATCGCGCTGCCGATAATAGAATTCGATCAACGCTGTTGCCATCACACTACAGTTCATGTGCTCCATAGCCGTTTCCATGCAGGCGACGGCCCGCTCGATTTCGCCAAGCTCTTTCAGGGATAAGCCCAGATAGGCCCAGGCAATCCAGAGATCCGGCTTAATATCCAAGGACTTCTCCAGCAGGCGAATCGTTTCCTGAGACAGCTTCTTTCGCCGGATATGAATGTCGGCCATTTGAAAATAGTCATAGGCATCGGCGCGAGCTTCGGCGATTCTCATTTCTAAGTCTTTTTGCTTGGGCTTAAATATTCCCAATTCTCCCCGTAAGAGAGGCCCCCGAACCTTGCCGTCCATGCCATAGCGATAGAGACCCTTTGGCTTGTTGAAGTAACGGTCTCCTGTGTAATAGACGAAAAGATTCTCCGACGAATCGGCGACCATGCTGTTTGGATAAAGGCCCGGCGCCGGAGGTTCGATGTCGAAAAGTAGCTTCCCGTCATAATTCAATATCCGGACAAGCCCCTTCGCCAGCCCCACGGCAAGCTTTTCTTCACCGACGCCGCACATGGAAACAATGC
>Ga0194039_1000755_pt1 | contig 18634 bp, 23 predicted proteins | sample JunL228m_MetaG_FD_148679 | JGI IMG/M metagenome (GOLD analysis project Ga0194039, IMG submission 148679) | Anoxic zone freshwater microbial communities from boreal shield lake in IISD Experimental Lakes Area, Ontario, Canada - Jun2016-L227-8m | ecosystem: Environmental > Aquatic > Freshwater >... | reverse complement strand
ACAACGGGATTCCGAAAGACAGATACCATACTGTGCCCTGCCGCAGCCAGGAGACCTGCCATCACCGGCGATATCTGCTGGCCGGTCCGGAGGATACAGGTCCCCAGGGCCACATCGCTACCACGTCTCAGAATATTGCCGGGTGCGGCAAAGCTTTGTACCAGCACCTCCGAGTCTCCCGATTTTACATATTCTTCAGCCAACACGGCGTCTGCACCGGTTGGTATGCGGGCACCTGTCAATACCCTCACCGTTGTTCCCGGTAAGACCTGAATATCATTCCCGCCTCCCGCGGCCATAGAACCCAGAAGCCGCAACCGAACAGGATTTTCAAACGTGGCACCGGCTATCTCATGGGCGATGACCGCATAGCCGTCTTTTCGGGATGAATCCATGAAGGGGGAATCTACGAGGGCATAGAGATCTGCTGCAGCTACACGGTCAACACTGTCAACCAGGGAAACGTTCTCTGCGGGAAGCGGCTGTATCCCGTGCAGGGTCAGACGTAGGGCTTCTTGTAGGCCGAGGGAGATCTTTGGCATGATAACCTTTCAGTATTATTGAATTTTTCAGGTAATAGTATAGGACGGCTTGGAATTGATCTTTGAGATCATTCTGTTTTATTTTTTTTTAAACACAATTTTCATTCACTAAAATTGATCGTATACATTTTCAATGGAGATGGGAATATTCAGTTAACTCCAGATAGTCAGTTTTCAGGTGTTACCCTCTGATAACCGTAGATATTGAAAAGACCTTCATAATCCATAACATGGGTGGGATCTCCTGCATGAAATTTTGAAAAGACTGCATTATAGGTGGGAAAATTTTCAACCCCCTTGTTTTTCTGAAATTATTGAAGATCGGGTGATCATTGAGTCCTTCTTCCCACTTCGGATCCAATTGTACCTCTTTTTTCATTAATTCAATTTAAATTTACATTCATTTAACCAAATGTTAATTATACCATTCCACTTGTTTGCAATTATTTAATAAAATATATTTACTTTCAATATCAAGATTATAGAAGTGTTAACTTTATGGACCTGAATAATATTGATGCCAAGCAAATCAATGACTACAAAGAAGCGATTAAAAAAGATCCCCGGGAAGCAAAGTTCACCGCGAAAATCGAAGGGGACTGGATTTTTGAACAGGACCGTCCCCAGTTCCGTTCAACGGTCAAGGTGAAAGAAGGCACCTATTGTATGGAGGCAAGTCATCCTAATTTTGCGGGTCCAGGCTCAAGACCAGGCCCGATGGCATTCGGTCTTTTTTGGTTTGCCGCGTGCTACTCAAGTACCTTTGTCACCGAGGCAGCGATGCGGAATATCAGTCTCTCATCCGTGAAGACCAAAGTAGAGGCGGACCTTGATTATACCGCCCAGTTTGATCTCGGGGAAAACCCGCTCATCAATGAGTACCGCGTCATCATGGAAGTGGCAGGTGATGTGACCGACGCCCAGGTCCAGGACCTGAAAGAGTATGCCCTTGGAAAGTGCATGGGGATGTTCACCATACAACACGCCATCCCACTCAAAGCAGAAACACGACTCATTCGGTGAGATGTCCCCGAAAAAAGCACCTAAGTACTGGAATTGGAATGAAAACCGGACCCGACGCGGACCCGGAAATACATGGGAAAAAATTAACGATGGAGTAACAGTATGAGACCAGAAAACATGACCTATTTCGATTCGGTTATACCGAATGCATCAGCAGCGATCAAGAATATCAGGGACCAGGGTAAAAAGTTCGTCGGGTTCTATTGCGTGTTTGCCCCGCAGGAACTCATCGTGGCCGCCGGTGCCGTACCGGTTACACTCTGTGCCACCAAGGAGGAACCGATTGCCGATGGAGAAAAATACCTGCCCCGTAACTTTTGTCCGCTGATCAAATCCTCATTTGGGTTTGCGATAACCGAGAAGTGTGCATTTTTCAATAACTCCGAATTTATCATCGGGGAGACCACCTGCGACGGCAAGAAGAAGATGTTCGAACTCATGGAGAAGTTCAAACCCATGGTCGTCCTTGAAGTCCCGCAAAGTGCAAAGGGTGAGTCCCAGAAACAGTACTGGCGCTCGGAAGTAGCACGCTGCAGGGATGAGATCGAAAAGCGTCTCGGGGTCACCATCAGCGATGAAAAGATGAAGGCTGCGATTTCGGAACTAAACTACCAGCGGGCGCTGATGCGAGAACTGGCATCCCTTAATACCGCAAGTCCTGCGCCCCTTTCCGGCCAGGACATGCTCAAGGTGATGTGGGCACGGAACTTTGTCTTCGACCGGGCTGATTTCAACCAGCATGTTAAAGAACTGATATCCGAACTCAAAAAGATGAAGTCCAGGGGTGAAGGAGTATCAGGAAAGACCGCCCAGCGGATCATCGTCACCGGTGTCCCCACCGGTATCGGTTCAGAGAAAGTCATTAAGATCATCGAGGAATCCGGTGCGGACGTAGTGTACCTCGAAAACTGTGCCGGTATGAAACAGTACCTGCATGACGTTGCAACCAGCGGTTCTCCCCTCGACGCAATTGCCGACAAGTACCTCGTCACACCCTGCTCCTGCATGAGCCCAAATGAAGGACGGCTTGAACTCCTGGCGAAACTCGCAAAGGAATACCACGCAGACGGCGTCGTGGATATCACCTGGGTCGGCTGCCACACCTACAATGTCGAGTCCCGGGTGCTCAAGGAGTATCTTGCACATCATGGGAACGTACCACTCCTCCAGGTTGAAACTGATTATTCTCAGGGAGATAATGCCCAGATTAAGACCCGGGTCGAAGCCTTCCTTGAGATGATCAAAAAACACTAACGCTTTTTTTATTTTCTTGTATCTACCAGATGCTCCCACGCAAGAAGCGCCGCACCAATTGCCCCGGCATAGACGGCGTCAACTGGGACAATAACCGGGGCGCCTAATTCCCGGGCCAGACGCTCAACAATATCCGTGTTCTCTGCCACTCCTCCGGTAAAGGCGATCGGGGGTCCCGGGTGGAGGGAGGCGACCATTGAAGCCGTACGGCGGGCGATGGAGGCATGAAGCCCGGCAATAATCGCATTCCGGGCCACTCCCTGGTGGACCAGGCTGATCACTTCGGATTCGGCAAAGACGGTACACATTGCGTTGATCCGGTGTGGTTCAACACCGGTAGCGTAGGACCCAAGGTCGTTGATGGGGATGCCGAGGGCCAGCCCCATGGTCGAGAGGAACCGGCCTGTCCCGGCCGCACACTTGTCGTTCATTACAAAATCTTCCACCCGGCCATCGGCAGAAAGACGGATGCCCTTGGCATCCTGCCCACCGATATCCACCACGAACCGGCAACCTGGTACAAGGTAGAATGCACCCTTTGCATGGGTAGCGATTTCGGTGAACGTGAGTGTTACCGTTTTCAGGCAGCGGCGCCCGTACCCGGTCGTTGCGATGACCCCGGGTGGGGATACAAGCCCGACCTCCCTGCTGGTCTCGTTGAGGAGCGCAAGGGCGGTCTCCTCCGGGTCGCATGTCGCATCCCGCATCTTCGCAATATATGAAGATCCGTTGTAGATCACGACCTTGATGCGGGTTGACCCGAGGTCAATGCCGGCAACCACTCCGGAATTATTGTGTTTTGGGTTAAGAAGTTGGTATGAAGACATGGTAACCCCTCATAACAACCCGATCCGGTGCCCTTCCTTGTTCTTCTTCAGGCTCACATGGTAACGGTGGGTGCCAGTATTATGGTTCTTCACCTTATACCCGGCGGTCCGCACAAAGGGGACCTCAATTGTGTCCCTCTGGTCACACCGGACAATGCATCCAAGAGCTAAACCTGGCGGTGCGTTCTTCAGCAGGATCTTCAGCCGGATCATCAGGTTTGTACAGGTCAGATCAGACAGGTCCTGTATTATTTTCTGTTTCTCATTCATCCATTCACACCCCTAAGGTTTCCCCTAAAAGAATAGTACCCTCTGGTGACCGGCCTGATAACCTCCGGAAGGATTGAACAGTAGTTGTCCGAGTTCTGTTTTACCGATATCAAGCACGGCAGTAAAATTTTTATTTTTAGTAATTCTCCGGCGGATCAGGGAGGGGTGGTAGGCATAAACCTGTAGATTTTCGCTTTCCGCAACTGCAGCGATCACTTCCTGAAGGTTGAAGTACTGAGTCTCCTCACCCAGGTGATGGTTTCCGGTCAATGCATAGACTCCTTCTTCAATAAAGATCACCTGGGTCTGGATTCCCTGGTATGCACAGGCAGCGGCAAAAGAGAGTGCACCAAATGTGTGCTCGGTACCATAGGGGGACGTTGTGATAAGAATCGTCACAGGGGGTGCAGAGCCTTTGTCAGCTGTACTGTACCGGGGTGATAATACGCTTTTTTTCTGCCTGATGGATGCGACATTCCCCCCAAGGATAAGGTGATTACGTTCGAACTGGTCAATAATAACCTTCAAGTCCCGGATCTTGAACTGTTTTATCGTGCAGGTCGAAACCGTAACTCCCTTCCCATCATCCCATGTACTATAACCCCGGGCTGCCGCACAGCGGCCACAGGCCAGCATCTGAAACTGCAACCCACGTTGTTCGGCCCGGCAACTGAGTTCCTCAAGTCCTTTACCAATATTCTGACATTCTGTCGGGTTCTGGTTAATGTGGCCGAGATGGACGCCGTCAAGATAGCAATAGAGATCTATTGACGCCCGCACTTCGATGGCTGCAGCCAGGCACATAAGTGCATTCAGCCCTGAGCTGTGCATGTACGGTGACTCAAGGTGCAGGTAGCCGATAGTACTCGGTAACGGCTCATGGTTCTGCCGTGCAATCTTCACAACATCTTTCCAGAAGGATGTCTGTCCGTTCATGCCCATACTGTTATGGTCGATCACCTGCTCGGGACTTTTCATTTTCAGGCGTTCAACCGAGATGCCGCGAAGATCAAGTTCCTGGCGGTCGCAGATAATTTTTACCGACGGTAGCGAAAGGATGATCTCCCAGACCGGAAGCGTATCCTGCTCATTCAGGCTGTATAATGCATCGCCCGTCACCAGGAACGTGAATGCGGCTTCACCTGGTTTTGTATGGTGTAGCAGGAACTCAGGGTACAATTTCAGGAAGTAAAATTTCAGGACTTCCTCGATCCAGGTGAGCCTTTCCTGGGTAAGCATCTCCTCGAGAAGAAAAAAATGTGCGGTCATGATGTGGCTCTCTCTAAGAGGTTTTCCTGAATTGAATTATTTATCGATTGTGTTAATCTGATCTCATTACCATTTTATGAGTAAAATCGCCCTGACACCTGAAGAAATTTTCTTCAGACCGATATCAAGGTCATTGTCATTTTCAAACCGGGGAAGTTATGTGGTTGCAGCCGGTGGATTGTGCCAGGGTAATGAAACCCTTTGGACACTCGTGTCGAGCTCTGGCCAACGATTTTTTTCTTATATTGTCGCCCTCAGCCAGGCATCATAAAAAAGCAAGGAAATATGTCCTTGAGATTGGATATATTCCCAAAAACCCTCGATTTAAGACGAGGCATTTTCAGCAATGCGTTCGCGGACTTCACTGATGTGCAACACTTCATCGTACCCTGCACCAATCAGGCAATATCCCTGCCGGTCAATTGCGTAAACCGGGAACTTTATCAGCTCATCAGGGACCGGTTGCACCGTGAGTTTTTTGAAATTCACGAGGTCCACAATATTCAGCCCGACTTTATCGCAGATCTCCCTGAGTTCTTTTATCCAGCGTTTAAGGTCCCGCACATCATTCCCGTCCCACTTGAAGATCTGGTAGATCTTCATATATGCGTCCCTTTCGAGGATGATATGAGTGGAGGACTTATCCGATTTCAGATAGAATTCAAGAAACTGGCGGTTATCTTTTAATTGCTGTGCAAATTCGTACGCAGAAGCCCGGCATTCCTTAACGGTTACCTTGAATTCCTCAGGGGTTAACGTCCCCCCGAGTTTGGATATATCGGTGGAAAGTTCCTTTAAGTTTTCTTCGATCTCCTTCAGATCGCTAATCATATCAGCGAATTTCTGGTTGAGCTCCACTCCAAAAAAAGCCTCCATGTATTCGGACTGCTTTGTCATACTTAGGTATTGGTAACTATTTACTATAATTATTTGTCATACGGGAACCTCTATCATTTAACACGACCAACCAATTATCCATATGTCACGCCGCATACCGATCAACCAGGGGCTGTATACCCGGGGAGGGATCATTACTGAACGCGACCCAGATTTCTGTATCGTCCGGCTTCGCATGCCTGCCGGGATGATCTCACCTGTCCAGATGAAGGAACTAGGTGCGATTGCAGAACGCTATGGCGTTGAATCTATCCATCTCACCACCCGCCAGACCATGGAATTTCCGCATATTGATCCGACAAAACTTGAAGGACTGGTCTCGGAACTCGAAGCAAATGGTACACGACTTGGTGCGGAACGGGAGGAGGTAGTAAATGTAACTGCGTGCCTGGGGACCCGGCACTGTAAGTATGCAATCATTGACAGTATTTCACTCGCAAACGAGATCGACCTTAAATTTTTTGGCAAAGATATGCCGGTCAAGGTGCGGATTGCAATCTCCGCCTGCCCGAACGGATGTGAGAGCGAACGGCTCAATGAGATCGGTATCACGGGTATCCGAAAACCAATACGGGACCCCGGTTTGTGCACCGGCTGCGGCACCTGTACCAGTTACTGCCGGGAAAAAGCAATTGTCGTTGATAATGGTGTGATCGTGCTCGATAAGGTAAAATGCATGGACTGTGGCTTTTGTATCATGGCCTGCCAGTTCCATATCCTTACGGGCACTGACCCCGAGTACCGGATAACCGTTGGCGGGCACCGGGGCCGGCACCCTATAATCGGCCGGGACTTAATCACGGTAAAAACGCAGGAAGATGTGATCCGGGTAGTCGATAAGATCATCAACTGGATATACCGGCAGGCCTCTGCGGGAAGCCTGTTGCCGGAACAACTGGACGAGTTGGAATTCGATGAGTTCAAGAAAACGATCGCCGCTCTAGTACAGTAATTATTCGACTTTGAAATCAAAAAGAGCAACCCTCTTTTTTTAAACGATTCCCTCTGCCGGTTTTTCGTTTTGGGAATGCGATTTGGATAGCGCATTTTACCACTCCTGTTGATCCCCAAAATGACTGGCATGAAATGCTATTTAAGTAGTTGAAGAAAAAATGTACCTCGTCATATTTTCCCGTATGAGGTTATGATTTATGCAGCCTGCGACCTGTCCATTCTGTTCACCGTACGATGACGACGTCATCGCAAAGAATACATTCTGCTATGCCCGGTGGGACCGGTACCCGGTCTCCAAAGGACATCTGCTGGTCATCCCGTTCCGTCATATTTCGGATTTTTTCGAGTTGGCAGATGAGGAAAAACATGCGTTATTGGCACTGGCTGCTGAATGTAAAGAGATCATCGAAGAAAATTTCACACCTGCCGGTTACAATATCGGATTCAATATTGGAGCTGCTGCAGGGCAGACCGTGATGCACTGTCACTGTCATGTCATCCCACGATATCAGGGAGATGTTAAAAATCCACGTGGTGGAATACGGGGACTTATCCCGGGAAGATATAATTATTGACTCTCCTGTTACGCCGAGAGATTAAAAATCCAGGAATGTGACAAAGAACTCATAGCTTTTCATTTTTTGGTATTGGTAACATTCGATTCGGGAAAAGTTGGGTTACTTCAAAAAACAATCTGTTTGTTCCAATGACCGCTGAATAATGATTGATCCTTGGTTATAAAGTCAGTTCAGATTCTTAGTTCATAAAGGTCCCAACGCCAATCACCATTGCAAGGGTAACGTAGCGAAGGTCCGGCGGATGAACCCCTCATCTAAAAATAGATAGTGCCCAATAATCTGATTTAAGATATCGTTCTCATCGAAGCAAGTCTTTCCGGGACCTTCTTCTGGAAGGATGCCTTCGGATATCCGCAGACCGGGCATTTCCAGTCTCCGGGAAGGGCAGTAAAATCAGTCTTGGATTTGATATACGGGCCTGTCACCGCCTTCGACTGTTCACTTGCTTCACCAACGCCTGTTAAAAGGATCGAATACATCTTCGCTTCTCCTTTTGCCGGGTCATAGACATGACCACACATCCTGCAAATATAAGTATCCATCATTGTAACCTCAAAAAATTATTTTTTCAGGAATATTTTCCCGTAGACCGGCTCCCCTTTCCTCTTGGGATGGCGTTCCCCCAGGTCCCCGATGTACTCATCAAACATTGCCGTGGTGCCGTCGACCTCAAGTTCCACGTTCTTTGTGTACTTGAAACCAGGCATCATCAGCCCGATCTTTCCAAAGACGATGACCTCACCCTTTACCATCTGGCCACCGACACGGCGGTTGACATTGCCCTTGATGACGATCCTGCCCCCCTCTGCATGGGTTGCGATGTGGACATCAGCATTACCCTCAACGATCAATTCACCGCCGTTCATGAAGGTGCAGATATCGGAACCTACATTCCCCTTCACACGGATTAATCCACCCTGCATACCCCGCCAGTCGCCACGGTATGATGCGCCGAGGTAGTTGCCTGCATTCCCTTCAATGATAAATTCGCCACCCTCCATGCCAAGGCCGCAGAACGAGTGGACGTCTCCCTTAACGAGGATCTTGCCACCTTTCATCCAGCCACCGGTATACATATCGGTACTGGAATTTACAATCACTTCACCGGCAGTCATCTTGACACCAATGTACTTCATCTTGGAGCAGTCGCCCTTGAGAATGATCTGGGTGTCTGCTGCGGTTGCTCCGGTCTCGCCGGCAATGGCGAAATATTCTCCCAGCGTGGTGTCTTCTTTTCCCTGGTATGCCGGCAGTTGCGCGATTTCATCAGCCTTTTTTCCTGCAAATGTGTCAGGAGTGATGTTTTCGCATTCCAGGTAGAGATCCGGTGCCTGTTTCACCGTCAGTGTTATCGTTTTCATTTTCTTTTCACCCCCCACTTATGTAGCATCCACCGCAATCACGTACGGGTGCGGCGCATAGCTGTCGGGCACTGAGTAGTTGGCCTCGTTGATACTGTAGTACTTGAGGAATTTCTCTCTTACATCGTGCGCGACCTGCTTGTTTTCCTTAACTTTTACATCCACCCAGAAGGTGCGTTTCTGTCCGTTGTCGACAACCTGTCCGTCTTTTACACAGATCTTTCCGTCCTTGAACAGGTACGCAACTGCGGAGAATGCCTTCTCGTACTCCTCAGGGTCTGATGGCAGTTTTCCGGGGTCCAGGTTGTAGATGGCAATATCGGCATTCATGCCGGGCTTGAGGCCCCCATAGTCCTTTCCAAGACCTAGTGACCTGGCAGGTCCTGAACGTGTCATTCCAGCCAGTTCGTAGAGCGTAATCTCACGGTCGATCTCTGCGAGGTTTGTCGCACCAATGACTTTATCCGCATTCTTGAAGGTGTTGAGCCGCTCGTCACGTGCCTTCTTGCTCATCAGCCACTTGAAGACACGGGGGTACCGGGTGAAAGGTCCTGCGTTCGGGTGGTCAGTAGTGATGAAACAGCGTTCCGGGTCATTTGCATAGAGTGCCAGTTCAAGACCGATTGCCCACTGGATTGCACAGACCTTGATGTCAGGGCTGTAGATGTAGGGGACAACGCCAGCTGCAGTCTCCAGTTCGACGTCAACATTTGCCCACTTCAGGTGGTTGAGTCCACCAAGGTGGTGCTCGAACGGACCGTCCGCGGTCATCGTCGTTGTCTCATCAAGAGTAACGTTACCGGTATCGATGGTAAGATTATCCTGCTTGTTGACGTAGTCCATGACTTCCTTTGCCTTGGACTCGAAATTGCCCCAGTTATCGCCGCCGTATGAATGGAACTGGAGGTGGGTCTGGTGCATCACCTGCTTTCTGCCGAAATTGTTCTTTGCCTTGAACCCTTCTGCAAGTTTAAGGGTATCAAGAGTCGTCTGGTAGCAGCCCGGGTTGCCCAGGTTGTTTCCATGGATGTGGATGGAGTGCGGCAGGCCAAGATATTCGTTGGTTTCGATGAGACCGGTAATGATATCTGCCGGTGTGATGTCGAAATAAGGCACGGGGTCATTGACCGATAGACAATTCAGTCCCCATGCCCAGGCTTCTGTTCCACCGGGGTTGACTACTTTAATGCCGTATCCCTTGGTCTGGTTGAGGATCCATGCAACATATGCCGCATTGTTCTCGATTTCATGGTTCTTGAGATACTCAAGCATGAACCAGTTGTTACCGAAAACCGGGAGTGCTGCCTCATCAATGATCGGGGTATCGTGGATCTCTTCATGCACATGTCGTGCGTAAAGCGGGGGCATTGCAGCTTCCATCGCAAAGGTGTAACCCATGCGGGCGTACTCATAGCCGGTTTTGAAGACTGTCGGAATTGATTTGCCGCCTTCGATCCTCGTCATGCCCGGCTTCTTATGCGAATCGAAGAGTTTGTCCTCGGGGCGGAACCAGCGGCCCAGGTTGACCTTTGGCCCGGCAACATGGGCATGGATTTCCATTGCCCCTGCCATTATTGACTTGCCCTTTGCATCGATCTGTTTTGCCGATGAGGAGAGAGCCGTCGTCTCGACGATCTTTCCATCTTTTACGGCGATGTCTTTCCTGTCGCCCTTGATGCCCTGTACCGGGTCGAAGACGTGTCCGTTCTTTATAAGATATTCCGACATTATTGCGCCCCCATCAGTTGGTCTACGCGTTCATTGATCTTTGTGAGCAGTTCAACGTCAGTCAGCATGCCGTCCGGTGCATCAACAACTTTCCTGGTCTCAATTGGCACGTTATCCATACGATAGGCGCACCCGCCAGTCTCGACCCCGACCATCGCGACCGGAATATGGAGGTCCGAGATCTCGGTCGACATGTTGATATGCGGGTCCACGGTCACGGTCGGTTTCCTGGACATGCTGATAACCGAATCAATTGGGAAATGGGCGCCTGGATCGGTGGCGATATTGAAACATGCCTCAACTTCATTTCGAACCAGAAGATCGACCGACGTTGTCTCACCGGTCTGGTACCGTGCCTTTGTCCTGCGTGAGAGATCCACTGCATAGGGGAACCCGTACTGCCAGGAGAGTACCTGGCCGGAACCGGTTACGTTCCAGTGGCCACGCATGGCTACGATCGAGAACTTGGTAAAGTCATTCAGGTCACGGGTAAGGCTGATCGCAATGTCGATGTTGTGGTTCCTGCCAAGGGTGTGGGTAAGGCCCATACCGAAGAAGATCACGCCAAACCGGGCGGTCTTTAAGTCTTCTACAATCTCAATGATCTTTTCCCGGGGGACTCCCGCAACAGTAGCCGGTAGTTCTTCGCCCCTTGCCGCAGTACGTAATGCATTAAAGAGTTCGTAGTCGTGGCCCTGCTCGACCTGGATGAATTCATCCGCACAGCGTGCGGTATCCGTGTAGCGGCAATCAAAGCAGTAGATCTTGCGTCCTTTATGTCCTTTGACGGTGAAGAACCCACGGGGGAATATGGAGTACCGGGACATGTGCCGCGGATGGGCGTGTGCCGGGTTGCATCCCCAGAAAATAACGCGGTCTGCACGGTTCTTGACTTCCCCGAGCGTGCAGCTTGGAATACCAACATCCTGGATTGCAATAAGTGATGAGCCGTGGCAGACCGTTGCACAGTTATCAACTACACCACCGACTTTTTCGGCAATCTCGTGTCCTACACTCATCGCCTGGCAGCTGGTGGATGCCCAGCCGTACATCAGGGTCTTTCTTGACTTGACCAGCATGTTGGCGGTCCAGTCAATTGCCTCGTCATAAGAGACTTCCTTGAACGTGCCGTCCGCCTGCCGCATGCGGGGGCGGGTGATACGGCCGGGAAGACTAGAATGGTTGAACTTCTCTGCACCGATTGCACAGGCATTGCGGACAGAAAGGATCTTTTTGTTGTCATCGGAAACCGTAATTTCCAGGTCGTCACAGAGTGTCCCGCAGAACGGACAGGTTACATCAGTTACTACTTTTGTCATTTGCACATCACTTCTTCAAGAGTCCGCAGGCGTCTTTGACAACATCAACCGCGCTAAAGATCGGTTCATTCATGGCAACCTCTACCGTTACCGGAAATCCTTTGAAACATGGTTCCCCGGTAGAGAAGGTATATGCCGGGACAATCCTGTTTGCCCAGGGGCCCATCGGTATGTGGCAGAGACCGGGGTAGAGGTCCTGGCGTGTTTCGACCGCCTTTACAACCACACTGCCGACAGAACTCGTGACCCTGACATTGGTGTTTTTCCAGACGCCTAGTTTTTTAAAATCATCGCCGTGCATTTCGATAATCGAACAGGCATTGAAGTACTTCTGGGACGTTTTGCCTGCCTCCATGCCGACACCCTGCTGGATGCTCCGGCATGTGATCATGTTCAGTGAAATCTTACTTGTCAATTGTATCTCCTCAGGAATTTGATCTATTGTAATCCGAATGAAATGTAATCCAACATCAAGGACGGGTTATGTATGGGCCATGTATCGGCTGTCGCCTCTCCCCGTGAGGGTGATCACTTCATACGGGCATGCCTCGACACATACACCGCAACCTGCACAAAGTTCAATCTTGAAATCGAGGTTGACGGCGATTCCATCCTGCACCTGATAGATCTTTTCCTTCGTTACCGGATCAATCGTATACAGTTCAAGGGCATCAACCGGGCATGCGACGACACAGTTACCGCATCCGGTGCACCGTTCTGAATTTACATGTACTGCAAAAGCCATGGTATCACACAGAATTCATATGAATAGGTTGTCATACCGAAATGTAATTAAATTTTAGTATTTAATATAAAAAAATCAATATTATTTAATTAACCTTGAATTTTATTGATAGACAACCTATTAACCCATTGTCAAAAATGATCAAAGTTACTATAAATTATGAAACTTGAGGAGATAAGGGAAAATCAAGGAATATAAATCACGCAGCGAAAATCAGAAATTCATTATTTACCTGATCACAAGGACAGGATTACTGAAATATCACACGTTACGATTATCCCAACGCGCCGAAATAGCAAAACAGACGAATGGAAATATCGGGAATATAATACGTGTTCCGTGACCTTTGCTGATCAGTTACCCACGAGAGTTATTTTTCGTTTTATCTGTTCATGAACCGCAGAAACAACGAAGGATGCGGTTTTGAAATCTTCTGCAACCACTGCAATCAAAAACTCACAGCAGGTAGAAAAATTCCAGCAGTTTCTAAGCCCCACAGCTACCTGCACCGGGTAATAGTCTTGAGATATTTCAGTGGAGATCCCAGCCACAATCTTCTGGAAAGTTGCGTATCCCGAAGAGTACTGTTGTTCGGTCAACGTTGCGGGAATTGAAACCGTCATCACAAAACCCATGGGTGATTGATCTGGTATCGGCAGGATTTTTGTTTTTGTGCCGTCCTGCCATCCCACCACAGGGCCTATGGATTTTTCAATGCATGGCAGGGGACAACCCTTAGCCTTCAAACCTGCCTTTCTTAACCCAGCTTCGATACCATTCAACGTATCATAGTCCGGAAATTGATCCAGCCCGTTCATCACTTCATCCAGGACCGGATTCCTGAACAGGACCTTGTCTGATTCGAGATCGCCAATTACTATTGCAGGTAATCCTATTGTTTTGAATCCTTCTATTACCGTGAATTCAATGCACTGGTCTGCAAGAAGATCGAGTATCGATGCCAGATCGTTATCCCTGATAGCGAGGACGGTTTTTTCAGAATCGATTCCTGCAGAGATATTGACACCACGTTCGAAAAAAACCGTCGTATCTTTCCCTTTCTCCAGGCTGTAATTGTGGTGGCCCAGGTGCTTGATTGTTGCAACCGGACCAAGTCCCTTAAGTTCCACTACAAGTCGGGAGATGAATGTGGTCTTCCCCGAACAGGAATGCCCGATAATATTGATTACTTTCATCGCTGGTATCTCCCCTCATTGCAGTATCGCATAATTCAGCAATGACATTGTTGGGTGGATAAGAATTTCTACACTTGTATGGTAAACCCCACGAAAAGAAAAGATGCCGCAAAATGTAACAGCTGGTGCTGTTGGAAAACGCCCAAGACAGAATCAGGAAAGGACTCTGTGATGGAACATTTTCCAATGATTACCCTTAACCACATCTCAATGATGTGGTCATAATATTGTGGTAGTACCTGCAATAAATATGTTGCCTTTTTGATAAATGTTAATAATATTTAATTAATATTGGAATTATTTTTCATTCGTTAAGCAGAATAAAAATTTAAAATATCGTGTACATTAATTTTAGTTGATATATTATGAGATTCACTTTAATGGCCATGAATACTGTTATACCTGATGATATGAAGGTTTTTTCCCCACACCAGGTGATTGGAAAAATCAGAAAAAAACCTACCAGGGCCAAAAATGATTACTCCTGGTATTTTCCAGAATTCATCGGGGTAACCAGAAGTGCGACGCTGTCGTGGTCACATTCAATCAGGAGGTGATAATCCAGTACCGGGACCATGTTCTGAAATCGTATGCAGTTAGCACTCCGTCGATGAAAAACGTGTTGTTCTTCCTAAATTCGCTTTGCAGTTTCTCTCTAATAACGTGTCATTAATTTCAGACCTGGACATCAATTCAATGCCTTGCCAACCATGAGAAAAATTCCGCCATTTTCCGGCCCCGTTATTCCAAAAATAAGGAGGGTATTTTCATTGCACCACCATTTAACTAACCCCCTACCAGCCGATGCCCGGATTTTGGGTTGTTATCGCCGTAATTATTGCCAGTTTCGTAAAAAAGCGAATTATCAGGCATATTATTAAACAACCCCAATCTGCCCCTATTTTATCAGTATCTAAGCCCGTAATGGACTTGGATCCACTTCCACCTACCATAAAGAGATAAATGGCCTGACTAAAAAGCGGGTACGTTAGCAGGCATGGAATTCGACACCCATGTCTCTACAAATTGTTGATTGTGACTATTTCGACAGATTCTACAGAATCTTGTCCTGCTCTCTTCCTGGAAGTTTGTGCTCACCTGGTGCACGATGAGAATAGCATTCTGGATGAGGGCTGAAGGAATTTTTGTTTTTCCCTTTTCCATTCTGATTGTTAGCGGGTCTGCTAATTCCTTTACGTCAACCTTCACATTATCCTTGGAATAATGAACGAGGTCAGGGGGGTACATAGTGGCTGTAGTGATATCCACGATTTACCCTATTGATCATGACGAGGTCGCCGCAAAACAATGCAAATGTGGTGTAACCCTGGGCACCCACACTCATTTTCAGCCGTTCAGCGTAATTTTTTCACCCGGTACATCACAAGATCTTTTTGGAACTTAAAGGAAGGACTACTACCGTTTTGCCGGTTCTTTCTGTTGGCATCCTTATATCGCGATACCCTGGTTCTGCCTGGTCCAGCTTGGTGGGCTATGCACAGAATTAATATTCACGACTGAACTGCTTCCTGGTACAAAGGAACCGGGTCTTTTATTTTCCCTTCGTGGATCCTGCAGGTCCTGCGGTCCAAAGATTCCTGGTCAGAAATATGGTGAGTGACCAGGATACACGGGATATCGCGTGACCTTACAACATCCTGGATGTATTCCTTTACGATAGGGTACATGGTACTGTCCAGTGCCCGGAATGGTTCATCAAGGAGGAGGAGGACAGGATCGATTGCTATTGCTCTTCCCAGGGCAACAAGTTGTTTCTGTCCCCCGGAAAGCTGGTCCGCTTTGTAATCTTTTAGTTGGTCCAGATTCAATTGTTTGATTAAACCCGTTACCTTTTTTTCACGCAAAGGTTTTCCCATTCCCATGGCCCTTAACCCGTAGGCGATGTTTTCCGTCACGGTGAGATGAGGAAAAATAGCTGCATTCTGAAAAATATAGCCTATCCGGCGTTCTTCAGGAGGTACATCGATACGCTTCCCCGAGTCGAAAAGGGTTGTGCCATTTAGTACTATATGGCCCTGTTCCGGGGTCATCAGGCCGGCGACCATATTCAATAGTGTAGATTTTCCTGCCCCGTTATTCCCGGTCAGGATAAGGTTCTCCCCTGCTTTGACGGTGAGATCAACGGATAATTCAAAATCCCGCAATTGCCTGGATACGGAAATATCAAGCAATTAAACCCCGCCTTTTTGTGAGGATGCTGATGATGGCCATAATGCCGAATGATATCAACACGAGGAGGATGGAGATTGTAATCGCCGTATTGAAATCTCCCTGCATCGCACCATAAATTGCAAGGGGCATCGTCTGCGTGACCCCGGGCAGGTTACCGGCAACCATGATAGTTGCACCGAATTCACCGAGAGCCCGTGCAAATGTCATAACCAGGCCTGAAAGGAGGCCTTCAAACGTGAGGGGAAGGACGATCGTTGCGAACACAAAGAGTGGCGAGGCGCCGAGGGACCTTGCCGTCTGCTCATATGAAGGGTCCAGCTGCCGGAAGAGGGCTTTCGCCTGCCTGAGGTAAAACGGTGAGGCTACAAAGATCTGGGCCATAATAACAGCGATAATAGTGAACCCGATATCGATCCCGAATATATGGAGGTACTGACCGATCAAACCCATGCGCCCATACAGCAGGAGTAAAGCCAGGCCAGCAACTGCCGGGGGGAGGACAAGGGGGAGGTCAATCAGGATATCCACGATGCTTTTCCCTGGATAATCCATCCTGGAGTGGAAATAGGCAGCCGGCGTTCCTACCAGGACAATGACGCCCATGGCAATTGTTGAGGTAATCAGGCTCAGTACAATAGCATCGATGACTTTTGGTTCTGTGAGAGATGAAATAAACTGTTCCGGATTAGTATGAAAGAACAGGGCAATAATAGGGAGTGCAAGGTATGCTACTACCAGTCCTATACTGGTAACAGCTACAACAAGGGCCAGTGATTTTGATATCCGGAAATGAGTTGCCATGTATGAGTTCGTATCCCATCAATAAAGGGTTCAATATAATTTAAAAAATAATGGAACTGATGTCCTGATCAGGACCCGTATGGACGGAATCCGAAATCAGACAGGATCTTCTGGCCGGCGGACGATAGCATGAAATCCTCGAGCTGCTGGGCCGCTACCTTGTCCACCGTCGAATTGAGAATACCGATGGTGTAGATCTGGAGGACATTGTCATTTATGGGAATATTGATTGCACTTAAGGTCCCATTTTTCGCAGCCTTATAGGAGGACTCATAAACAAATCCGGCGTCTACCTCGCCCAATGCAACCTTCGTGACGACCCCAGGTTCAGTGGTCTCAAAGGTTTTCACATTCTTGTTAAGGTCCTCTTTCCAGGTTGTATTATACGTGCTATTGGCGAGTTTATTAATGACCTGGCGTGTATTCACGCCTACCGGAACTTCAGGGGTCCCCATTGCGATGCGTTTTCCCGGTGTAGCGAGATCAGCGAGCGATTTAATATTCCCGGGGTTCCCTGCCGGGATAATTACGATAATATAATTGGAGGTTAGGTTTTTCACCGTGCTGTTGATGAGGTAACCTTCATTTTTCAGCCCGTTTGTATACGTATTGCTGGCGGAGATGAAAACATCCGCATTGGCACCCTGTTCAACCTGTTGTTTCAGGACCTGTGTTCCATCGAGATTAAATTTAACCGTATTTCCAGATGTGTTAGAGAATGCGGGACCAATTTTATCTGAGGCACCCGTTAATGATGCGGCAGTAAATGCGATCAGTGTTTTTTGTATGGGCTGAGTCGTAGGCTTCATGGTTACAACCGTGGTAGAGGGAGTGGCTGTTACCTGGACCCTGGTTATTGATGTGGGGTTTGTCGTTACCTGTGCAGGTGAGGTGGAAGTACATCCCGCAAATGTTAGAGCGATGCAGAGGATGATGCAAAGAATTGTGCCGCTAAGCAGCTTGTCCTTTTTTATTTTCATAAATATCATCAGATTCATAGGTGCGAATAGAATAAAACGTTTATTGTTTATTCTTTAATTAGTTAATTATATAAAATTAATTTCAATCACAATGTATAAATATACAAATCACTATCCTAATCTGGTGAAACAATGAAGATCAGTGCACGAAACCAGATACCAGGAACCGTAAAGATGATCAAAAAAGGTCCGGTTAGTACAGAAGTAGTGATCACCATCGCTGGGGGTAATGAAATTGTCTCGTCCATTACGACCCATTCTGCGGAAAAAATGAACCTGAAGGAAGGATCGAAAGTCTACGCGGTCATGAAAGCATCAGAAGTGATGGTCGGGATCGATTAAAACCCCTTTTTATAATTCCTTGACACTACAAGGCCCTAATTAAACCGGGTCGCCAGGAGGGCGTCCAGGTATTCTGAAGGATATGCACCGTTTTCCGGGTTGAACCAGACCTCAATACGAGGTTCGCCGATGATACAATGGAGTTCGACAAGACCATATTTATGAATAATATTCACCTGGCCGGATGGCGTATCCCGTGTATATAATTCTTCACTCCCTAAAAAAGCCGCAATGTCTGTTACTGTTACCGGGCGGGACACGCGGTACTCGCGTCGTACCCAATCGGGATAGGGAGATACCGGGTTTGAAAATGGGGAAGACATCACACTATAGTATTTTTCTGTTGCTCTACAAT
>Ga0194039_1000753_pt1 | contig 18684 bp, 11 predicted proteins | sample JunL228m_MetaG_FD_148679 | JGI IMG/M metagenome (GOLD analysis project Ga0194039, IMG submission 148679) | Anoxic zone freshwater microbial communities from boreal shield lake in IISD Experimental Lakes Area, Ontario, Canada - Jun2016-L227-8m | ecosystem: Environmental > Aquatic > Freshwater >... | reverse complement strand
TCATAATATCTTCTTATACACCTCGAGCATCTTTGCAGTAAGCAAACTGCATTCAAATTTCTCTTCAACCGCTTTACGGCCACTGGCGCTGAACTGCCGCAACCTGGACTTATCATTCAGAATGGATTCAAGGCAGCCGGCCAGGGCTTCAGGAGTGTTCGGCTGGTACAGAAGACCTCCGCCTGTTTCCTCTATGATCTCGGGAAAAGCCCCAAGGGCAGGTTGGACCAGGGGAACCCCCGAGGCCAGGGCTTCCAGCTGGTATAATCCGAATGCCTCTCCTTTTAAGACCGGAACGGAAAGTACTGAAACCGATTTAAAAAAATCACCCAGGTTTTCCGGCCCGAAATCTTTATATACTGCTAAATCTTTCTCGATCCCTGCCTGCTGAAGTTTTTTTGCCTGAAGGTGAAAAAATGCCTTATCGTCGCCGGTCATGCCGCCGCTGGCATGCAGTTCCAGGTTCTCAAAGCCGGGCCTGGATTTCAAAAGGATGAAAGCATCGACAAGGACTGCAAACCCGTTATCTTCATAAATCCTCGATAAATATCCTATTGCCGGCTTGATGGGAGGATCAGGAAAATATTCATATTCCGAAGGATTCACCCCGATGTGGACAATATGAACCTTCTCGGCAGGCAGTTGCATTTTTTGCTTCATCACTCCCGCGAAGTAATGGCTTACAGCTACAAAGGCATCCACATCCCTTGCTTTTTCGGCCAGCAAACCCCAGATCTTCCCGGGGTAAGGTTCATTCATCGCATCCACCCAAACATCTTCGTCCTGGAGCGAGCAAACCACAGGCACGCCCACTTCCTCCCTGATCTGTTTTGCCATCCCGAGCAGGAGGGCGTTCGAGAAGTGCACTATATCGGGTTTTTCATGATGTTTAAGAAAGAAGATCAGCTCTTCAAGTTCCTTTCCCTGGTGGCCCTGTTTTCCCATCAGCATCGATTCGGTGAGCTCTTCCAGGCCCTGCGCCCGGGTTGAACCGGCTTTGCTTGCCGCCAGTTTCAGCAGCGGGGCTGAATTGAGCAAATGTTCCATCCAGCCGGGCATATGCCGCAGAAACGGGAAGACCTGCTTGAGGTAAATATTCACTGCCCCGTAAAACACGGGGGTTTCGTGCATGTTTCCCCTGATCGTCAGCGGGAGGTATACCGGAAGTATCATGGCGTCGTGTCCGGCCTTGCGCAGGGCGCTTGCAAAACCTGAATCACGCAGGCAGTTCCCGCAGTAGAAAGTACCCCCGAATCCCGGGACTATATTGACTATTTTCATTACTTCGTTTTTATCATTCCGGGCATATGTACCTCCCGTTTACAACACCCTTTTAATCCTGTTTCTTTGCATCCGCCGGGCCAAAAGCATACAACGTCCCGTCTTCGGCTCCAACAACGATGAGCTTGTCAGTCACCGCCGGGGTTCCGCTAAGCGCACTGCCTGTTTCGTAAACCCAGCGTTCTTCTCCTGTTGCAATGTCAAGCAGGCGAAGGCGGCCGTCGCCAGAAGCGATGACTACAAAATCCCCTGCGATGACCGGGGAGGCATCAACTTTCCCCCCCGCTTTGAATTTCCAAAGCACATTGCCGCCGGCGGCATCAAAGCAGTAAACAGTTTTGCTTTGAGTCGCACTTATGACTCTTCCCGCTTTGATAGCCGGAGATGCCACAAAGGGACCGCCGACTTCTTTTTTCCAGACTTCTTTTTGTGTTTTCAGGTCAACGCAAAAGAACAGCCCGTCGTAATTCCCGAAATATGCCCTGTTGCCGCTGATGGCTGCCGATGCAGGTATGTATGTAAGCATGTTGATCTTCCCCACAAGCTTTCCCGTGGCCGTATTGACCAGGTGGAAAAAGCCGTCACACCCGCCGGTCACAACCAGGTTCCCGGCTATTGAAGGGGTCCCGTTGATGTAATTTCCCGTTGTATATTTCCAGATCCCCCTGCCGGTCAAAGCATCAATGCAATGCAGGTCAAAATCGTAGCTCCCCACGATGAGGCGGACCTGTTTTTTATCGGGGCCCAAAGTCCAGTTGCAGGAACCCGATACCTGCCCGTCGGTGACATACTTCCATGCCAGGGCCCCGCTTCCTGCATCAAGCGCATAAATAACACCTTCGAGAGAGCCTGCATAAACCCTGCCGTTAAGCAAAAGGGGAGGGGCTTCAAAGCTTGCCCCGGCTTTGAACTTCCAGAGTAAATTTCCTTTCGCCGTGAGGGCATACAAACAGCCGTCGTCACAACCAAAATAGATTGTTCCTTTGAAGATCACGGCCGATGATTTAATGCCATCGCCGGCTTTAAAAGTCCATAAAAGTTTTAAAGGTGGGCGGATGACCGCCCCGGAAATGCCTGTCAGTCGGACGTCACCCCTGTATGATGGCCAGCATTCCGTCGACACTTGCTGGGCGCCTGCATCAAGATGCATCAAGATCATCACGGTCATTAAGGTCATCACGGATTTTAATGTATTATTCATGATTCCTGATCTTATATGACAGGGCGCCCGTAGGGCAGGCCTCGATAACTTTCTCGCCTGTTTTGACCAGGGCCTCTTTCAAGGATCCTCCCAGGGGAACGTTAATCCTTACGTCAAATCCTCGCCCCACATAGGTGAGCCCCTTTAATTCGCCTGAGGACCTTGTGATCTCGACACAGTTTCCGCATTTGATGCATTTCTCAGCTTCGTAAACTACAAACTCATGCTGAAACGATTTGGTGATTAGTTTGCGCCCGGGGCCTGCAAAGCGCTTCTGGCGGGCCTGGTATTCGGTTGCGAGGATCCTGAGTTTACAGTTTGCCGGTTTGCGGCAGTCACAGTTCATACATCTTGAAGCTTCCTTCAAAGCTTCGGCTGCGGTAAACCCGCCCATAAAACCTTTCGTTGGTTCATTCCGGTCTGCTGCCGGGCTTTCTTTCAGGTATTCTTCCTGCTCTGCTTCGGCCAGCCGCCCGAAGGAGGAGTTGAAAAGCTGATGGTCAGCTCCCGGTTTTCCTGTTTTGAGGTAATGGTCGGCCGATAATGCCGCGGCTTTACCCTGGGCTACCGAACGCACAGCCATCTGGCGTTTATGGATCACATTACCGCAGGCGAAGATGCCGGGATCAGGGAACCGGGAATGGGGAGCCGGGAACGGGGAACCGGGATCCGTCTCACCTTCACTAAGGATCCGGGCTTCAAGCGTAGCCCTGCTTACTTTCAGCCCATGTTCATCCCGCTCAAGGTGGAAATCAACGGTGATCTGTTTCTCTTCCTTTCCGCTGGCAACGATCACCGCATCATACTCCTTCAGGAGGACAGTCTCAAAGAATTCTTTTGTCACGAGGGTATTAAGCCTGAATTCAGCGCCCATCAGGCCGATCACTTTGATCTCGGCATCGAGGGCCTTGCGGGGCAGTTTGTCTTCGGTGATATGCTGCCTCAGCATTCCCCCGGCTTCCGTATGCTGGTCGTACAATACTGCGAGATGGCCGCGTCGAAGCAGGTAAAAGGCGGCAGAGAGGCCTGCCGGGCCGCTGCCTATGATGGCCACTTTTTTGCCGCTTCGTTCGATGGATGGCAGTAGGCCTGAATACAAACGGGAAATATCATCCGCAGTAAACCTTTTTAAAAGACAAATTGAAACCGCTCCATCGATGGAAGCCCGGTGGCAGGCTTTTTCGCAAGGCGCGGGGCAGATGTATCCAAGTACCAGTGGCAAGGCAATTTCCTCCCTCACGAGCTGCAATGCTTCATTAAACTTCCCGGAGGCGATCAGCCTGTTCATTTCGGGGATATTCATGAAAGCCGGGCAGGACCTGCGGCAGGGGGCTTCACAGTCGCCGGCATGATCGCTTAACAGGAGCTCCAGGGCTTCCCGGCGGGCTTCCTGGATCTCGCGGGAATGCGTTTGAATTTTCATCCCTTCCTGTATAGGGTATTCGCAGGCCGGCAGCAGCCGGCCACTGCCAAGATCTTTTACCATGCACACCATGCAGGAAGGATGGTGGGCTATGCTTTTCTGGTAACAAAGAGCGGGAATGGAAATGCCGAGCAATGCGGCAGCCTGCATGATGGTCATGCCCTCCTCTGCTTCAACTTCCCGGTGATCAATTCGTATCAGCATTCCGCCTGGGCTTTGTCACTGATTATTTTTACAGCATCTACAGGGCATACCTGCCGGCAGATGTCGCATTTGATGCATTTTTCCTGCTCGATAGCATGAACTTCGTATGGCTTGTAGGCTATAGCGTTTGAAGGGCAACGCTGCGCACATTTGGTGCAACCAATGCATTCTTCGTTAATTGTGTAGCGTATGATGGCCGCACATTTTCCCGCGGGGCAATGACCGTTGATATGGGCTTCATATTCATGGCGGAAATACCTCAGTGTGGACAATACCGGGTTTGGCGCGGTCTTCCCCAGCCCGCAAAGACTTCCCGCCTGGGTGCTGCGGGCCAGGTGCTCGAGTTTCTCAAGGTCGGCTTTCACCGCTTCACCGCTTCGTATCTTCTCAAGAAGTTCCAGCATCCTCCGGGTGCCTATACGGCAGAAAGTGCATTGTCCGCAGCTCTGGCTCTGGGTAAACGAAAGGAAATAATGGGCGATGTCGACCATGCAATCCGATTCGTCAAGCACTATAAGCCCGCCTGAACCCATCATGCCCCCCGCTTCCGACAGGGCCTCGAAATCTATAGGCAGACCGGCAAGGGAAGCCGGGATGCAGCCTCCCGAAGGGCCTCCTATCTGGACTGCCTTGAACTGTTTGCCTCCGGCTATGCCCCCGCCTATCTCTTCAACTATACGGCGAATGCTGATACCCATAGGCACTTCAATAAGCCCGCCCCTGTTTACCTTACCTGCCAGGGCAAATACCTTGGTGCCCTTGCTTTTTTCAGAGCCGACGCGGGCAAAGGCAGGAGCCCCTTTGCGGATGATCCATGAAACCAAAGAAAAGGTTTCCGTGTTATTTATCAGCGTCGGGTTCCCGTAAATTCCTTTAACGGCAGGATAAGGCGGCCTAAGCCGTGGTATGCCCCTGTTGCCTTCGATGGAAGCAATGAGCGCCGTTTCCTCCCCGCAAACAAATGCCCCGGCACCTTCGAATATTCTTATGTTAAATGAAAAACCGCTTCCCATCACATTTTCCCCCAGCAGCCCTTCGGCCTGGCAAACCTGGAGGGCTTCGGTGACCCTCCTTACTGCAAGCGGATATTCGGCCCTGATATAAAACAGCCCGTTATGGGCACCGGTGGCATAGGCCGCGATGATCATGCCTTCGATGATGCGGTAGGGATAGGATTCAAGAAGCATACGGTCCATAAAAGCGCCGGGATCGCCTTCGTCACCATTACAGATGATATATTTTTCGGCGGATGGCTGGTCGTGAACCAGCTGCCACTTCAGTCCCGTCGGAAACCCGGCCCCGCCCCGGCCTCTCAGGCCGCTGGATTTTATTTCATCAATGAGCTCCTGAGGGGTCAATGTTTCAAGGCATTTTCTTAATGCCCCGAACCCGCCGGCATTCCTGTATTCATGTATGTCGCACGGCCTCACTATCCCGCGGTTTTCGGTGGCAATATTTACCTGGGGACCCAGGAATTCCGACAAGGGGGTATCTCTTTGCTCGAACATATACTTCTGCACCGAGCGCGGCTCCTCATCCGCCATCAGATCCTCAAACATAGTTACCACCCGGGACTTTAATTTACGGTAGGTCCCTTCGGGTTTAAAATGGCTCAGGACAACCTTTTTTACCTCTTCGGGTTTGATATGAGCATAAAAGGCAGTATTCTCGCCGGGTTTGACGATCTCGAGGATAGGTACCTGGTTGCAGATCCCCACGCAGCCTACCTGTTTAACATCAACACGGATACCTGCTTCGGCCACTGTTTTTTCCAGTTCGTTCTTGACTTCCTGGCTGCCGCTTGCGATGCAGCAGGAGCCCAGGCCAATCCGGATCTCTCCTTTGACTGCAGATGCGGCAATGGCCCCGGGGGAGGCTTTCACATCCGGTTTGCCCCGCCTGAGGAAATCAGAGAGGATGTCACCTGCATGTTCGGGCATCACATGGCCGTATGTAACCTGGTCAATCCTGACAACCGGTGCCAGGGTGCAACAGCCTAAACAGGCGACCTTCTCAATAGTGAAAACGCCTGCCGCATCGGTGTCCTCTTCGCCTGAAAGCTTCATTTCCCTGCGAAGGGCATCATATACAAGAAGGGCGCCTTTCACATGGCAGGCAGTGCCGGTACAAACGCTGACGATGTGCTCACCGGTAAGCTTGCGGCGGAACTGGGAGTAAAATGAAGCCACCCCCTCGATCCGGGCCTGGCTGATCCCCGTTATTTCACAGGCATACCTGAGCGCCTCCGCAGGAAGGTGGCCGAATTCATGCTGTATATCCTGAAGCACAGGGATGACTGAAGCTTCCGAGGTTCCCCTCCGGGCAACGATACGGTCAACGGCAGAGTGTATTGTATCGATATAGTCTTTCAAATCCTTCAGAATAAAATAAAAGAGTTAACGCATGGATTACAAGGTGATTGTACGATCACCCGATCCCATGCCGTTTGAGTTTGTTCAATAATACCGGTTTCACAAATGGTTTTGCAAGATAATCATTGCAGCCTGCCTCAATGGCTCTTTTCTCATCCCCGCTAAGTGCGAATGCCGTCACTGCAATGACCGGGAGGTTTTGCCTGAATGACTTAATCTGCCTGGTAGCTTCAAACCCGTCGAGAACCGGCATTTTCATGTCCATTAAAACCAGGGAGATTTGATCGTTATCGCGGCAGATGTCGACAGCTTCCTTGCCGTTGCATGCCGCAATGACCCTAACCCCGCTTCCTCTTAACATGACCTCTATAAGCTGAAAATTAGCGGCATCATTCTCGGCCACAAGTATGACCGGGTTGGCTTTATCCCCTGGTGTTATGTATGTTTCTTCAGGCAATGGCAGGTCTTCTGTTGCCCCGATGTCGGGGATGGAGAGATAAAATGCAGATCCCTTTCCAAGTTCTGATTCAACACGGATTTCCCCATTCAGCAATTTTGCACATCCCTGTGCAATGGCAAGTCCGAGTCCACTGCCTTCCTTTCCCTCCTGTGGCACATCTTTTCCCTGAATAAAGCTCTCAAAAATGAGAGGGATGGATTCAGCATTGATGCCTACACCGGTATCACTTACATAAAATTCAATCGCCCTGGTACTCTTCTGATAGCCGAGGCAGATCAAGCCTTCACCGGTAAAAACAAGGGCATTGTCAAGAAGATGAGAAAATATCGTTTTTAATAATTCCGGATCTGAAACTACAAACAGAGTCTCTGATTTCAAGGGGATACCAAGTTTTAGCTCAAGGTTCTTATCAGTGAAAAGCGGCAGAAATTTCTCGTATACATGACGCAGCAGCTTATGAAGATCAAATGATTTTCGACTGACTTCAATATTACCGGAAGCCAGGAGGGAAATATCCATATAGTTTGTGATTGTCCTCAGCAAGCGGTCACTGCTTTGTTTAATAAGGGAATAAAATTGCTCTTTTTCTTCCTGGCTGATATCTGACTGTACGACTAAACTTGCAAAACCGAGAATCCCGTTCAGGGGAGTGCGCAATTCATGTGAAATATTATTCATAAAAGCGGTTTTCAGCCTGTTGCCCGCTTCTGCTTTTTCTTTAGCCTCCCGCAGGTAAGAGAAAATTCTCTTTCGTTCAGTGATATCTTCGAATGACGCCAGCATTGAATGAGGCTTGCCTTCGGAATCCTTTACCACACTCGCCTCAACCTTTACATCAAAAAGTCCGCCTGCCTTATTCACCGCGATCAACTCACCCGACCAGGCTTCCTGTAACAATAACTTCCCCATGATCTCAGAAGCTTTCACTTCCATGAGCCAGAAACTGGTTGGTGATTTCCCAAGTACTTCCTGAGGCGAATCATAACCCCATAAACGGAGAAATGCAGGGTTTACATATTTCAGGTTCCCCGACTGGTCGGTAATTGCAAAGGCATTTATTGCAGATTCAATTGCCCAGTCCTTGATCCTCAAAGCTTCCTCGGCTTCCTTTATTGAAGTAATATCAGTAAGGGAGGTAACTCTGACTTTTTTGCCTTTGTAATGCATCATCTTTCCCCTCAATGTACAAGGGAATCTTGTCCCGTCTTTCCTTAGTGCCCGGGCTTCATAAGGCTCTTCATAACCCGCAAGCATATTCTTCATCACCATTTCCCTGTCTTCGGGAACAATCCATTCTGTTCCATACCTTCCAATCGCTTCTGCTGAAGTATAGCCAAACATCTTTTCGGCTGCAAGATTCTGCTCAATGCAGATCCCTTTTTCGGAGAGGAATATTGCTTCGAAAGCCGCCTCGCATAAGCCCCGGTACTTTTCCCTGCTCTCTTCCAGTTCAGCTTCAGACTTCCTTCGTTCAGTAATATCGTCAACAACTGTAAACCGGTACTTTTTATCCTGGATATATATGTTCTCGGCCGACATATGTACACGTTTAATCTCCCCGTTCTTCGCTCTCAGGTCGGCTTCAATATTTCTGGTATTTCCCCGTTTTTTTGCCTCAGTTAATACGGCATTGATAGTGTCGGGTGTTAATATTTCCAGCTCAACAGCCGATTTCCCGATGGCCTCTTTGTTGCTGTATCCCAGTAGATTTGAAAATGCTTCATTGATTTCAATATATACCCCCGAATCGAGATCGGTCAGGCCGCAGGCTGATGGATTGAGGTAAAACAGTTTTGAAAATTTTTCTTCCGACAGGCGGATTTTCGAAATATCCTTTGACACCCCGAACAGCGCAGGGCTTCCGTTCCACGACCCTCTTGAAACTCTTGTTTCTACTGGGATTTGTATTCCCGAACGGGTTATAAGGGGAACCGGGCAATGATCAGCCTTACCGTTCAACATATCTTCAACTATTTTTCCGGCTTCCTTCCGTCTTTCCTCCGGATGAACCATAAGAACCGATTTTCCGGCGAGTTCTTCTTTAGTAAAGCCAAGGCGGTGAATTACAGTTGAATTTGTATGGATAATATTTCCCTGAACGTCAAGTACAAAAAGAAATTCATCAATGGTGTTAAAAAAGGTTTCATAGTTCTCCCGGGTTTGCTGCAGAATTGTTTCGGCCTGTTTGCGTTCGGTTATATCTTCGAATATTCCCGTGCCTCCCGTAACAACCCCATCTTCATTTTTTAAACCAACGAAAATCCCTCTCACCGGTGTCACTTTGTTGGCGGTCACAGAGCTGTATTTCTCCTCGTACCTGCCAATGCCTCCTTTCAATGAATCACCTACGGTCGAGAGCAACTGATGGTCTTTCAGCTGTTTGAACATGTTCATGCCGATCAGGGCCTCCCTTGAGGAACCGATGATTTTGATAAATTCGATATTGACATCGAGAATGGCCCCATCTGTATCGTAATGAAGAATGCCAAGGGGGGAATTTGAAAATATTGCCTGGTATTTCTGCATGCCTTCGTAATACAGCCTTCTCTCCTTCTCCAACAGTTCAAGCTGCTGTTTCAGTTCATTCATTTGCCGGCCCATTTCCTCGATGGTAACATCTACTTTCTTCATAGGTTTCTAATTTAGGTCGTTACGAGCTTGTAGTTACACAGTTTATGCAGTATTATATAGTGCCTTATCACTTTCCGATACAATATAAATTCTTATCCCCCCTGATGAAAATATGCCTGTTTGTGAAAGCAGGAGTGCAGAAGGATCCTTCACCCAGCGGGCATTGGCTGATCATTGAAAATTCTTTATCGGCTTTGATAATATACATCATGCCTTTCTTATCCAGGATATAGACCCTGTTTTCGGCCAGCATGGGGGATGAGTAAACGGGGTTGCCAAAATCATGTTCCCAGTATTTTGTTCCGTTCAGGGCATCATAGCAAACGGCTGTGCCGTAAGAAGTCAGCAGGAAAAGGTATTTGTCGCTTGCAAGCGGGCTGGGCACATCGGAAAGGAATTCGTTGTTTTCCCACAGCACTTTCGGGCTGATGCCGGTCTGTATTGCCGATAATGTGGAGTAATCATTGACAGAAAATACAATGCCTGCGCCATAGGCCAGCGACGGCCCCACTTCCCCTGAGATGCAGTCGATGCTCCACAACTCTTTGCCTGTCAGGGGATCATAAGCGGTTACGCTGGGTTCGGCCGCGAGTAAAAGTTCCATACGTTTGCCGGTATTGATAAGGGAAGGGGAGGACCATGAAATTTTTACATTTCTTGCGGTTTTCCATACCTCTTTCCCTGTCTTTGCCGAAAGCCCTATCACTGCCGGTGAATTGCGCTGGTCGAACTGTACGATAAGGATATCGCGATACATAATGAGTGATGAGGAATGCCCGTAATGGTTGGCCGGCAAACCGAGGTTCTTCGACCATACCGTCTTGCCCTCCATATCCAGGGCGATAAGATCGCCGTTGGCAAAGATGGCAAATACCGAGCGGCCGTCGGTGGTGAGGGTAGGGGCAGCCAGGCCTGTTTCCTTGCTTACGCCTGGCACACCTGAAGGTGAACCGGGGATTTTCACCACCGGCGTTTGCCAGAGAATCTTACCGCTGATCGCATCGAGGCAATAAACTTCCCGTTTGGTTTCACTGGCCCCGCTCAGGAAGAGTTTATCATTCCAGATCACCGGTGAATTATATCCCGGCAGCGGTATGGGGGTTTTCCACCTGACGTTCTTCCCGCTTTTTCCGTCCCAGCTGGCAGGAATGCCTGTACGCTCTGTAACCCCGATTCCTCCTGGTCCCCTGAACGAAGGGAAATTGTCTTTGACTTCTTTCCAGGAAGGGAAGGCAGTTGCCGAATCGTGACTGGTGACTGGTGACTGGTGACTGGTGAAGGTAGTATCGCTGACCACGGTTGCTGAATCGGGGTTCACGGCTCCCGGTTCCCGGTTCCCTGATCCCTGCTCCTTGCTCGCTGCGTTCCTCAGGTCCTTCCCAAGGTCATTATGAGTAAGCCACGCGAGCAGGAGGGTCAGCACAACCAGGGCTATACCTGAATATACCAGCCAATGCCGTTTGAGGATCCTCGTTTCCCAAAACATGAGAGGCTTGGCTGCCGGTTCTTCAGGCAGCTTGGACCTGATGAGTTCTATAGCCTTGATGCAGGATACCAGTACCAGGATGCTGATGAAAAGAAGATAGCCGCCGGTTCTCACCTGCCATTGGGCGGTAAAGAATGCCTTTCGCGCAATCAGGTCCAGGGTGCGTATCTCCTGCCTGAGCTGGTCGTTGGAGGGATCATTCTGGAGTTTTTCAACAAGTACGGTCATGGCCGGTGAGTTCAGGGGATCGGCCCGCCTGACCTGGATGAAATTCACAATGATCAGTACGCAAAGGACTACAGCAAATACAGCGCTTCCAAGAGAAATATTCTCAAGGAGTTTTATAGTGTTCAGTGGTGGCTTGCCGGTCTTCATATTTTTCAGCAATTTCAGGATTTCACGGGACAATAATCAACGCACCTCAGGCAGCTGAAGCATCGTCCTTTATTGGTAACATAATCGGTCCTGTACACCGGTATCATCCGCCCGCCTATCATCAGGGCAATGGCAAGCCCTATGAAACCGCCGAACAGCCATCCGCCGATATAAAACTTCTTTAAAACGGCAGAGGCTTCAGAGTATACCTGGCTTTCGGTTTTACCCGAGGCTTTATAGGCCTTTATTTCAAATGAATCATCCTGGATACTGTTTCCTGCATCCTGCATCACCGAAAGTGCCATGACTTCCTTTGCCAGCTTCACCCTTGAGTCAGCCCCTGCAAGAGTATCCTGCATCCTGGATCCTGCGTAACCGGAAATAAGCACCATAAAGGGGACGAGAATGGTTAGAAGCATCATTTTCTTTACCATGGCAGGCCGGCTTTCAGGGCTTTTTGAAGTGACCGGGATCTCGATAGCGTCGTACGGGCAGGAATGTTCGCAAAGCCGGCACTGAATGCATTCTTTTGGGGTGATGGTAATATGCCTGCGTGAAAACCGGCTGGTCCAGTTGAGCAGGACCCCATACGGGCAAAGGAAGCGGCAGTAAGGACGGGCAATGAATACACCTGAAAGAAGGAGTATGCCGCCGAATATAAACATTCCGAAGGAGGCGTTGAATCGGAAGATCCCAACAAATGGGTCGTAACGGCATATAATGAAATCGGTGCCGGTGGCGGCAAACAATACCGCAAGGCCCAGGTAACAATAGGGAAGGATGCCCAGAACAGTATTTAAACGGGAACCCAGCGCCTGTGGTTTAAAAGCGAAAAGATCCTGCAAGGCGCCGAAGGGGCAAACCGCTGCGCAGAAAGTACGTCCGAAAAAAGCGGTAAAAACGAGCGGAAGAATAAAAAAGAGCAGGACACTGAGCGGTAAAGCGAAAGTGTTATCAAATAAGGCAAGGCTGACATTCTGGATTGCCCCGATCGAACAAACGCAGCCCTCCCTGTAAAACCCGAAGTAGGCAAGTGAAAATACACTCATCGCGAATACCAGTAGCCTGGAGCGTTTTTTCAATACAAGCCAGGTGACAATGCTCAGCGAGACAACAAGAACGAATACATCCATCCAGGCGAGGAATTCCCCCCTGGGAAGAGGTACCAGGGTTTGAGGCTGGGTATAGGTCGATTCAAATTCAGGTTTCGGGAATCGCTGGACCGCCATGGCGGCGGTTGATAATGTAGCAGAGACAAGAGTGAGGATAACGGTTGTGGCAGTCTTGCCTGCAGGAGTCTTTAACGCTTTGGCCGGCAATGGTTTTATCTTACGCATTTCGGACTCCTTTCCTGCCGGCTTCCTCCAGGGGTTCTTTTCCAAAGCTTTTCAAAAGTGACGGCTTGTTGGCCGGCACCCTGGTAAAGGCCTGGGACGGGCAGTTTCTCGCGATGGAACATTCATTGCAGTTCTTGCAACGGTCGTGGCGCACCTGCAGCTGTAATGAGCCATTTCCGAAAGCGGAACATCCTTTAACGCATTTGCCGCAGCCGATGCAGAGTTCCTCCTCAACTGTATATTCGAAGAATGGATCTTCGATGAATTTGCGTTTGAGGGCATTGGTGGGGCAGAGCTGGTGCTCGGCGGCAGTGTCGAGGGTTTTGGTACCCGGTTTGAGGTAACCCCCGCAAAGGTCGCAATAACCGCACATAGCGTAGGCATGGGTGCATTTGACTGCACTTGGCGTCATCACGCAGTTTGTCGCGCAACGGCCGCATTGAATACATTTTGACGGGTCGAGCTGCCATACCATCTGCCCGGCCGCAAGAGCAGCGGGCAGGCTGCAGCTCTGCGATTTGCCGCAGCTGCTGCATGCAAAGCCACCGGAACAGGCGTTTTTATCGCGGGAACGCAATATCACCGAGCCGCTGATCAGGCCCAGGGCGGCTAATATTCCGCCGCGCATCAGTGTATTCAGGAATTCACGCCTGTTTGGCATTTTACTTTTTTACAAAGATCCTTAGCTGTTTTTTTTCCGGGTCAAGGACAATGATCCGGTCTTTTGAATCTGCCGCTAGATCAAGCCCCTTTGTGCCTTCAATGAAAGCTGATGGCGGTGCAACCATACATAGATATTTTCCCTGGGGGGAATAAACCTTGACCCTTTCAATACCTTTTTCACTGGTCACAAATGAACCATCCGACAGAAAGGCAAAGTGGGAGGGGTTACAGCAGCCACAGAACCCGTCGCTACTCATGGATGCCTCGCCCCAGGCTGACTGCAGGCTGCCGTCGTCACCAAATTGTTCAAGGGAATGCCTGCCGGTATTCGCTACCCATAGCTCTCCCTTCTTCCCGATCCCCAGGTCGAAATACGGACTGGGAACTATAAATCCCGGGACATTTTTCTGCGGATCTTTTTCGCCAATGCGGTTGATGAGACGGCCGTTAAGGTCATAACGGTACACTATCTTTTTCCCGGCATCGGCCACATAAGCATAGGAATCGGTAACGGCTATGCTGGTAAGCATTGATTCAGGCGAAACGCTATTCCATTTGCCACAGGGTTTCCCAAGCTGGTCAAAAACCTCCACATGATCCTGTATGCCTATGAAGATCCTGCCTTTTTTATCAAGGGCCATGCAGCTTGCAAGGCCTTCGAACCTGAAATTCCCGTCGGGTTTCCCATCCTTCTGATAAATTTCGAGCCCGTTCTTCCCTGCAACAAAGATTCGGTCCCCCGCCCCGCAGGCGACTGCATGAATTTCTTCAAGGGCCGGCCTGATCGTCAGCTGTTCAATATACCCGTTGCAGGTGCTGTCAGTTTTTCGGAGCTCCCCCATTTTATAATCATAGGGATTTGCCTTGTCGGCTTTCCTGGAAGAGAAGAAGTCGGCAAGCATGATCGCAATTACCCCTGCAAGCATTACAAGCCCTGCAATAATAAATATCTTTTGTTTCATGTTTTTACTGTTTAGCCCTGATGTCGAGGCAGACCAGGGTTTTTGAATCCCTCATAAGCAGGTATCCTCCCGTTATTGCTATAGGGCCCCAGGAATCCTGCCCGTCTATGATCCTTGTTTTATCGAGCACCGTAAACCCTGCCGGTGAAGCTTTCGCGATAGTCAATTCCCCGTCATCATTCAGAATAAAAAATTTTCCATCTGCAAAAATATAAGGCCCCAATCCGAATCTTTCGGTCTTTCCGCTGTTCATCAAAATACTTTTGCAGTCATTTCCCTTGCAGCACACAAACTGGTTTCGTAATGCTCCTGCATCTTTCGGCAGTATGCCGTAGAGGTATCCACCGTAATAAACCGGTGTTTGCTGTTCCGATGCGAGTCCTTCCTGGGGCTTCAGTTTCTGTAACACCTTAACCGTAAATTTACCGTTTGAACCTGTAACCTGGAGCAGGGCCGAGCCTGCCCCGTATCCTGCGCTTACAAATATACGTCCTTCGTCCATAACCACAGGGCTGGGTGCGACAACTGAAGGCGCAAAGGCTGTGGTTTCCCATAAGATCTTCCCGGGACCGGGGCCGCCGGCTGCGATTCCGCAAACACCGCCGATTGCGCAATAGACATACATCTTCTGGCCGGCGAGTGTCATAGGGATGAGGGAGGCATGCGACATTTTCCAGTTATGGGGGTTTGGTGTCTCCCAGGCTTTTTTCCCGGTTTTACAATCCACTCCGATGACCAGTGATTTGCCTCCAACGGCAATGACCGCCGTGTCGTTATCGATAAGGGGGCATTGTCCGGTATACCAGAATGGCACTTCAGCCTGGAATTCCCTGCCAAGGTCAAATCCCCAGAGAAAGGCGCCGGAGCTGCGGCTGCAGCACATTACCTGGCAACGGGGCCCGATCGTAAGAACATAATCTTTTGTAACTGCCGGTATTGTTCTCGAAAGTCCATGGTTGCGTTTCAGATGCACATGGTACCCACGTCTCCAAAGTTCTTCGCCCTTAAGCAGGGAAAAGCACCGCAGTGCGTCTTCCTTTTTCACTTCGTCGTAATCGAGAAGGTATACACGGCCGTCATAAACGGCAGGAGCGGCATGGCCTTCGCCCAGGTTCAGCTTCCATAAAATATGTGTTGAAGGATCCCCCAGCTTCGATACCAGGCGAACATTCTCCTTATTGATATTATCGAACTGCTCACCCCTGAAACGCGGCCAGTTTGTGCCCGGCAAACCGGGTATGGATTTGAACAGAATGAAATCTTCGCCTATGTTCACTTTCTCGGTGGATGCCACAGGTCCTTTCTTCCTGTTGTCCATGCCCGGAACCGATAAGCTGAATGAAGACACGGGATCATGAAAAAACCAGGCTGCCATCAGGCCGAGGCCGAGGATTACAAGGAATGCAAGAATATATCCCTGGTATTTTTTCACTTTATTTTTTCCGGATGTCGTATACCATCAGGGAATTACCATGCCTTACATAGAGCCGGCCGTTCTTTATCACAAGGTGGGACCAATGCTGGGCAGTCCCGAAAGGTACTTTAAAGGCAGAGATTTTTCCGAAATCGAATGGAGTAGGCTGTGCAAGCACAATTTCACCGTTATCCCCGTAAAGATAAAGCAATCCTTCGGCAGAGATGATGTTCCCCTTGCCGGTGACCTTCCCTGAATACATATCGGTCCCGGTTTTCCAGTCGGTGCAGTACCAGGCTTTGCCCGAATCATCAGAGCCGAATATTTTACCGTTAAGGACCACAAATCCGCCCATCCTGTTACCGATAGAGGTGCTTCTCCAGGTCTCGGTGACACTGTTCCCGTCGGCACTCAGTTTAAGCATTACCCCGCCCTTGCCGTAGCCCGATACGCAATATACCGAACCGTCAATGTATTCAGGGGTATTCGCATGAACCGACCAGGTGTTGGGCTGATCAACGCTCCAGAGGAATTTCCCGCTTCCGGCATCAATGCCCAGAATCGAACTGGCTGTTTGGGTAACCAATATCCTCCGGTTATTGTGTGTGAAGATGGCCGGTGAGCAGTAAGCGCTGGCTTCGCCTTTTGCAGCGCATTTCCATAGGAGTTTGCCTGTATTACGGTCAAGGGCGATCACATTGGCGTCGGGCCCCCCGGGCGTGCAAAATAATTTATTGCCATCGGCCAGGAGGTTCTCGGTAACACCCCATTTAATATTTGGTGCATTGAATTCTTTAAGCAGATCGATTGTCCAGATGAGATCGCCATTATCGGCTTTGCGGCAAACGACTTTCCCGAAACCGCTCATAAGGAATATTTTCCCGTCGCAGATAAGGGGGGTGCTGCGCACACCGGGCCAGCTTTCTGTCCATTCCTCCCCGTAAGGAAGTTTCCAGAGCAGTTTGCCATCCAGGTCAAAAGAGTAAAGATAACCTATGCCGTTGAGTTCGCCGTTGATATAAATCCTGTCGGCAGTGACAGCGGCCGAAGAATGTCCCTCGCCAAGCTCGTCATAATGCCATAGCAGGACGGGGCCGGTTTCGGGCCATGATTTCAGCAGGCCGGTTTCGGGATAGATACCGTCGCGGTTGGGCCCTCTCCATTGTGCAACAGTCTGGGCAGGCGACGAATAGCCTATAAGGCTCATAAGGCAGATAACAAGAATACTTCGTTTCATATCAGCAGGAGTTTGAAAAGTGGATCGTACTTCAAAAGTACAATTATTTTTCGTTCAAAGGACCTTAATACCTTGTTTATCAATATCAAAAAAAATGTCGTACCTTTGCGGCCTTATTAATCCGTGTTTCCGGCCAAAGCATTTTTCCCCCCTTAAGAGATTCACACCAAGGACCGGAAAGTCCGTTAGCACATAAATTTTATCATCATGATCACATTTGAAGAATTAGGCATTTCGCAGGAATACGTGAGGGCCGTAAAGGAACTCGGCTTCGAAACCGCAATGCCCGTCCAGGAAAAAGTCATCCCGCTGGTCCTGGCCGAAAACCAGGATATGATAGTTTTGGCCCAGACAGGGACCGGAAAAACTGCAGCTTACGGCCTCCCGCTGATCCAGATGATAGACCCTGAAGTCAACAATCCCCAGGTGCTGGTCCTTTGCCCCACAAGGGAACTTTGCATGCAGATCGCCGATGACCTCAACGATTTTGCAAAATTCAACAATGACCTCACCACCCTTCCTGTTTTCGGTGGAAGCAGCATAGATGTTCAGATAAAAGCCCTCAGGAAAGGGATTCAGATCGTTGTGGCCACGCCGGGGAGGCTCCTTGACCTCATCCGCCGTAAGGCGATAAAATTAAACCAGATCAGGACCGTGGTTCTGGATGAAGCGGATGAGATGCTCAACATGGGTTTCAGTGAAGACCTGAGGGACATCCTTGAAACCGTTCCTCCCCAGAGAAGGGCCCTGCTGTTTTCAGCAACGATGCCAACGGAAGTGGCTTCAATTGCAAGAAAATACATGAAGGATCCTATCGAAGTGACCGTAGGAACAAAGAATTCAGGCGCCGAAAACATCAAGCATGTTTATTACACCGTACATGCAAAAGACAAATACCCGGCATTAAAACGCATCGTGGATTTCTATCCTGCCGTATACGGCATAGTGTTTTGCCGCACCCGTAAGGAAACACAGGAGATTGCCGATAAGCTGATCCAGGACGGGTACAATGCCGAATCGCTTCACGGCGACCTTTCGCAGATACAGAGGGATACCGTGATGAACAAGTTCAGGATAGGCCATATCCGCCTTCTCGTTGCCACCGATGTGGCTGCCCGCGGCCTCGACGTTGACAACCTCACGCATATCATCAATTATAACCTGCCTGAAGACCTGGATTCCTATACCCACAGGAGCGGCAGGACAGGCAGGGCAGGCAGGTTCGGGACTTCCATCATACTGCTCAACCTGAAAGAGAAATACCTGATCAAGAAAATAGAGAAGAAGATCAATAAAACTTTCACTTCCAAAACCGTTCCCACCGGCCACCAGATATGTGAGAAACAATTGTTCAGCCTGGTCGATAAAATGGAGAAAGTCGAGATTGACAATGAAGAGATTGATACTTACCTGCCCCAGATCTACCGTAAGCTTGAGTGGCTCGACAAGGAAGGTATCATCAAACGCTTTGTTGCCCTTGAATTCAACCGCTTTCTTGAATATTACAAAAATGCCCAGGACCTGAATGTCCCTGAAGACAATTTCAAGGGGGGAAGGAATGAGAATTCAGGCAAAAAAGACTGGAAAGACAGGAAGCATGGACGCGATGAGGGGGGGAAGCCCGACTGGAAGGAAAGG
>Ga0194039_1000752_pt1 | contig 18709 bp, 16 predicted proteins | sample JunL228m_MetaG_FD_148679 | JGI IMG/M metagenome (GOLD analysis project Ga0194039, IMG submission 148679) | Anoxic zone freshwater microbial communities from boreal shield lake in IISD Experimental Lakes Area, Ontario, Canada - Jun2016-L227-8m | ecosystem: Environmental > Aquatic > Freshwater >... | reverse complement strand
CTCCGTTCGTGGCGGGCGATACCGGCACGGCTCAAACCATCCTGCGCCCGTCGGGCAAGGCCGTCTTCGCGAACGCTCTCGCCGACGTGGTCACCGAGGGGCAGTTCATCGAGGCGGGCACCGCGATCAGGATCCTCTCGGTTTCCGGTGACCGGATCGTCGTCGAGCCGGCATAGAGCCCAGCCTGGCGGCGTGGCGTGCCGCGCCTCGAGAGATTGACTTCCGGGCAAGGATTCAGGCGGAGAACCGGCTGTGGATCATGGAAATTTTGTCCATCACCCCAAAGAATGCGTCCACGACCCGCGGAGAAAAATGGCGCCCGGTCTCTTTTCTGAGGAATTCGCTGGCTTCCTCCAGACTCATGGCTTTCTTGTAACACCTGACCGAAGACAGGGCATCAAAGACGTCTGCGACGGCACAGATCTGTCCGGCAAGCGGAATTTCATCACCCTTGAGCCCGCGCGGATAGCCGCTTCCATCCCACTTCTCATGGTGAGAGATGGCAATCTCCGCCGCGAGGTGGAGCATCGGGTTTTCGCTTCCCGCGAGAATGTCGGCACCGAGTTTCGGGTGGAGCTTCATTTTGGCATACTCTTCGTCCGTCAGCTTGCCCGGCTTCAGAAGGATCGAATCCGGGATGGCGAGTTTGCCGATGTCGTGAAGCGTGCTCGCCAGAAGGATTTTGGAAACGTCAGCGGGCGGAAACTCCAGGGCCTCCGCAATAGCTGCCGCATACTGGCTCACGCGCTCGATATGTTCGCCGGTGTCCTGATCCCGAAACTCTGCCGCCCTCGCCAGGCGTTTGATCGCCTCGGAGTAGGCAAGCTGGAGGTCCCTTGTGAGGTTGGCGTTGCTCAAGGCAACCGCCGCCTGCGAGGCGAGGCAGAGCACAAGCTCCTCGTGCTCCTTGGGAAAAGCCGTGACCTCTTCCGCCCCCGGATGCCGGACATTGATCAGTTGAATGACTCCGACAATGCCGCCCTCCGGGGTTTTCATGGGAACAACCAGCATGGATTGGGAGTGAAAGCCGGTTTTCAAATCGAAGCTGCTGTCAAACTGGAACCCGCAACTGTCGGGAAGGGCGTAAACATCGGGAATATTGAGCGCCATGCCGGTCGCGGTGACCCGCCCCGCGATGCTGGTCGGCAAAACTTCGATGGTGATCGGCCGCGAATCGTTTCCCACCAAAACCTCCGAGTGCCCCAGCCTGTCATTCTGGACCACACTGAACTGGAGTTTTCCGTCCGGCGTCACCAAATACAGCGTGCCCGCCTCGGCGCAGGTGAATCTTCTCGCCTCCAAAAGAATCCGGCCCAAGAGCACGGGAACATTGCGCTCAGAGGTCAATGCCAAGCCAACCTCGACGAGACGGCGAAACTTTTCGGACAGATCGGATTCGATGGGAACGTCACTGCGGTTGCAAGCCATGCCCCCAAAAAAGCAGGAAACAAACCCCGGGGAAAGACACTTCCGCGCACGGGCCGGCCTCGGAACGGTCCCAGCGGTAGTCCGGGGGGGCTTTGGATAAATGAACCGGGGAGCAACACTCTGGACGCAGGCTGACCATTTCCTCGAACTCCCGAATGCCCGCTATTATCCCAAACCATGAACCCGATGATTTCCCCAAGCTTTCTCTTGCCGAATCCACCCCTCCCGCAGATACCTTGGCGCATCGGAATTGCCCCGGAGGGAAAATTCGTTTAGAACAAATTTCATCATGAGCGGATCGGCAGACACAATGGTCAATGTGCAGGTGGACGGCGAGTGGAAGCAGTTCCCGAAGGGAACCCGGGTCATCGACGCCTGCACGGCGGACGGGAAGTCCATCCCGCATTATTGCTACCATCCCAAGCTCAGCGCCCCGGGGAACTGCCGGATGTGTTTCGTCGAGTTGGGCATGCCGAAGATGACCCCCGACCGGAAGCCGTTGCTCGGGGCCGACGGGCGTCCGGAGATCGCGTGGGGCCCGCGCCCGGCGATCTCGTGCGGGACGGAAGTCTCCGAGGGCATGGGGGTGAAGACGAAATCGCCGATGGTCGAGGACTGCCGGAACGGAGTGCTGGAGTTCCTCCTCATCAACCACCCGCTCGACTGCCCGATCTGCGACCAGGCCGGCGAGTGCCGGCTCCAGGAGTTCTCGGTCGAGTTCGGCAAAGGCGAGTCGCGATTCGTCGAGGAGAAGGTGAAAAAGCCGAAGCGGGTGGACATCGGCGAGCGGGTCGTGCTCGACGACGAGCGCTGCATCATGTGCTCGCGATGCATCCGGTTCATGAAGGAAATCGCGCACGATGACGTGCTCGGATTCCTGAACCGCGGCAGCCACACGACGCTCGCGGTCTACCCCGGCAGGCGGTTCGACAGCAACTACTCGCTCAACACGGTGGACATCTGCCCGGTCGGCGCGCTCACAAGCAAAGATTTCCGTTTCAAGATGCGCGTCTGGTTTTTGAAGGAAACCCCGAGCATCGACGTGACCTGCGGAACGGGCGCGAATATCCTCATCTCGAGCCGAGAAAACATCGTTTACCGGATCACCCCGCGCGAAAATGATGCCGTCAATTCCTGCTGGATGCCGGACAGCCACCGGCTCAACTTTCATTATCTGCACAGCGACAGCCGGCTCAGGGAGCCGATCGTGCGCGGCGAGGCGGAGCCGGCGCACTGGCCGCGCGCGCTCGCGGTGGCCACGGAAAAACTCAAAGCCTGCCGCCCGGAGGAGACCGCGATCATCGCCTCCGCACGCATGACGAACGAGGAACTCTTCCTCGTCGGACGACTCGCCAAGGTGCTCGGGATCGAAAATGTGGATGTCCTCCCGCGCCCGCAGCAGGGCGACGGGTTTCTGGTCTCCAACGATGGCAACCCGAATTCCTCCGGCGCCAAGCTGCTCGGCGTCGCGACCGGCAGGCTGCCCGCGATTGTTGAAGGCGTCGAAAAGGGAACGATCAGTGCGCTCGTCGTCGTCGGAGAAGACGCGGTCGATTGCGGGATCTCCGAGGGCGCCCTCCACCGGCTCGATTGCCTCCTCGCGATGGGGATCTTCGCGAACAAGACCACTCCCCTCGCCTCGGTCGTCCTGCCCTCGAGCGCGTGGGCCGAGAAGCGCGGCTCGATGATCAACATCAAAGGCCGCCTCCAGCGGCTCAACCAGGCGATCCAGCCGCCCGGCCACGCCCGTGACGATTGGGAAATCCTCCGCGACCTGATCCAGGCCGTCTCAGCCTCGAACGACCTCGCCTCGATCGAGGATGTCTTCAGGCAGATGGCCGCCGAAACCCCCGCTCTGAGCGGGCTCACCCTCAGCCGGATCGGCGACCTCGGAGTTCAGCTTCCCGGAGCATGAACGTCCTCATCGTCGGCTCCGGCGGACGCGAGCACGCGCTCGCATGGAAACTCGCCCGATCGCCGCGCGTTTCGAAGATTTTCTGTGCGCCTGGGAATGCCGGGACCGCCGCGCTCGGGGAGAACGTCGCGATCGCGGCGGATGACATCCCCGCGCTCGTCGCGTTCGCAAATTCCCGCGACATCGGCCTCACGGTCGTCGGTCCGGATGACTCGCTCGCCGCCGGGATCGCGGATGCGTTCGTGGCGGCCGGCCGGAAAATTTTCGGACCGACCGCGTCGGCGGCGCGGCTGGAATCCTCGAAGGCGTTCGCGAAGGATTTCATGAAACGGCACGGGATCCCGACGGCGGACTACCGGGAGTTCACCGACAGCATGGCCGCTCACGAGTGGTGCCGCACGGCAAAGTATCCGCTGGTCATCAAGGCCGACGGGCTCGCCCTCGGAAAAGGTGTCCTCATCGCGGAAAATCCCTCGGACGCCGCGCAGGCGATCTACCGGTGCATGGATGCCGCGGTTTTCGGGGACGCCGGCAAAAAAATTGTCGTCGAGGAATTTTTGGTTGGAGTGGAATGTTCGATCCACGCGCTGGTGGACGGCGGTTCGTATCTGCTCCTTCCCGACTGCCGCGACCACAAGCGGGCTCTCGACGGTGATCTGGGGCCGAACACAGGCGGGATGGGCACGATCTGCCCGTCGGGCTCGATTGATGAGGCGCTGCGCTCCCGCATCCGTTCGGAGGTGCTCGACCGCTTCCTCGCAGGCATCCAAGCCGATGGCCTCACGTTCCGGGGAATGTTGTTTCCCGGCCTCATGCTCACCTCCGACGGGCCGAAAGTTCTCGAGTTCAACTGCCGCTGGGGCGACCCCGAGACGCAGGTGCTCGTCCGCCGCCTCGACTCCGACCTCCTCGATCTGCTCGAGGCCTGCGCCGACGGGCACCTCGCCTCGCAGAGCCCGCAGTGGGCGGACGGCGCGGCCGCATGCGTGATCCTCGCCTCGGGTGGCTATCCCGGTGCCTACGAAAAAGGAAAGCCCATCGCCGGCCTCGCCGATGCCGCGTCGTGCCCAGAGGCCGTTGTCTTTCACGCCGGAACAAAAGCCGCCCCCGATGGCAGCATTCTCACCAACGGAGGACGCGTCCTCGGGGTCTCCTCAACCGGCAGGGATCTCGTCGAAGCCCGCTCGCGCGCCTACGAAGCGGCGGACAAAATCTCCTTCGACGGACTGCAGCGCCGGAACGACATCGGTGCCGCCAAGAAATGATGAAGCGCGCCAGCTCGGCTGAATCCATCGACTCGAAGGCTTCTTCTGTTGTGGCATGGGCATCCTGCCCATGCGTGGAAGCTCAACAAGGCATGGGCAGGATGCCCATGCTACGGATGGCTTTCTATGGAGCGACGCGTCTCCTCTTCTACCTTCTCGCGATTCCCCTCCTGCTTCCGGCGGACGAGCCACCGGCGAGCCTGCGCGAGGAGGTGAACCGGCTGGAGCCCGCCCAGATTGACAAGGCGGTCGAGGCGATCAAAACGAATTTCCTTTCCCAGCAGTCCCTCGACGACCCCTCCAAGCAAAAGGCGCTTCTCGAGGGGCTCATCCGCCGGCTCGCGCCCGGTGTGGAAATTTGCTCCTCCGAGAAACCCGCTGCCGCGCCCGAACCGGTTCCGTTTCTCGCCGAGATCCTCGACGACCGCGCCGGGTATCTGCGGCCCGGAAACCTCGACGCCGCCACGCTCGGCCAGATAGATTCCTCGCTCGCCAGCTTCACCAATAAAAATCTGCCCGCCGTGATCGTCGACCTGCGCGCCGTGGCGGGCGGGAGCGGGTTCGATGCCGCCGCCGATTTCGCGCGCCGGTTCTGCCCGAACGGGAAAATGCTCTTCACGATCCAGAAGCCGAGCGCCAAGCAGGAACGCATCCTGACATCGAACCAGAACCCCGCGTATCAAGGGATCCTGATCGTCCTCACCGACGCCAACACCTCCGGAGCGGCCGAGGCGCTCGCGGCGACGCTGCGGTTCAACGCGCACGCCATGATCATCGGGAGCGACACTGCAGGCGAGGCGGTCGAGTTCGCGGAATTCCCCCTCGGCGGAGGGAAAGGCCTCCGCGTCGCCGTCTCGCAGGCCGTGCTCCCGGACAACTCCCCGATCTTCCCGCTCGGCGTCAGGCCCGACGTCGCGGTCTCGCTCCCCACGGGCGATCTCGCGAAAATTTTTGCGGCCAGCCGCAAGCAGGGGGTCAGCGAATTCGTCTTCGATTCCGCGCGTCCGCGGATGAACGAGGCCGCCCTCGTCGCCAACACGAATCCCGAAATCGAAAGCACCAGGGATCCCGAGGAGCCTCCCCTGCGCGACACCGTCCTCCAGCGGGCGATGGATCTCGTCACCGCGATCAGCTTCTACAACAAGCACAAATAGGACGGGCTTTCCCACGGGCAAAAGCCGAGGGCGCATGTTCCCGAACCCTGTCTCGACAGGAACGGCTACTTCGCGGCTTTTTTCACCCAGGCAATGAGGGCGTCCGGCCCGCCAGCGAGGTAGCCGGGGTTCTTTGCGATCTCTTTGCCCTTGCTGTCGAGGAGGACGAGCGTGGGAAACCCGTCCACCCCGAATTGAGCCTGGAGCTCCCGGTTCTGCTTTTTCACCTCGTCGGATTGGGGCTTGTTTCTCGGAAAATCAATCTCGACAAGAATAAGGTTTCCCGCAGCAAATTTCTTGAAGCTGTCCTCTGAGAACGTTTCCTTGTCCAGCTTAACGCACCATCCGCACCAGTCGGATCCGGTGAAATCCAAAAGCACCGGCTTGTTTTCCTTTGCGGCCTGTTCCAGGGCGGCCTTGTAGTCGGTCAGCCAACCGTCGCCGGCGAAGACGGTCGAGGTGGCGAGGACGATCGCGGAGAGGAGGAGTCGTTTCATAATGGCTCTACCATCGCCCGGGATTTGTAAATTTCAACCGCAAAGCGACACCACAAAGCGACACCGCAAAGCGACACCGCAAAGCGACACCACAAAGCGACACCGCAAAGCGACACCGCAAAGCGACACCACAAAGCGACACCGCAAAGCGCGGGCCAATCCATCTCACGAGAAAAAAACGGAAATCCCGGCCGCGAGCTCCCCCTTTGCACCATTTCAAACATCCCGCGAGGGTCGTTCGTCTTCAACAATAAATGTCCCACCTGTGACATCTATTGTTGATGATAGAAAAGCAGCATGCGGGAAGAAACAGGCTCGCGGCCTTTGGTTGCTTTCGGAAAGGCCGCGCATTCCACGAGAAAGAACCGGAGATCTCGGCCGCAAGCCTCTCCCTTGCACCATTCAAACGTCCCGCGAGGGTCGTTCGTCTTCTACAATAAATGTCCCACCTGTGACATTTATTGTTGATGATAGAAAAGCAGCATGCGGGAAGAAACAGGCTCGCGGCCTTTGGTTGCTTTCGGAAAGGTCGGGCATTCCACGAGGAAAAACCATTGAGCCGGGAGGAATCTTTGCGGCAGACTTCGCGCATGGGCAACCCATCCGAAACGTATTGTGAAGAGAACATTTTTCAGGCCGGCATCGGCTATGTCGTGGTTTGCCGTCACAAGAGCGGAGGGCGGGTGGAGATAGGCTCCTTTCTTGTGGACGTGCATTGCCTGGGGGTGAAGGACGCATTCTTCAGGGTTTGTGAGGAGGAGGGATTCCGTGAGAAGGTTCTTTCGAAGATTTTTCCCGGCGGGATTCCGGAGGCGAAGCCTGCGTCGTGGGGGCGCAAGTTGGTGGAGGAGGCCGTGCGCTATGCGCGGGATCTCGGGTTTGCCCCGCATCCCGATTACAAGAAGGGAGCCAAGGTTTTTGGCGGGGTGGATGCGTCAGAATGCGGCGAGGAGTTTATTTTCGGAAGCGAGGGCAAACCCCTCTACGTCCAGGGGCCCTACGATGGCCATGCGAAGGCGGAGCGCATTCTGGCGACGCTCCGCGCGAAGCTCGGCAACGACGGGTTTCATTACATCGTTCCGCTCGGGGAGGGGTTTAATGAAATGGAAAACGAAGGTTTCGCGAGGGATTTTGAGGCTGATGACGGCCGGGGCGATCGTGACCTTTGATGCCACCTCTTGGAAATAAACGGACGATAAGCGGCCGGGGCAAACAGTGGGCATTGGGGATCCCGCCTGGGAAAGACCCCTGCCCGCGCTTGCAGGGTCAGAGGCCGAGCGCGGCCGGGTCGAAATTCGGATGGATGTCGGTATCGATCGCGTGGCGGTGTCCGGCCACGAGGTGGTGGGCGGCGGCGTAGGCGATCATGAGGGCGTTGTCGGTCTGGAGGCCGTCGGGAGCGAAGCGGAGGGCGACGCCTTCTTTTCGCGCGGCTTCTGCCGCCACTTCGCGCAGGCAGGTATTCGCGCTGACGCCGCCGCTGATGGAGATGGTGCTCCTCCCGCAGGCCCGCGCCGCGCGGAGGGCTTTGGTGACGAGCACCTCGACCACCGCGAGCTGGAACGACGCGCAGATGTCGGGAAGATCGCCCGCCGCAAAGCCTTTTTCCAAAAATGCCCGCACCGACGTCTTGAGCCCGCTGAAGCTGAACTGGTGGTCGCCGGAGTCGAGCATTCCGCGCGGGAAATCGAAGCGGGCGGGGTTTCCCGACCGGGCGAGGCGGTCGATTTCCGCGCCGCCCGGGTAGGCGAGGCCGAGGAGTTTGGCGACCTTGTCAAAGGCCTCGCCCGCGGCATCGTCACGCGTGCGGCCGAGCAGCCGATAGCGTCCGAACCCCTCGACATCCAAGAGCAGGGTATGGCCGCCGCTCACCACGAGAGCCGTGTGCGGCGGAATTTTTTCCTCTCCAAAAAACGGGGAGAGGAGGTGTCCTTCGATGTGGTTCACGGCGACGAACGGGAGTCCGGCCCCGATGGCGAGGCCTTTCGCGGCCGAGGCGCCCACCAGCAGCGCGGCCGCGAGCCCGGGGCCGGTCGTCGCGGCGACCGCGTCGAGGTCGCCGACGCGAAACCCGCCGAGCGCCCGCCCGACGATGAACGGCAGCGACTCGAGGTGGTTGCGCGAGGCGACCTCCGGGACGACCCCTCCGAATTCCGCGTGGATCCGCGCCTGGCTGAAGATCTCGTGGGCGAGCACTTCGCCGAACCCGCGCAGCACGGCCGCGGCGGTCTCGTCGCAGGAGGTTTCGATCGCAAGGACGGTCAAGGGAATGCTCAGCGCGAAAGGTCGCCCTGCGAAAGTGTCTTGAAGCCCTCGCCGCGCAGCACATTGCTCGCGCAGTCATTGTCGTCGAGGTGCATCGCGAGGACGGCGAGGCCCCTCGGGCGGATGAGCAGCGGGTAGCTGAAATAGACATTCACTTCGGCCATGAGCAGCGCGGCGAGCACCTTGGCGAGGTCGCCGGGCCCTTCCTTGAGCTCGACCAGCAGCATCTCGCAGTCGCTATAAGGGACGTCGTGCTCGTGGAAAAGCTGCGCGACGCGCTCGGGATCGCTCACGATCATCCGCCCGATCGCCGACTCCGAGGAGTCCACGATGCTGAGCGCGAGCACGACGACATTCTGCTCGTTCAGCAGCTTGACCACCTCGAGCAGCGCCCCGACCTTGTTCTGAAGAAAAACCGAAAACTGGCGGACGAGCGGGCTGCGCAATTTTTCTGCGGTGGCGGCGGGCATCGGATTACTTGTAGGAATAGACGAGGCAGAACTCGGCTTTGTCCCCGGCGACGAGCGCGATCCGGACAAAATATTTTCCGCTTGTGTCCGGGATGAACCCGGCGGCGGCCGAGGCGCCGTCCTGGAAAATCTCGGTAGCGACCGGAAGCCCGCTCTCGTCGAAAAGCGTGACCGACAGCTTGGCCTCCGGAGGCAGCGCCGCCGCCGAGAACCAGTATTCGTTCCCGGAAAAAAGGTTAACCTGGAGGAACTGCGGTTTGCCGGCTTCGAGGGTTCCCGACCAGAAGCCGTCCCGGATTTTGTACCCGTCGTTCGCGAACGCCCCGGCGAGGTCGAGCGCGCGGCTGCGGGCGGTGACGGGCGGCGGGACGGCATCCTGCGCGGCGAGCAGGCCGGCCGCGCAGAGAAAAAAGACGAGCTTCTTCATGGGACTTTTTCTCCCGAGGAAATGGTGTTGACCAGGCTGAGCATCGTGGCGGCGAGTTCCTGGACCGCCTCGGGCGCCAGAGGGGCACGGTCTTTGGTCTGAACCAGCGCGAGCACGGCCACGAGTTTTTTCCGCAGATCCGCGATCAGCGGGCCCTCCCGGAGCTTCTCCGGCAGGCTGTCCAGTACGGACAGCAAATACTCGACGATCGCCGGTTGCCGGAGAATGCCCGCAAGGCCCGGGCTGTAGTTCTTTGAAATAAATTCCGCCGCCACCTGGGTGCCGCGAATCCATGCGCCGACGGTCACGAGGATGACGAGATCCTTGTCCTTCTGCTCGACCATGAGGAGCTTGACCTCGTTTTGCGTGGCCTCGAGCTCCTCGCGCAGCGTGCTCCAGTCGTTGTTCTCCGCGAAATCGAAAATGCTGTTTCCTCGGCGGAGGAGCCGCTGGCTGTCGTTGTCATTTTCGCGGGCGAGCCCGAGCTTCTTCGCGAGGTTGATGATTTCCTTGCCGGTATTTTTGACCCCCTGTCCGTCCTGGGCCTCGACAGCGAGGTAGCCGTCCGCCACGAGAACCCCCAGCATCAGGGCCATCTGCTCGCGGCTTGCGGTGCTGGCGGCGGTCTTGGGCTGGAACATCTGCTTCCAATTCGGCTGCCCGCAATCGTCCAGCGCCGCGAAAAACTCTCCCGGCGATGGGATCGTGATCACGTCGGAGACGGCGGCGGATTGGATTTGGGCCTTCGTCATCGCCTCGGATGCCGGGATCCAAGCCGCCGGACAAACCGCGAGTCCTGCCGCAAGCAAAGCACAGCGCATTGACATGGGAGAATTCTTTACACGGTTCGCGGAGCAATGGCCAGCGGGAATCGCAACAAATGCCGGAGGGGGAGGCGCTCGCCCGGGAACACCTGGCGCCGCAGAAAAGTTGGCCCCCCGCACGGGCGGCGGCGAAGATCGCGCGTTGACACCGGGCGGGGCGCGCGTAGCGTTGCGGAAATATTTCATGGAGCAGAGCGCATCAGAGTTTGTTTCCCGGGCCCCGGGGTACTGGGGGGAGGAACCTCAATGGCACGATTGGCGGTGGCAGCTGAAAAACCGGGTGACCACGCTGGCCGGGCTCGAGCGCCATCTCAACCTCACGCGCGGGGAGCGGGCGGGCGTGCTGCTCGCGGGGACGAAGCTCGCGTTTGCGGTGACGCCCCACTATTTCAACCTGATCGAGCGCGACAACCCGGACTGCCCGATCCGGCGGCAGGTGATCCCCCGGATCGAGGAGGGCTGCAATTCGGCATGGGAGAGGGCGGATCCCTGCGGGGAGGATTCCGCGATGCCGGTGCCGGGGCTCGTCCATCGGTATCCCGACCGTGTGCTTTTATTGGTGACCGACCGGTGCGCGTCGTATTGCCGGTATTGCACGCGCAGCCGCGTGGTCAGCGGGGCGGGAGACCAGGAGTTGCACACGGATTTTGAGGAGGCGTTCGCGTATTTGGAAAGGCACACCGAGGTGCGCGACGTGCTGCTCTCCGGCGGCGACGCGCTCATCCTTTCCGACGAGAGGCTCGAAGGCCTGATCCGGCGGATCCGCGCGATCCGCCACATCGAGATCGTGCGCATCGGAACCCGCGTCCCGGTTTTTCTGCCCCAGCGGATCACCCCTCAGCTCTGCGAAATGCTGAAGAAGTATCATCCGCTCTGGATCAGCGTCCACGTGAACCACCCGCGCGAGCTGACGGTCGAGGCGCGCGCCGCGCTCGGGCGGCTGGCCGACGCCGGGATTCCTCTCGGCAACCAGAGCGTCCTCCTCGCCGGGGTGAACGACGACGCGGCGACGATGCGGGAGCTCGTCCACAAGCTCCTCATCTGCCGGGTGCGACCGTATTACCTCTACCAGTGCGACCTGATCCGGGGCTCGTCCCACCTGCGCGCCTCGGTGGCCAAAGGAGTCGAAATCATCGAGTCACTGCGCGGGTTCACGACCGGCTACGCCGTCCCGCAGTTCGTCATCGACGCGCCCGGCGGCGGCGGGAAGGTGCCGGTCAATCCCGGATACGTCCTCTACCACGACAAAGAGAAAGTGGTGATCCGGAATTTCGAGGGGCGTGTCTTTGAATACCCGGAGCCGGGCGAGGAGCGCGAGGTCGCGCCCCACGACGAGCTTCTGCCGGCCTGAGGGATCCATGGGAGGAGGCATCATCATCCGTCCGCGCTCGCGGATCCTGCACGGCCACGACTGGGTTTACTCGAGCGAGGTTTTGAAAACCTTCGGGAGCCCGGAGGACGGGAGCGTGGTTTCAATCAAGGACGGGCGCGACCATCTGCTGGGCGTCGGGATTTACAACGCGAAGTCGCAGATCGTCGTGCGGAGGTTCTCGCGGCGGCGGCAGGATCTCGATGAGGATTTTTTCCGGCGTCGGATCGCGCAGGCGCTCGAATACCGGGCGCGCGCCGGCTGCCGTGCCGATCTCGGCCGACTGGTGTGGAGCGAGAGCGACGGTCTGCCCGGCGTGATTGCCGACCGCTACGGACCGGTCGCCGTGCTCCAGACGCTCACCAAGGCGATGGACATGCGGAAGGACGTGATCGCGAAGGTTCTTCTGGAGCTGAGCGGAGCGGCCTGCGTGATCGAAAGAAACGATGCTCCCGTGCGCGCGGCGGAGGGCCTCGAACCCGCCGCCGGCGTGCTTCTCGGAGAGCCTCCGGGCCCGGTCGTTGTCGAGGCGGCGGGGGTTGCCTTTCTTGTGGATCCGCTCGCCGGACACAAGACCGGGCTCTACCTCGACCAGATCGCTTCCTACGCGATCGTCGCCTCGATGGCCGCCGGGCGGCGTGTGCTGGATTGCTTCTCGAACCAGGGCGGCTTCGCACTCGCCTGCGCGAAGGCCGGGGCGGCGTCCGTGACCGCGGTCGAGTCCGGCGCGGAGAGCGTGGTGCGGCTGCGCGAAAATGCGGAGAGAAACGCCGTCGCGATCGAAGTGAAGCAGGCCGATGTCTTCGAAGTGCTGAACCGCGGCGGCGAGTTCGACCTAATCATCCTCGACCCGCCCTCGTTCACCAAGGCCCGGGCCAAGGTGGGCGAGGCACTGCGCGGATACCGCGACCTGCACGCCCGCGCCGCCCGCCTGCTGGCCAAGGGCGGCCTCCTCATCACGTTCTCCTGCTCGCACCATGTCGCGGCCCACGAATTCGAGGAGGCGGTCTCCGAGGGCCTCCAAGACGCGAAACGCAACATGCGGCTCCTCCGCCGGATCGGCCAGCCGCCGGATCATCCGGTCGTTCTCGGGCTACCCGAGACCGAGTATCTCAAAGGGCTCGTTCTCGAGGCGATGCCCGGACGATAGCTTGCCCGCCCGACGGAAGGGCCGGGCGTTGGCTCCGCCGGATTTGCGGATCAATTGCGCGTCATGCGCCGGACGAGGGCATCGGCCATGTCGGCGGGCGTGGCGGCAACTTCGATTCCCGCGGCCTGCAGCGCTTCGATTTTTCCGGCTGCCGTGCCTTTTCCCCCGCTGACAATCGCGCCCGCGTGCCCCATGCGGCGGCCGGGGGGTGCCGTGGTGCCGGCGATGAATGCGGCCGCCGGCTTGTTGCCGTGGATCCCGAACCAGGCGGCGGCTTCCTCTTCGGCGGTACCGCCGATCTCCCCGATCATGATGATCGCCTCGGTGTCCGGATCCTCGTTGAACATTTTCACCACGTCGAGATGGGAGGTGCCATTGATCGGATCCCCGCCGATCCCGACGCAGGTGGATTGCCCGTAGCCGCGGCTGGTGAGCTGCCAGACCGCCTCGTAGGTGAGCGTGCCGGACCGGGAGACGACGCCAACTTTTCCGGGCTTGTGGATATACCCGGGCATGATCCCGATCTTGCATTGCCCCGGCGTGATGATCCCGGGGCAGTTCGGGCCGATGAGCCGGCTCGAGCTGCCTTTCATGCCGGCGCGGACGCGCATCATGTCGAGGACGGGAATCCCTTCGGTGATACAGATGACGACTTCGATGCCGGCATCCACCGCTTCCATGATCGAGTCCGCCGCGAATTCCCCGGGGACGAAGATCATCGTGGCGTTGCAGCCGGCCTGCCTCCGGGCCTCGAGCACGGTGTCGAAGACGGGAATTTTTTCGTCGAACATCTCGCCGCCGCGCGCGGGAGTGACGCCGGCGACGACGTTCGTGCCATATTCCATGCACTGCCGCGCGTGGAATCCGCCGGCTTTTCCAGTGATCCCCTGCACGAGCAGGCGGGTGTGTCTGTTAACGAGGATGGCCATTTTTTTAGAAAATGTGGAGTGTGAAATGCGAAATGCGAAATGCGAAATCCCGGGAGCGCACGCATCTTGCGTGTAGGACATCCGGCATCCTGCCGGATGCCAAAGTCACCAATGCGGATGTTCTATTCATCGCGATCTCCTGCGGCATTGGCGGCGGCGACGACTTTTTTGGCGGCGTCGGCGATGTCGGTGGCGGCGATGAGCGGGAGCCCGGAATCGGCCAGGAGCTTCCGTCCGGCCTCCACGTTCGTGCCTTCGAGGCGGACGACGAGCGGGACCGGGAGGTTGACGGTTTTGACGGCGTTGATGATCCCCTGGGCGATGATATCGCACTTCATGATCCCGCCGAAAATATTCACGAGGATCGCCTTCACGCGTTTGTCCGAGACGAGGATTTTGAAGGCCTCGGTGACCTGCTGTTCGGTTGCGCCGCCGCCGACATCGAGGAAGTTGGCGGGGTTGCCGCCGTGGTGCTTGATGATATCCATCGTCGCCATGGCGAGCCCCGCGCCGTTGACGAGGCAGGCGATGTCGCCGTCGAGGCCGATGTAGCTGAGGTTGAATTTCGAGGCCGCGACCTCGCGAGGATCCTCCTCCTCGATGTCGCGGTAGGCGATGATCTCGGGGTGCCGGAAAAGCGCGTTGTCGTCGAAGTTGAACTTGGCGTCGAGCGCGAGCACCTCGCCGCCTTTGGTCACCACGAGCGGGTTCACCTCGAGCATCGAGCAGTCGCAGCGGAGGAAAAGTTTATAAAGGCTGGCGAAGAGTTTGCAGGCGAGCCGCATTTCGCTCGAGGCGATCCCGAGGAGTTTTGCGAGTTTGCGTGTCTGGTAGGGGAGGAGGCTGAGGAGCGGATCCACCGCCAGGTGCACGATTTTTTCCGGGCTGTGGGCGGCGACCGATTCGATGTCCATGCCGCCCTCGGTGCTCGCGACGATGACCGGAGCCGAGGTCGCGCGGTCGATCAGGATGGCAAAATAGAGCTCGCGTGCGATCTCGACCGACTTCGAGACAAGAACCTTGCGGACCACGCGCCCCTGCGGGCCGGTCTGGTGGGTGACGAGCGTCTGCCCGAGCATCTGCTCGGCGATGTCACGCACCTGGTTGGCGGTTTTGCAGAGATGGACTCCGCCCTGGAACCCATTGGTGAAGGTCCCCTTGCCGCGGCCTCCGGAGTGGATCTGGGCCTTGACGACAAGGTTGTTCGTGGCCAGCAACCGGGCGACTTTCTCCGCCTCTTCAGGAGTGGAGGCAACTCCGCCCGGAGAGTTGGCGACCCCGAATTTGTCGAGGAGTTCCTTGGCTTGGTATTCGTGGATGTTCATCAGGAAAACCACAAGTATATGGCAAGGGTCGGCTCCGCCGCAAAAGGAAACTTTGATTTTTCGCGCCGGCAGGGAGTTTTTTCCACGCGGCGGATCTGCGGCGGCCGGGCAAACAAGCCTTGCTGTGCGGCGGGCGCAGGATCTATTAGCTGACTGCCGCAATGAGAGCCCGCCTCCGAATCGTCCTGGCCGTGATCGCATGGGCGGCGGTTTGTCCCGCATGGACGGCGGAGGGGACGGCGGAGGCGGGGCTGACGGCGCAGGAATACTATACCGGCGCGGAGAGGCTTTATCTGGGCGGAAAGTATGCGGAGGCCTCGGAGCTCTTCGGGCGGCTCATCGAGGATTTTGGGAAATCGCAGGACGCGGCGGCGGCGATCCGGGGGATCCGGTTCCGCCACGCGATGTGCTTCGTGCGTCTCCGGAAGTTCGCCGATGCCGTCGAGCCCCTCGAAACCGCCCTCCGGCAGGAACCTCCGCTCCAGGCTCCGGAAATCCAGGAGCTCCAGTTCTGGCTCGGCGTCGCTCGGATCGAAAATCAAGATTATCCTGGGGGTCGCGCCGACCTGGAAAAATTTCTTTTGCTGTTTCCGGCGGACGCGGTTGAGGCGCGGAAATTTCCGGCGGCGGAAAAGATCCCGGAGGCGAGGCTACTGATCGGTTCCGCATGGATCCTGGAGGGGAAATTCCGCGAGGCCGCCGGGTATTTTTCCGGGCTGATATCCGGCCTGGCCCCGGACATCCGTTCGCGCGCGGTGGTTCTCCAGATTTACTCACTGCTGCAGGACGGGCAGAACGATGCGGCGATGAAGATCATCGTGGAGGAATTTCCCCGCCTCGGAGACTTCGCGCAGATGATCACGTTCCAGCGCCTCACGCTCGAACTCGGCGACCGCTGGCTTGAGGCAGGCGAATTCCGCAAGGCCCTCATCTGCCTGCAGCGCGTGTGGGCGGCCGACCGGCTGCTGAAGCACCAGGAGGCGCGGCTGGAGGAGCTGCGTCTCCGCACCGCTGGCGATCCCGGCGCGAAATTCCTTTTGGGACAGACGATCGAAAAGGTCGAGCGCGAGATAGAAAATTTCCGGAAGGCGGGGAGTTTCGATGCGTCCCTGCGTTTGCGTCTCGCGACCGCCTACCAAGGGATGGGGCGCTACTGGGAGGCGGCACTGATCCTCGAGGACATGCTCGCGCGGATGCCGCCCGACAAGGTCGTCGAGCAGGCTTCTGTCACTCTCGTGCAGATGTGGTTCGAACTCGAACGCTGGCCGAAAGTCGCCGCCGCCGCCGCCGCATTCCAAAAAAAGTTTCCGGATTCCCAGTCCGTTCCGCTCGTGCTTTACCTCGAGGGAATGGCGGCGCAGAAGGACAGGCGGTTCGCCGAGGCGGAGGCGGCCTTCGACGCGATCCCCAGCGGGCACGCGGAGTTCGCCCCGAGGGCGCTGTTCATGAAAGGATTCACCCTTCTGCTTGCGGAAAAATTTGCGGACGCGATCAAGGTCTTCGAAAAATTCGGGGATTCGTATCCGGGCCATGAACTTGCCGGGGCGTCGGCCTACTGGCGCGGGATGGGCTTTTCGCTCGACCGGAAGTTTGCGAAGGCGCGCGAGGCGATGGGCGGCTACCTGAAGCACTTCAAGGGCGGCGAATACGCGGGGGCAGCGGTTTTTCGAAAAGCCTATTGCGCGCAGCAGATGGAGGACTACGCGACGAGCATCAGGGAGCTCCGCACGTTTCTGCGGGAATATCCCGGCCACGAGGAAGTCGGCGAGGCCCGCATCCTCCTGGGCGATGCGCTGATGAACGAGGGCGAGATCCGGGAGGGCATCGGCGCGTTTCAGGGCATCCGCCGCGAGGAGACTCGATTCTACGAGGAGGGTGTTTTCAAGACGGCCAAGGCGCTCAAGCTCCTGGAGGAATACGAGCGCCTGCTCGATCTCATGACGGCGTTCCAAAAAGAAAACCCGCGCAGCCCGCGTGTCGCGGAGGCGGTCTTCCAGGCGGGCTGGGTTTATCGCCAGACTGGCAGGCCGGATCAAGCCCGCGAGGTTTACTGGGAGGCGATCCGGGAGCTCGGCGGCGACCCAGCGGCCCGCCCGGTCGATGATCTTTTCCCCGCGCTGGCCAGGCTCTACCGTGGCGACGAGGAGCGGTATCTGTCGCTTCTCGCTGGCCTTCAGCGCGACGCGGAAAAATCCGGGAAACCCGCGCTGGCGATGCGCGCGTTCTGGGCACAGGCGGCCGCCCGGAAAAAGTCCGACCCCGCGCAATCGCTGAAGCTCCTGCTCGATGCCGGAAAACTTTCCGATGTGCGGACGACAAACCCGCTCCTGCTCGCGGATTTCGCGGCGGCTCTCCGTGACTCCGGGAAAACCAGCGAGTCGCTGCAGCTCTTCCGCGACCTGATGAAATGGAACCCTGCCGCGCCCCAGAAAGCCCGCGCGCTGGCCGCCATCGGATTCGCGGAGATCGAGGAAGGACATGATCCCGAGGCGCTGGCCCTGTTCGAGCGGTTGGAAAGCGAGGCGCCCGGCTCGCTCGAAACCGGGCGCGTCCTGCTCGCGAAGGCCGGCATCGAGGAGCGGCTCGGGCACAGGGCCGCCGCCCGCAAGACCCTCGAAGCGTTGCTCGCCGCCGGAACATGTTCCGGAAAAGAAAAGGCCGAGGCGTTGTTCCGCATCGGACAAAGCCACATGGCAGACGGAAATCCCGCGCTCGCCATCCCCTACTTCCAACGGATCTATGTCATGCACGCCCGCTGGCGCGACTGGGTCGCCAAGGCCTACCTCCGCAGCGGTGAGGCCTTCGAAAAATTGAACGACTCCGGAAGCGCGAGAAAAACCTACGCGGAGCTGGCGCAAAAGGACGACCTCTCGGATCTGCCGGAATTCTCCGCCGCAAAAAAGCGCCTCGAAGCCCTCGGAGGCCCGCTCCCAACCGAAGGATGAAAACCATTTTCCTCTTTTTGCTTTCCGTCTCCTGCCTGGCCGCGCAGGACGTGCTCACTCTCCGCAACGGAGAATCCCGGTCCGGTCGGATCTCGGCCGCCGACGCCAATGCGTTCCGCCTCGAAATCCCGCTTCCCGCACGGCCCGGTGCCCCGCCCGCCTTCGCGTCGGTCTCGATCCCGAAATCCCAAGTCGCCTCGATCGCTTTCGCTCGCGATCCGGCACTCGAGGAAATCCTCGGATCCGCCGCGCCAGGACAACTGGAAAAAATTGCGGCCCTCTGGCCGGCGCAGCTCGTCTGGCTCGATGTCCCGAATTCGCCCGCCGCCCGGATCGGTCGCCTCTACGCGGATCTTCTCCTCCGCTCGGGCGGCAAGGAAAATGCCGGGAAGGCGCTGGAGATTTTCGGGCTGATCGAGTCGAAGGCGTGGAGCGATGCGGACAGAATCGCGGCCAAGCAGGGTCGCCTCCGCGCGATGGTCGCCACCGGACGTGCCGGGGACGCGGCCGGCGAGGCGGCACAGCTCGCCGCCGGCACCGGGGATCCCGCAGTCCGGAGCGAAGCAAAACTGATTCTGGCGGACTCGGCGGCCGCCTCGCTGAAGAAGCTTCTCCGTGACAACCCGCGCTGGCAGGATGACGCGGCCGCGGCCCGCGGGCTGTGGGGCGCCATAGAAATTTACCAGCTCGCCGGCGAACCCCGGAATGCTCTCGAATGTGCGAAGGATATCGCCATCATCTACCCC
>Ga0194039_1000750_pt1 | contig 18737 bp, 20 predicted proteins | sample JunL228m_MetaG_FD_148679 | JGI IMG/M metagenome (GOLD analysis project Ga0194039, IMG submission 148679) | Anoxic zone freshwater microbial communities from boreal shield lake in IISD Experimental Lakes Area, Ontario, Canada - Jun2016-L227-8m | ecosystem: Environmental > Aquatic > Freshwater >... | reverse complement strand
GGCCTATGATGTGATTGTTTCTTATTATCACCTGCCTGTCGTCGACGGGATAGAGTTCCTTGGAGACATGAACGGCGTCGAGCTCCTCAAATACCTGAAACAGCAGGGGAATACCACGCCGTTCATCCTCTATGCAAGAAATCCCGGCAATAAGGTCGTTCTGGAAGACATCAATTATGCTTCAGAGATGGCAGTCAGTGCCCGCACCCCGCTCTCCGAGCTCCGTGATATTATCAAGCAGGCTGTGCTCAGGAAGCGGTCGGAACGTGATCAGATCTCCCGCTACGAGATGCTGAATGCACTTCTATCCGCGACACCGCTTGCCATCAGCCGGGTCAGGAGTGGGAAATTTGACTGGGTCAATACACCGATGCATACAATGCTCGGGTATAATGACGGGGAACTTTTAGATAAGGAAATGCCCGTCATTTTTCCCGGAAGGGAAGAATACGACCGTGCCTGCAGAGAACTATCCATACGGATAGACGGCCAGGGGTGGGGCAATACTGATACGGAACTTCGCCGGAAGGATGGAGTTACGTTCAACTGCCGCCTGAGGGTCAGGCCGGTAGACCCCGCAGACCCGGCAAAAGGGGATACGTTTATCGCCGAGGACACAACGGAACGGGTGAGGCTCCTCGAAGCGGTGAAACAGGCCGAAATAAAATACCGTGAGCTTGTCCAGGACTCGCAGAGTATTATCCTGAAGGTGGATACCGAGGGGAACATCACCTTCTTTAACAAGGCTGCACAGGCGTTTTTTGGCTGGTCTGCAGCAGAAGTTGTCGGAAAAAGTATTGTTGGCACGATCGTTTCCCCAACCTCTCACTCTGCAAAAGAAGTGATCAGCATGATGGGTGACCTTTCACGGTCCGGGAGTGAGGGGGGCATCCACATCAACGAGAATGTGCTAAGGGGTGGTGAAGCGGTATGGATTGCCTGGACGAACAAACCGGTACGGGATGAATCGGGAAAAATATCCGAAATCCTCTGTGTTGGTAATGATATTACCAACCATTCCGGCCATGACCGGATACGGATCAGCATGGCCATGTGGAAAGACAAGGTGCTTGCAGGAACCGATGTCGCAGAAGAAGTATTTGAAGCGGCCTTTCATATCAGCATGGAGATCGCTCGGGAAGGACGCGAGGGAAAAGCGGTCGGTACCGCGTTCATTATCGGTGATACCGAGAATGTCATGGCGAAGTCGAAGCAGATGATCCTGAACCCGTTTGAGGGGCATGCAAAAGAGAGCCGGATGATCACCAACTGCGAGATCAGGGAGATGATCAAGGAGCTTGCCCAGCTCGATGGTGCCTTTGTAGTCAGCGGCGATGGGCTTATCGAGGCTGCGGCTCGCCGGATCACAATTGAGATGAGCAATGTCCAGATCCCGAAGGGTCTTGGGACCCGTCATGCATCGGTGGCAGGGATCACCCAGGTGACCAACGCCATCGGGATCGTCGTTTCGCAAAGTGGCGGAAAGATCTCGATCTTCCGCAACGGACGCATTATCCAGGAAATATCATAGATCGTTGAAATTACTAGAATATTTTTTATTCTCATAAATTTCCTGCCAGTCCGGCAATCTGGAAAATTGTTCAGATCGAATTTAGTTACCTTGTTGCACATTCCAACACTCACCCAGATTGTTAACAGGCTGATGTTCCTTACAATTTCCCCTGGTTTCCAGACCCCATCCCCTGTTTTTTATACTAGTGCCGCTAATTACTACATGCAGTATATAAACCTGCACGAGTTAATCAAATGAATGAGAGAAGAAACTACGGGAGTCCAAAGAATTTTGGCCCGCGTGAGATGACAAAGACAGTCTGTTCAGATTGTGGTAAGGAATGTGAAGTGCCCTTCAAACCCACCGAAGGGAGACCAGTTTACTGTCAGGAATGCCTTCCTAAACACAGGAAACCCCGGTTCTAACTTTTTTATACCCTTTACAGCCAGATCATTCAAGAGCAAATCCATGTGTCATCGGTTAGGCCCACCACTCCGACCTGAACCTTTCGCGATTGACAGGTGGATCGAGATCCTGACTTGTAAAGGAGTTACGCAGCACCCTCTAAAAAAAATTTTGCGTGCATATTTTGGATGTTCTAACTATTCAAAAATAGCCGATTTAACAATCTGCCATTTTGCATCATAGATTGTGATCCGATCAATTTTGTTGGCGACCTGTAATCGGATGAAAGTACGAATCGAACAATTGATATGATTTCTTCGACCTGCTTCTTTTGGGATTTTACAATCCTCGATGCAACATAATTCTTTCAAAGCACGATGATAATTCTCGATTGACCAACAAATTGCTTGTAGATTTCTTTGGTCCTGATCACCCTCATATTCTCTATCGCTAGAGAAAGGTTGAAAAGGATAAGGGTAACAGGAAAAGTATGAAAGTAATTACTGCATGCAGCATCGCCTGCCTGATCCTCGTGGTATTGTTCGCCGGATGTACGACCACGACTACTGTTCAACCGGCAACACCTGCACCGACATCTACCGTTATTGTCTCCACACCGGCACCAACACCCGTCACGGTAACTGACCAGACTCTTCTCGGGACATGGAACTTAAAATCCATGGTACTCCAGGGCGGTTCGGCATTCACGTTCCCCACAAATACGCAAATCACCGCAACCTTCGATAACATGGGAAATGTGGTAGGGTTCGCGGGTTGCAACAACTACAACGCCCTGTACACCCTGTCGGGCCAGCAGTTGTACACCGGAATGGGTATCACAATCGGGCCAATTGTATCCACCCAGAAATTCTGTGCAGCTACGAGTGATACAGAAACCACCTATCTCCAGATCCTCCAGAAAGCAAAAACATACACCGTCAACGGTGATGGCCTGACCATTACAGACAACTTAAACAGCATGCTGGTCTACCAGAGATAATCAGAAAAAAATATTTTTTTGTGGGGTCGCTTGGCAGGAAATTGCGACCCCCATTACCATTTCCCGGGACTACTACTCTATTCGTGCTATCAACGATTCCGATCTCATTCCTTCAACGGATCATTTTATTGTGAGAAACACGTTACACATCAGTAATGTACGGGACCTACAACGAAAATTTCTCCTACGAGGACCCTGATCTCACTCTCTCCATCAGTGGTCCCGCTGGAAACCGGCATTACACTCGCGAATGTTCCGGAAAAAGCGTCCGGAAAAATCTTGTATCTGACATCGGGAGCATTATCATCAACCCGGTTGAACCAGTGAACCTGCCGGACGGACTTGCCAACCACCTGGAAATTTCATTTGATCCGGTAGTTATCAGGCCCGGTGATGAACAGGTTATATACCTTAAATTCCCGGTTGAGACAGCGGTGTTCCTGGAATCAGGGGGCAACTATGATGTACTGGATATATTCTCCCTTGCCACCACAAAGTATTCGCTCTACGGGCAACCTGAAACAGGCTGTATTACAAAATGGTACCGGAGCGGGGTATATACAGCACTACCGGAAACTGATCCCCTGCGTGAAGGAGTTATAGAACTTAGATTCGGGAACTCGGGATCGGGTTGGGTCGAAGTCTCCAGGGCAGTTTTCCAGAACATTGATATGCACCTATATTATGGAGATATTGTCTCAATGACTGCAGTAATGGAGATCTGGAACCCGAAACTTGCCAGAACTTCGTTCCTGCACCGCCCGCTGATTACTACATTGACTCCTTCGGTTGAACTCTACACGGCCAGGAAAATCCCAATTGTCCAGCGGTCAGGCTACATAATGGAACAGGGGATCTCATGACACCTGTTGACATCCTTACCGGAATTGTTAACAGGACAATGCCGGAACTGAATTTTGAGCCGGAGCCGGATTTTATCGGCCGCATCTCAATCGCAGAGGTCCTTATCTTTTTCATTATCCTCGCGGTTGCCTTCATTCTCGGGAAGATCGTTGCAATCTACCTGAAGAAACGGTATTCGCACCAGATGAAAAAAGAGCGCCTTAACCTGCTGACCTTGCTGGCCAGGGTAGCAATATTCCTGATAGGGTTTTTCATCGCTGCCCCGGCGGTATTTGAAACTTCGATGTTCTTTGTCGGGCTTATCATCGCAGGTATTATCGTGGCTATTGCATTTTCAAGCGCAAAGATCCTTACTGATTTTGTTGCGGGTATTGCCTTGTTCTACGACCACCCAATCAGAATCGGTGATTTCGTTGAGATTGGAACAAGATCAGGTACTGTTGAGGAGATTCGGCTCCTTTCCACAGTGTTAAGGACAGATAACGGGGTCTATGTCAGGGTCCCTAACGATGAGATCTACACGACGGATGTTTACAATTATTATGCGAATGCTGCCCGTCGGTACGATTACGATGTTGGTATCAGGTATGAGGACGATGTAGAAAAAGCAGTTGAAATACTGGAGAAACTTTTTGACGGATACACGCACATCCTGAAAAATCCACCCCCGGAAGTATTTGTATCCTCATTTGATTCTTCAAGTGTGCAGATCAAGTTCAGGCTCTGGCTTCCGTCAACATGGATTAATACAATCGATGGAGCATCTTTTAAGACCAGTATTCTCCAGGAGGTTAAAAAAACGCTGGAAACCAATGGTATCCAGATTGCATTCCCACAGCAGGTTGTCTGGTTTGGTGATGAAACACTCCGCCAGGGTTTTGACCGGGGTCATCTCTAATCCCGATGGTTGCTATGCCAGGTAAAATAGAATTCATTTTTATCTACTCCCGACAATCCACCATTCAACGGATTTTATCCGCGATAAAAAAGACACTTCAGAACAGAGTGGATCGTCATGAAAAAACATCTAGTTGTAACCTTGTTCATTGCAGCAGCGGTGATAATCCTTGCCGTTGCACCGGTATCGGCGGTGGTCCAGGAGATAGTATTCCGTGGTACAATGGTCTCCATGAACCAGTCTGCAGGAACAATCACGGTGAATGCAGGGTATACCTATGGGTGTACCTTTGCCAACAATACTTCAGCGTGCAGTTGGAATCCGGCAACCCCGGAAAACCTGACAGGTACCGTGCCGGACCCTGCGGTGTTTACCGTCCTGAAAGCGGGTGACCCGGTCGTTGCCACGAGCATGGGCGGATCTGGCGGCACCTGGATTGGCGTGGCGAAGGTCTTCCCGACACCAGGTATCGAGAACTGGCTTGCAACGGATATTATAGGTGACCCTGATTCGTTGCCGGTGAATCTTGCAGCTGATTACTACTTTGTGTATTCTACTACCCCAGAATGTGGTAACTGCACAGGATCGGTCTGTAATGCGTTATCCGCAGCCGTCACCCTGAATAGTACAGACCTGACCGTCCTTCAAAAGACTCTCGGACGGGGGGAGAAAGTCGTTTATAACAGGCGGAACGATAATTCAAGTGTAATAATCACGTTTGTACAGGGGCAGGGACTTGCAGAAAAATGCCCAGGTAAGGCAGGAATGGTAGGTCTGCAACCGGTCTCAACGTTCATTATTCATGTGAACCAGGGGCTTGCAGCGCCTGCTCCAACCGTAACACCCCTTATAACCCCTGCAACGCCGGCGGTTACCGCAATGATCACCACCCCACCTTCCAAGGTGCCGGTAACGACCATTCCCACGACCAAAGCGGCAGGATCAATCCTCCTGCCATGTTGTGCACTGGGAATTTTTGGGCTGTTTATTGCAGCCAGAAAATTCTGACCTTTTTTTTATCGCTGCGATGGTGATGATGGTCGGACACTTCACCTGTTTTTTTTGCCTTTTTTTACATCCACTCAAATCTAACTGTAAATAGGGGCATTCCAATAGTTAATCACGCTCCCCGGGGGATCAATCGCCCGCCGCACTGGCAACTCCGGTCGGGATGGGGGTACAACCCTGCTTTCTGAAATTTTTAGGAATATAGTAGTTGAGCACTGCCCAAAACGTATCGTATTGGGGGCAATGGTTGGGGTGGAGGTCAAGTCCATATCATTTCCAATGGACCAGGGGAAGAACAAAGGGTTACCACTTCATTCTGCCAGAAGATTGAATGGACAAAAAAAGTGCCTTTTCAACCGGGCTGATATCAGGAGGTCATATTCATGCCTGATGGTCCCGTCTGGCATTCGTTCCCTGTCCGGTCCGAATTCATGCCAATAAATGAGCAGTAACCACCAGAACATGAGATGGCCCCCGCGCTATAATTCCTGAGTAGCTGGTACCTGTTCTCGGGTTCTTTCATCCATGAATCAATAGCCTGCCTTTCAATGCCCCGGGTGTACCCGTTCCACTGGCCATAGGCACTCTCAACCACGTTTTCATCGACTGAGAGACCGTACCTGGTCTTAAGAGAGTTCGCACAGGTACCTGTTTTAGGGTTGACATAGGCAAGGTACTCATATTGCTGCATGTCCTTTGCACGGACAAGGGAGAGATTATAGAGCCGTTCATCAAAATATAACGGTTTTCTTTCGTCCTGTTCCCGTAGCTGGTTGAGATATGCCAGTGCATCCGATGAGTCAGATGGCCTTGAAGCACTCTTGAGTGTATCTTTTGAGACCGACTGCAAAAGGGACCCGCTGGCAGTTACGGCCCCGGTAGCCGTATCGGTTACCATCAGGTACATTCCCGGAATAATAAGGACCAGTGCAACTATAATCATCGCAGCCACAAAAATTTTCCGCCGGTTAGTCCCCAGGAGACCTTTGGATTTACCGGTGGCGGACGGTACGATATCCTTGTCTGTTGAAAACGAGTACTCTTGGAGGTGAAGGTCCATGACAATGGCATCCATATCTTCAGGACGCAGGGTGTAACCGGCATCAATAAAACGGAGTTTTTCCGGGAGACTTTCCGTTGTTACAACACGGAACCATTTCACCCTCCGGAAATCAATCTGTCCTTCCGGGTAAACACTCCCCTTGCAGAAATATACCCATGAACCTATTTTTTTTAAGTTAATCTCACCGATATGAGTGAAATGGGCCCGGCAGATCATGATCATCTTGTCAATAAAGTCCTGGCGGTGGATTTTTGACTGGATGAACAGGTTCGGGAGTGTATGCACCCCGTCCTTTGTTTCGACCTGCCATTTTCCATTTTCCGACCCGTGGATAGTCCCGGAAAATGCCTTCAGGTCGAGAATTAGCGGGCCATGCCGGGTGAGAACCACGCAGTCAAGTTCCCCGTTTGCTATAAGGACGTTGGTCAGGAGGTACACCGGTTCATCCGGAAATTCTTTCGCGACAATCCGGGCTACCTCTTTGAGCTGGTGGTGCTCGTGTTCGAATTTTGTCTTCTGGCCGCGGAAAAATCGAATTCCCATACCTGCAATCCTGATTCCGGATTTCTTCGGAGTCCTGACTTCTCAAGTGTCCCAGGTCTTTACCATATAACCGATTGGCAGCTATCAGGGGGTTTAATTGGTAAAAAAAACCCACAAAACTAGTTATTTTATTATCAAGATATGTATATAAGCACTTCTCTATGGTATAGTCCCGGCAATGATAGTGTAAGAAAAGTTCTGTAAATTATGAGACCCCGTATCCTTAGGACCAACCAAGGAGGACGGTGTCATGGAACTATTAGACTTTGTAGGACAATATTTTGACGATTAGGATAGCGGATTAAAATCACTGTTGACATTTTTTCTCAACCTGGTAATAGAGTATGAAGCTGAGCAGCAGGTAGGAGCAGGCCGCTATCAACGATCCCCCGTTCACACGTATTTGATTGTAGATGCGACGTATCTAAAGGTACGATGCGGGTGCCGGTATATCAATCAGACGATTTTGCTTATAGTAGGTGTCAGAGAAGACGGATATAGGGAAATTCTCGGCATTTGAGTAGTTGATAGTGAAGATGAGGGGTTCTGGTTGTCGTTGTTTGAGGATCTTATGGACCGGGGTCTATGCGGTGTGCAACTCGTTACTTCCGACGGCCACCGAGGTATACGGAAAGCGCTTCTGCGAGCATTTCCTGGCACAAGTTGGCAGTTTCGCCATGTTCACTTCCTTCGTGCCGTTATGCTGAATCTTCCAAAAAGCACATATCCTGTTGTCATCCCGATGATTAAAGCGGCCCTGGATGGAAATGAAGATGATTTGGGATTGATTGCGGGGGAACTAGAGAGACGGGGGTATTTAAAAAGCTGCTAGTACAGTTGGGGGTTCGTGTTTGATCTGGGTAACTATCGGGCATTTCCAAAGAGTCATTGGAGAAGGATTCGTACCACGAATATGGTAGAACGGGTCAATGTGGAGATTAAACGCCGAAGTAAAGTTGTGGGGGCTTTTCCAAATCAGAATTCTGTGATACGACTAATTGGTTCGATATTGATGGAAATGAATGAGGAATGGATCACCAGTAAACGCTATCTGAATATGAACGAAGTCGAGGAGTCAGGGCCGGTTAATGGGCAAATTAACTCGTGCAGAAATAACATTTGTTGAATGAGCGGATTAAGATAAGATAGCGCCGCCGCCGCCGAAGGACGCCCCGTCGGCGGTTCAATAACGAATTTCAACCAAATGGAATGATTATGCTTCATTAGCGGATGGTTTTGATGGTGCATAGGAAATAGTGCCGAATCTTATGGAGTCGATTCGTTCGTTTTTTACCTATGAAGAATAATCGATTATGTGAGGATCGAAGCTTCGTTTTTACAAAAATGATCCTTACGCTACCCGCCCTTGGTTGAATGAGCACAAAGAGGAAATTGTTCTCGACTTTCTCCCACCATATAGCCCTCAATTGAATCCAATCGAACAAGTGTGGAAACAGACCAGGCAAAAAGCTACATATAATCGATATTCCCCTGCGTTTTCTGACCTCGGACAAGCTGTTCAGGTGCAGTTCTCTCGTTGGAGTCAGCCGAATGCGACATTGGCGCAATTATGCACAATTAATTAAAGCACCATTTATAGCGAGATCAATATATTGTTTCATTGATCGATCAGGGGGAAGGGGTGGGTTAACTATTCAACCTTCCTGATCCAATACCCAGCATTACTGGTGATTGGGTTGGAGGAAGGAGAACTCGTTGAGGTCGATGACCGGACATGGGAGAAAACAATCGAAAAGGGAGAAAAACCTATCGTTGTAATGTTCTATTCGCCGAACTGTTCATACTGTCATACAATGGAGCCTTTTTTCATCCAGTATGCGAATGAATTTAAAGAAACCATCGTATTTGCGCGGTTGAATATTCTCACGAACCAATGGACTGCAGAAAAATACGGTGTCCGTGGGACTCCTACATTCAAATTTTTTTGCAGCGGAAAACCGGTATCCGAACTTGTCGGGGCGGTGTATCCGGCTATTCTTAAAAAAGTGGTCGAAGAAGTCCTTGAACACGGGGAATCCTGCGCAAAGAACAGGACCGAAATCAATTATGACATAACAGGGTACGGATAGTCAAATTATCCAGATAGTTTGTGCAAATAGCTGGATACTCCTGATTCTGCACTATCATGCGTTGTTAAGGGAAATATCGCAGTGATACCCGGGTCCCAATCACACAATATTGAATCCCTTTGACCCCCATCGGGATCTCAACGACCTTTTCAGAATCGTTACGCGTGGATCATTGTGAGTATCATTTTGAATTTTGACAGCGCTTTCAGGGCGTGAGGCCGATTGGCTGGCATGATGATCATCTGCCCCTGTCCAAGGGTGAATAATTCACCAGATATTATAATCTCAACATTCCCGTCAAGGACCTGTACCACGGCATCAAACGGGGCGGTGTGTTCAGAAAGACCTTCATTTGCATCAAATGCGAACAGGGTGATTGTGCCGCTTTTCTGGAATACGATGGTCCGGCTCACTACCGCCCCGTCCTGGTAGGCGATGAGTTCTGCAGGGTCAAAGATTTTTCCGATAAGGTCGCCCGGGTTACTGGTTGTCATGATACTATTCACCATGTCATCCAGGTATATATGGTTCTTGACATCCGCCGGTTATCTGCGTTCATCAAGTAGTGCTGGCATTTTTCCTTGAATTAACAGGTTTTTCGGGTCTTAATTGATAGGTCTACTCTTTCCATTTTTTTTGGATCCGGGTATCGATTGAAATGCCCCTAAAAAAACAATAAAATCTGCGTAGATACTGCAACATCAAACCCACTGCATAGAAAACAAGGTATTAATATTATCTGCAAACAAATGTTGTTACAACAATAACAACAAGTGATATGGCATGAAAACGCAGTATATTTTAATAATCGCAATTCTACTGGTATTTTTCACTAGTCCGGTAATGGCAGGGACAAAATACATGTCAGGGTCTCCCGATCTCACGGCAACGATATCCGGGATCAATGAATTCAGTCAGGGAAAAGATGCGACCATTACGGTTATCGTCCAAAACAAGGGGTTGAATGACATAAAAATTATCCAGTCCGCGATTGCCAGTCCTACAGATCAGCCTAATACTGCAAAGCTGACGACGGTCAGTCTTGGAAGCGGTGCCGCGCCTCTGGTTATAAAATCAGACCCGCAGATGGTAGGGGATATCACAGGTGGAGCCTCAATACCCGTTCCATTTATTGCCCGGATCAGCAGTGATGCACCACCTGGGGAATATATGCTCCCACTGGAATTGAACTACACCTATCTTGATAATGCGGAACAGGTCGGAAGTGACAGCATGATCTACCACTACCGGCAGAAAACTGAGACCTTCCAGTTACCGGTAAAAATCAAGCCGCTGGTCACGTTAGAAGTACTCAACGTTGAACCTGAACATCTGAATGCCGGCAATGATGGTTACCTGAACCTGATCATTAAAAACAAGGGTTTTGAGAACGGGAAGAACGCGGTTATCAAGATCGTCAGAGACAGTTCAAGCCCTGTTGTCCCGGTTGACAGCAGCGTTTACATCGGTGATTTTCCCCCGAACAGCACCGTAACCACCCGATACAAAGTAACGGTCACAAAAGATGCCGGTGCAAAGACCTATCCTGTGAATATGATTGTTGTGTATGAGAACAGGGATGGGGATACGGTGACATCGGACCCGGTAACTGTGGGCGTACAGGTTGGTGGAAAGGTTGATCTGACTATCGTATCAGATCCAATTACGGTCTATCCGGGGACCGGCGGTGTGTTCAATATCGAATATGAGAACACGGGTGCAGCGACGGTCTACAGTGCTCAGGCGAGGATTAGCACCCTCGACCCCTTCACCAGTACTGATGATATTGCCTTCCTGGGTGACCTGAAACCTGGTGACCATGCAACAGCCCATTTCCAGCTGAGTGTGGACAAGGCCGCCACAAAGAAAGAATATGGGCTCGATTCCGAGATTCGGTACCGCGATGCCCTTGATGCAACGCATATTTCTGATCCTATGAAGGTAAAGATCAACGTGATTAGCCGGTCAGGGATCGGACTGGTTGTATCCAATCCAATCCTTGTAACGATTATTATTGCCGGGGTCATCGGGGCACTGTATTACGTATTCTTCTACCGGAAGAGGAAAGTTGTGTAACCGGGAAAAGAGCCTCTGCCAGGGTGCTCACACCAGGTTTTGGTTAACCACTTCTACATCCATCTATTTTTTCGAGAAATTGGCTTTAGTGAAATGCTCTCAAATGGATCTTCCCGATTAAGGCATTCTGAAATTTTCCCACGCTCACGGGGCTCATGGCCCGCTTGCCTGGTGACTCCGGTTGGAATAGGAATGATCTTGTAAATCTCTGAAATTTCCTTGAATGTCCCAATTGAACCCTTGCCTGATAAATATCTTACTGGGGGTGTGGCAGGGGTAAACCCCCCCTCCTGGTGACGGAGTCTCTCTCCTTTTTTGAACTCGCAGGGATTCAACTGAGTCTGATAATATGGGAAAAAACTGCAATGTTCAAGTGAATCCCCGGCATTCTTATGAGTCCCCGATTACGACATGGACTGTATAAGGACCCTCTATTTTTTTAATGACAGCCTGATGACATCGGGGTGGATCAGGTCGCAGGCCTCGGCCCATGTTCCCCTTCAACCCATCTTTCGTCATCTTTTAAATACTCTTTTTTCCAGATCGGGACTGTCTGTTTCAGCCGGTCGATTACATACTCGCAGCCGAGAAACGCCTCTTTCCTGTGCCCGGCACTTACCACGATAAGGACAATATTGTCACCAACCCGGAGTGGACCTGTCCGGTGGATAATATCAACGCTGTGTAAGGGGAACTCCTTCATTGCCTCTTCCCTGATACTGATCAGTTCCCGTTCTGCCACGTCATGGTACGCCTCCAGCTCCATGCCCTCTATCCCATCGTCGCGGACAATACCGATAAATGTGACAATTGCACCTGATCCACTGGATTTCGCCTCCTCTATAATTTTTCCGACCTCAAAATCGTCCTGCTGCAGCCTGATCATATGAAATATCCCCCTTAATCATTTACCCGCCGGCAACAGGCGGGAATACGGCAAGTTCGTCACCTTCATCTAGCTCCACGGCATCCCGGTCACTGCCGCTTATCCGTTTACCGTTAATCATCAGCACCACGTGGGATGCAACATTACCCTCTTTATCAAAGCAGGCATCCCGGAAATCCTTTGAACCTGCTGAAAGACTTTTCAGGGCACCCAGTACTGATGTGCCATTGTGAAGTTCAAGAGTGTTTTCACTCCCGATTATCTCACGAAACCTTGCAAACGCCTTTATACGAACTTTCATTAGAACAACTCCCCTGGATCGCCATGCAGATGGCTGCATTCAGTGCAGGACGGGTCACGTTCCACCTGGACTGTCTCGAGGACAGAACGCAGCCCGTCCCAGATCACGAGCCTGTTCCCGAGTAGCTTACCAGTACCGAGCAGGTATTTGAGCACTTCATTCGCCTGTATCATCCCGATGATCCCGGGTGTGACCCCTACTACAGGGAATATTTCTTTTGGAGGGGCTTTTGGAAAAATGCAGGATAAACATGCAGTCTTTCCCGGTAAAATGGTTGTTGCCTGTCCGTCGAACCCCCTTATTGCCCCATGGAATAATGGTATACCAAACTGGCATGCAAGGTTATTCAGGAGATACCGGGTCGGGTAATTGTCCATTGCATCGACAATTGCATCTGTATCCCTGACAAGTCCTGGCGCCGTTTCTTCATTGATGGTTACCCGGACTGCCTCTAACTCGATATCTGGGTTAACCGCCCTGAGTTTTTCACCTGCAGATACGGTCTTTGCTACCCCGATATCCTTTTCCCAGTGAAGGATCTGCCGGTTCAGGTTCGTTCTTTCTACGGTGTCGTGGTCAATGATCCGTATATGCCCGACCCCTGCGACCGCAAGATAGGTGGCAACCGGGCACCCGAGGCCCCCGACTCCTGCTATTACCACCCGTGCTGCTTTCAGCTTCTCCTGTCCGGCTTCGCCGAATAACATTATCTGGCGTTGGTACCGCTCCTGTTCGTTCCCGTTTAACATAGATGGGACACCGGCTCCCCGAGGAGTAAATTTCTCGATCCAAATGGCTTCGCAGTTATATTCTCACTACCAGATCGTTGTTACCCGGTGTTACAGGTCGAGCACCCGCAATCTTCCTTCTCATCGTGGTGAGCGTGGGCTTTTTCTTCCCATGGCGCAAGGTTATGCCTGGTCCGGTAATCGTTAATCGCCTTGTGGATCCCTTCTTCAGCAAGCACCGAACAGTGCATCTTAATCGCGGGAAGCCCTTCAAGGGCCTCGGCGACTGCCTTGTTGGTCACTTCCCAGGCCTCTTCAAGGGACTTACCCTTTATCAGTTCAGTCGCCATGCTGCTCGAAGCGATCGCGGCACCGCACCCGAAGGTCTTGAATTTTGCATCGGTGATCCGGTTGTCATCGATTTTTAAGAAGATCTTCATGATGTCCCCGCATACCGGGTTTCCTACTTCCCCTACACCATCAGGGTTTTCAATCTCCCCCACGTTCCGGGGGTTCATGAAATGGTCCATTACAGTTTTGCTATACATTACAATCTCCCAATTATATTGCCTGTTTTCCAAGCGGTGACATCTCTCTGAGGCGGCCAACCACCTTAGGGAGGGTGCTAAGCACATAGTCTACCTCTTCATCAGTGTTATCTTTATCAAGCGTCAGTCGCAACGAGCCATGCGCAGTCTCTGCCGGTAATCCAGTTGCGAGGAGTACGTGTGAGGGCTCTAGTGAACCTGAAGTGCATGCGCTCCCGGTTGAGGCACAGATACCGAAACTATCCAGGAGGAGGAGCATGGATTCGCCCTCAATGAAATCGAAGCTGATGTTAAGGTTACCTGGAAGCCTTAGGGTCGGGTGCCCGTTTAACCGTGTATGCGGAATTGATCGCTGGATGCCGGATATAAGCCGGTCACGCATAGCCCGTATTCGTGCTCCTTTCTCCTCGATCCCGGTTGTTGCTAGCTCTATCGCCTTTCCTGTACCCACAATTCCTGCAAGGTTTTCCGTTCCAGCCCTCCGGTTCCGTTCCTGGCCGCCACCGTGGAGGATAGTATCGATCCGGACTCCTTTCCTGATAAACAGGGCCCCTGTTCCTTTTGGCCCATTGAATTTATGGCCTGAAAGTGAAAGGAGGTCGGCACCAGTATTTTCGACTGAGACCGGGATATGGCCTACTGCCTGGACGGCATCAGTATGGAAGTATGCCCCATGTTCGTGGGTAACAGCGGCTAGTTCCCTTACCGGTTCAATCGTCCCTATCTCGTTATTGGCGTACATAATGGATACGATGGTTGTCTTCCCGGTGATTGCCCGCTCAAGGTCACCGGGGTCTACAAGCCCATACTGGTCGACAGGGAGATAGGTCACCCGGAAACCCTGTTTTTGCAGGTACTGGCAGGTGTGGAGGACTGCATGGTGCTCGATCTTCGAGGTGATGATATGGTCTCCCCGTTTCCTGTTGGCATACGCGACCCCTTTAATAGCCCAGTTGTCGGACTCAGTTCCCCCTGAGGTAAAATAGATTTCATCCGGTTTTGCCCCGAGCGCGGCGGCAACCTGTCCCCGTGCGGAATCGACTGCTTCTTTCGCCTCCCGTGCAATGGAATAGATAGAAGACGGGTTCCCGAAATGGTTGTGAAGATAGGGTACCATTGCCTGTACAATTTCCGGGTCCACTGCAGTGGTAGCCGCGTGGTCCATGTATACCAGTTGTCGATCTTCCATGCTTCACCAGGTTATTAGTAACAGGGATTGAACCTTCAAAAGGATTATCCCTCCGATTTCAACACAGGCCGCTTTAAGTATAAGGTTATTAGGTTGTGCAACTACCTTCCCTACGTGTTCACAATTGTGAATGTACCGATAAACCTGGTTCTTTCATCCACTTATAGGTTATGATCGTCCACCTCCAGTGAAAACGGAGCTGAGTATTGCCTGACCAGGTGGCAATCCAATGGTATTATCTCACGATATTGTATAATGAACAAGTTAATATCTAAAAACGGCCTTTAATAACGGCAAAACGACTTACAGCATCTTTTGATGACCCGGTACATTTTACACCACTTGAGTTTCTAAATACTCGAAAGACACAGACCACCAGGCAAACATATGAAACAGGATTGAAAGAATTTGCTGAGTGGAAGTTTGGAACCCCCGACTTTGATAAACTTGATAAATACGTCAGGAAACGGGACAGGTCGGTTATTCTTAAGGACTTACTGGGTTATTACAGATTCCTTATGGAGCCCAAAACAAAACGGATGGGAAAATCAAGGAACCATACTTCTTATCCAAAGCAACACGGCGCGGATATTTAATGAACGTCCGTGCGTACTTGGTCAAGTGTGATATTACATTTTCAGATTCACAGCTTGATGATATTGAATTGGTCGCAGATGACGTGATAGAAGATTTACCTTTCACACTGCAAACCGCTAAAAAAACATATGATCAGTTATCCATTCCACAAAGGGCTATCTTCCTGACATTGTTAAGTTCAGGTGCGCGAATAAATGAAGTTCTGAATATCCGGCTCCAAGATATATTCTGGGATGAAACACCCTGCCGGGTAACTCTCCCTATTTGCAAGGGCGGTAAGTCACGGGATGTGTTCATTTCAAACGAAGCAAAGGAATATCTCCAGACCGTATGGTTGCCCCGGAGAGAAGCATACATCGAAACAAAGGACAAAAGGACAGTTGGATTAAGGAACCGAAGATCACAACTAGGGACCAAAACGACAAACCCCTTCCCCTACAACATCCGGTTATTTCCCCTGGATCGGAACACGGTTCAGGAAGCACTAAGGCGGGGTGTTATTGCCGCGGGGCTTGAATCTAAAACCAGTAATGGAATAATGAAATTGCATATTCATTCAACAGGAAATTTTTTAGGATGATGTGTGGAAGGTATGGGAGTCCCGACAGCGCTGAGTATCTTATGGGACACGCCCCGGGATTACAAAGAAATTACCTTGTTCTTAAAGAATCAGGGCAATTAGAAACCGATTATCGCAAAGCACTTCCATACCTGGAACTACGTCATACCGATGAAGCAAGGGAAGCTCTTGAAACCGGAAAGCAACAGGCAATATCCATATCAGTTTTACAGAGTGCAAATAACAGGATACAGAAAGAGCTTGAAGAGCTAAAAAATAAATCCGCAATGCAAAGCGAGCTCGTAAAAATGATTGTCAGTGTCATCCCGGAAAGTAAACTTCAAGAACTACGCACAAAACCAAGATAATCCTTTTTTTATCACTGGTAACGGTGTTTACAAATAATACAATAATATATTATACGGGCTCCGTTTGTTATACTATAACACTATTGTAGTTATTTTCTAGAGAAAGATAATAAACATGGCACAGGATAATATAGAACTGGTAGAGTGGAAGTTGCAGACAGGATAAGCCTACCCGTGAAATGGTTTTAGTCGCTAGAGTAATCCAAGTGACACCCGGCCCCTGTACGCAGATGGACCATCCAGTGAAACATTCTGGAATAACGCTCCCTTGCTGCGCAAATGGAATCAACTTCCGCACCTTACTGAATGTTCAGAAAAACAACGGGAATTTCGGTAAATGCCCGGGACGTAGCAAAACAAACCCCTGAATCACACGCCCTGTGGTACTGTTTTTGGACGGGACTACGATAAGTCACGTCACAATTGATTGTAACCGAAATGGTTTGTAAAAAGTGTGGTCATCACTGGCTGCCAAGAACTGCAACGCCTCAGAGCTGTCCCAAGTGCAAAAGCTACCTTTACCGGAAGACGGTTAATTATCGGGGAACAGCATGAAGGATACTCAGACACAGCCGCTGAGTATTTCGGCTGACCTTCTTCACGACCTTTCAGAACAAGAGCAGACTCTTGTTAAAATTCTGGTGAAAGTGAAGCGAGCAGTTATAGTTCATGCATCCACTCGGGGGTCTACAGCAAATGGCTCTTAAAAAGGGAAAAGGTGGTTTTCCGGGCAAAGGAGACCCGGATATTGTTTCCGCAATACAAAGAAGATTTGATGAGCCACACGAATTATTGATCAGCGCTCCCGTGAACCACCAGGAGTGTGACACTTTATGGTACAACGTGCCACGTTAATCGGTTACACCATTAGCCGGGAAATGGCAGGACTTGAGATACTCAGGAGCTGCTTACTTGGTCGGCTGCAATATGAAAACATACCTGATTTAGCCGGGGGCAATATTGCCGATCCCGACAATGAATCTTTATTCTGAATGGATAATAATTGCAATCATGACAAGAGAAGGGTGAAAGGAAATGAAACTTAACTTTTTACAAGGGAAGTTATCCAGAAGACCTATCAGGATGTATTCACGGAAAGAAGCAGTCAGGTACTACCTTAAAAAAATAGATATCGTATTATCCAAGGTTCATACAGTCTTTGTTAAGTCAATGGACACATTACAGACCGAATTAAAGCCCTTACAACCAGTGGCTAAAAGTGGTCATACTGCTAATCAGAAAACTTTTGATAATGCCCGTAAATATCAGGAGAGGTCTTTTAATTTGGAAGATTTCGGAATAAGGGAATTTAACCAAAATGATGACTGGATCCAAATGGTCCCAGGAAAAAATAAATTACCGGGAAAAATATAATATTATACGTTTCACTGTAGCACTATACTATTTTTCAAACACTCATGATATTGGACGCAGGATGAAAATAAAGAAATTATATCTAAAAATATTTACGCCCCTCCATACCAGACGTGAATCGAATGATCAGATGTGACATCAGAGAATGTATATGATGACCGTCTCTCGGATGGAGCACCATCGATAGAAACCCACGGTTGGGTTGTTATAGGAGATCCCATGGGCCCCTGTACTGTGTACCCCACCATAGTAAACATTTGGGATCCATGATCGGGAACTGAAATGTCACCGCTGGGATTTATTGAAGCAGCACCAGTCGCGAATGCATGAATGTTGTGATTTCATCCCGTTGATACCGGCGGTGACGATGGAGATCCAGTATACTGTGACGATGGAGATCCAGTATACTGTGACGAATAACTGATCACTTTGTTGAAGGCTGTAATCCTACCGCTTGCTGAGCTTACTTCTGAGTAAACCACGTCTTCGCTCTTTACGTTGTTGGTTGTTCCTCGTGCTTCCTGGATGTGTGACTTCACGTAAGCCGATGCCGAGCCCATTGCCGGGATCTGACCGGCGGTTGTGCCGTATGGCTTAACGTTGATGTTGTAGTTCAGGACGACCGGCATGGTTGCGTCAGTACCGACAAACCTCTCGTTTGCAGCGGTTGTAACAGAGCCGAATGTCAGGTCGTATGCACTGCCTGCCTGGATGATGTTGCAGTATG
>Ga0194039_1000749_pt1 | contig 18749 bp, 16 predicted proteins | sample JunL228m_MetaG_FD_148679 | JGI IMG/M metagenome (GOLD analysis project Ga0194039, IMG submission 148679) | Anoxic zone freshwater microbial communities from boreal shield lake in IISD Experimental Lakes Area, Ontario, Canada - Jun2016-L227-8m | ecosystem: Environmental > Aquatic > Freshwater >... | reverse complement strand
GTCGGGCCGCCTGGCGGTTTTTCAGCGGGCGGAGGGATTCCGCATCCACGGCCTCGACATAATCGACGCGCGCCAGCGGAATCTTCCCGAGGGATTTTTTTGCGCGCGCCACGATCACGGGTGGGGAAGCGTTTGAGGAGGCGGCCTGCTGGAGCGCGGCATACAGCAGCGGAGCCGCGGCGCGCTCGGCGGGGCTCAGGCAGGCATTCCGCGAACTGGCGGCCAGTCCATCCGGCTCGCGGACGGTGGGATGGCCGAAAACCTCAACCGGAAAATTCAGGTCGCGGACCATCCGGCGGATGATGGCAAGCTGCTGCCAGTCTTTTTCCCCGAAGACCGCGTGGGTCGGCTGGACGACATGGAACAGCTTGGCGACGACCGTGCAGACGCCGCAAAAATGCCCCGGCCGCGAGCGCCCGCAGAGGGAGTCCGACAGGAGCGATTCCCCGACGGTTGTCGAGCGGTCGGGGAAATACATTTCTTCCGCAGCGGGCAGGAAGACCGCGTCGGTGCCGGCCGCCCGGCAGACGGCCAAGTCTTTGCGCCAGGGCCGAGGGTATGCGGCAAAATCTTCCTTCGGGCCGAACTGGGCCGGGTTGACGAACAGGGAAACAACGACCGAGCCGGTGCGCCCGGCCACTGCACGCGCCGATCTGATGAGCTCCGCATGGCCGCGGTGGAGCGCCCCCATCGTCGGCACGAAGACCACGCGTCCGGAGAGGCACTTCCGCCAGACTCGAAATGACGCAACCGTTTTCGCAACCTTCATTTTACGTTTGGTCACAATGCCACACCGCAAAATCTGGAGGGCGCGGCTCCGTCAGCGCCGACTTTTCCGATCCGAAATAGGGGACGGCACGAAGGCCATCCCTCCAAGGAACCACCGGTGGAACGGGCGTCCCACCCGAGCCCCCTCTTTTCTCCGCCGGGAATGGCTGCGCCATATTTTAGCGAGTTTCAGCGAGGGGAGCCCGTCGGCGAGGCCGCTGGAGCGGCTGGCAGAGCGGCGGCGGGAGTGCCGGATGCCGCAGGGCTTGCCTGCGGGATGGGAGCATTGAGCAGACTTTCTTGGATCGCCGTCTTTCCGCCCGCGTTTTTGGCGGTGATGATGGAAAGCAGGAGCGTGATCGCGAAAAACGACACAGCCAGCCAGGACGTGAACTTCACGAGCACGTTCGTGGTCTGCGCACCAAACATGTTTTCCGTCATCCCGCCGCCGAATGCCGCCCCGAGCCCCTCGCTTCGGGGACGCTGCATCAGGACAACCAAAACGATCAGGAGGCAAATCAGGACGTGAGCGGTAATGAGGACGGGCAGTAAGATGAACATGGCAACAAAGTATTCACATTAGCCGCCGGGACGACAACGTCAAGATGGGATCAATGAATTCTGAGGAGCACGTAAACGAATGCGACGGTCAGCAGAAAGGAGAGGGGAAGAACGATAAATATGACGATCCGGTGGCGGCCGAGGCGGCGGCTTTTAAAGAACCCGCGGAACCGGCGGGATCCTTTGGGCTTTTCCAGCGGCTCGCCCGGTCCGTCCGCGACCACCGTCTTCAGCGGATGCGCGAAGGGAACTTTGGGTTCGCTCGGATGGATCCGGCTTCCCGCGCCAGCGGGCGGCTCAGGAGCGACTGTCGTCTCCCAATCGTCCTCTCTGGCCGGCGCGCAGGCGTCCTTGCGGGGGACAATGCGGAGCTTGGTCCCCTTGACCACAGCGGAAGAAACGCCGGACCGGAATGCTTTGTGTGGAATATGCATCGCGGCTTCTCAGGTTGTCTCCGCCTTCCCCGCCGCCTTGTCAAACTCCTCCGGAAATTTTGCGAGGAAGCTTTGCGTCGGCCACGAGCAGGCTTCACCGAACGCGCAGATCGTGCGGCCGGCGATGTTGTCGGCGATGCTCCGGAGGTTTTGGGGATCCTCCGTCCGCCCGCCGCCGGCGAGCATGCGGGTCGTCATCTTGGACATCCAGAGGCTGCCCTCGCGGCAGGGCGTGCACTGGCCGCAGCTCTCGTTGGCGTAAAATTGGTTCAGGTTGTTGAGCGCCCAGACCATGTCGCGCGAGTCGTCCATGACGATGACCCCCGCGCTGCCGACCATCGTTCCGACCGACTGCAGAGTCGAGGCGTCCATCACGATATCGAGCATCGGGAGATCCTTCTCCACCATCGCGCCGTCCGAACCCTTGACGCGGATTTTATAGATTTCGTCCGCCCGCATGACCTTTGCCGAGCTGCCTCCGGGGATGACCGCTTTGAGCGTGCGTCCGGGTTTGAGACCGCCGCAGACGTCGAAGATGAGCTCGCGGAATGTGACCGCGCCGCAGGGGATCTCGAAAATTCCCGGGCGTGCGACGTCGCCGCTGACGCACATCGTGCGGGTGCCGCCGTCTCCGGGCGTGCCCATCCTCGCGTATTCGGCTGCGCCGAGGCGGATGATGTGTTTGACATGGCAGATCGTTTCGACGTTGTTGACGATCGTCGGCTTCATGTAGAGGCCGAGAACGGCGGGGAAGTAGGGAGGTTTGATCCGGGGGTAGGGGCGTTTGCCCTCGAGCGATTCCAGCAGGCTGGTTTCCTCGCCGCAGATGTAGGCCCCCGCGCCCTGGTGGACGTGGACGTCGAGGTCGAACCCGGTGCCGAGGATGCTTTTTCCGAGGAACCCATTTGCGCGGGCCTCGCGGATCGCATTTTCGACGATGCGCGCGGCGTGCGGGAACTCGCAGCGGATGTAGATATAGGCGAGGCGGGTGTTGGTTGCGAACGCGGCGATCGCGAGGCCTTCGAGGAGCTGGTGGGGATCCCGGTGCAGGATGTGGCGGTCCTTGAACGTGCCGGGCTCCGACTCGTCGCCGTTGACGACAATGTAGTGCGGCTTGCCGTCATCCCGGTTGATGAAGCCCCACTTCGTGCCGCATGGGAAACCCGCACCGCCGCGGCCGCGGAGGTTCGCGGCCTTAACGGCATCCACGATCTCCGACGGCTTCATGGTCAGCGCTTGCTTCAGCGACGCGTATCCGCCGTGCGCGAGATAGGTTTCCAGATCCGGCGCGTAGCCCGGCTTGACGAGGTTCTCGAAAATGATGCGCCGCTCTTTCGGATGGGGCGGGGAAAGGAATGGGGTCATGGCGATTTGAGTTTTTCGACGATCGATGCGACGTCGGAAGGTTTGATGTTTTCCACGAGGTCGTCGTTGATGAGCGCGACCGGGGCGCTGCCGCAGCTCGCGAGGCACTCGACAAATTCCACGCTGAACTTCCCGTCCGCACTCGTGGGGGGCGCGCATCCGTATCCGTGGTGCCCGGCGTGCGGATCCACGCCGGCCGCCTCGCAGAATTTTTCCTTCACATCGTGGCTGCCGGCCATCGCGCAGGCCAGCGTCCGGCAGACACGGATCACCGTCCTGCCGGCGGACTCGCGTCGGAACCAAGGATAGAACGTCACCAGCTCGAGGATGTTGACCGGAGTGAGGTCCAGCCTGGCCGCGATCCACTCGATCCCGGTGTCGTCCACGGATCCGAAATGGTTCTGCCAAAGATGGAGAAGAGGAAGCGAGGCGCTGCGCCGGGAAACCGGATAGCGGCTCACAATTTCATCAGCCTCCGCCAAAAAGGCGGGCGTCACATGGTCTGCCTGGCGCGGTGTGGATTCGCTCATCATGTGATTTCTCCGTTTTTCTTGCGCGCTCATCAAGCAAAACGATTTCGAGAAAACGATTCAAGCCGATTCGGGCGGCGATTTCCCTGTTGCTTTTGTCGGCCATCGGGAGCAAATATCCACAACAGACACCGCTTTTTGATGAACCAACCAGCCAGCACTCTCGAGCAGCTCAAGTCATTTACAACCGTTGTTGCGGACACGGGCGATTTCGAATCGATCCGGAAATACACGCCGCAGGACGCCACCACGAACCCGACGCTGATCTACAAGGCGGTTCAACGCCCGGAGTATCGGCATCTTCTCGACAAGGTGCTCGCGGAAAACCGCCGTGCTTCACTAACCGGCAACGCGCTCCTGAGAAAAATCATCGACGATCTTCTGATCGCGTTCGGGCGGGAAATCCTGGCGATCGTTCCCGGGCGGGTCAGCACCGAGGTGGATGCCAGGCTCTCCTTCGATACCGCAGCCACCGTCGAGAAGGCGCGGTATTTGATCGGGCTCTACGAAAAATCCGGCACGCCACGGGAACGCATCCTCATCAAAATCGCCTCGACCTGGGAGGGCGCGAGGGCTGCGGAAATCTGCGAGAAGGAAGGCATCCGCTGCAATCTCACCCTCCTATTTTCCCTGCCCCAGGCGATCGCCTGCGCCGAGGCCGGGGCACGGTTGATCTCGCCATTTGTGGGGAGGATTTACGACTATTACAAAGCCGCAAACGGCAGGGATTATGCCGGGGCGGAGGATCCGGGCGTCCAGTCGGTCGGCCGCATTTACACCTACTATAAGAAGTTCGGCTATGCGACCCAGGTAATGGGAGCCAGCTTCCGGAATACCGGGCAGATCACCGAGCTGGCGGGCTGCGACCTGCTGACGATCAGCCCGGAACTCCTTGAGGGGCTCCAGCGCTCGCAGGCACCGCTGGCCCGGAAACTCGATCCCGCCCGCGCAGCGGCCGCAGAGATCAGCAAAATCTCGCTTGATGAAAAATCTTTTCGTTGGATGCTCAACGAAGACCCGATGGCCACCGACAAGCTGGCCGAAGGGATCCGGAAGTTCGCCGAAGACATCGTCAAACTTGAGGAGATCATCAAAAAAAACCTATGAAAACCACCTGCCTCGCTGCCACTGCCCATTTTTTTCTGATCGCGCTCTGCGCGGGTTCGCTCCATGCGGGCGACGCGGAGTTTCCGGGTTCCGTTCCGGTGCTCCTGTCCAACCAGTCCGTGCGAAACGATCTCGCCCTCACGAAATCCCAATGCGCCAGCCTCGACCGGCTCCGGGCGGAATATAAATCCGACGCTCGGACGGTCACCGCCAAATCTCCCGAAAATGCGACCGCGCGAAAAGCGGCGAACGAGGCCCTCAGCCAACTCAACGCCCGCCACAACGCCGCCGCATTGAAGATCCTCACGCCCGCCCAGCGTCAGCGCCTGGATCAGATCGGACACCAAACTCTCGGCGGGCTGATGCTTTTCGTGCCGCGCATCCAGGAAAAACTGCAGCTCACCCCGGGGCAGATCTCCGACCTGAAAAAGTTCCGCGGGGAAGGGGAGGCCTTCGCTGCCAAGGTGAACCTCGCGTTCGAGGAAGGAAAAATCGGGCTCCACGAACGCCTCGAAACCCTGCGCGCGTGGCGCACCAAGCAGTCCACAAAAATTCTGGGCATCCTGACCCGCGCCCAGAAAGACTCCCTGCGCCTGCTGAAGGGGGAGGAGTTCAAACCCGCCTGAAATGTGACCGAGTTCCAACCCGCCGCTTCGGTTTTCTCCGCGTGGCCGTCCCCCTGGCAGGGTCGGCTCCTTGAAAATCGCGGTTTCTTTTGAACAGACCGTGGCAGTAAAATTCACACTGAGCACCCCGAGCACCCCCTTGCGGGATGCCTTTTACGTCGGGCTTTCCGTGCTCCTGTGTTTCATTGCGTCGGCCTATTTCATTTACAACCAGGCCAGCGCGCGGAACAACATCCACAACCGCCTGCGGCTCGAGGCCATCGCCTGGCGGACGACCGCCCTGATCAACCCGACAGATCACGCACGCCTCGCGGAAACCCCCACGGAAAAAACCGCCGCGGCCGATTATCAGAAGATGCAGAAAACCGTGCGGGACTCCAAGCTGGCCGAGGCGATTCTCTCACGGATTTATACCGTCACATTTGACAATGACGTTCCGCGCATGGTTCTCGACAGCGACGGCTTCCCGGCCAGGACATGGGAACGGCTCCCGCTTCAGCCGGGAAAAAGCGGGGATTTCACCAAGGAAACTCTCTACTTCTGCGCCCTCTCGGTTCAAAAAACCGGAAAAGGCTGGGTCGGGGAGATCTCCTATCCCGGCTCTTTGAATTCATTCGTCGTGGCCATGGTGCCGATTTTTTCCAGTCCGGGAACTCCCTCGGGCGTGCTGGTTGTCGAGTCCACGGCCGACCGCCTTCAACCGACGCTCGCCTCCCTCAAGTCCGCCGCCATGTCATCCGTCATTATCGGGGCCGTCGTCTCGCTGACCGTGGCTCTGGCTGTTTATTCCTACCGCCGGCGGAATCTGGCTGACGCCAATTTGCTCGCCAGTGCCACGCGGGCGGAAAGCGCCCTGATCGGTGCGATAGGCGAGGCGATCTATCGGTTTGATCCGACATCGGACTCTCTCGCTTGGCAGGGGAACCTACCCGATCTGGGTTGGCCGGAAAAAAACGACGCGCCGGCCAGCCGCACCCAGTGGCTGTCGTTCGTCCATCCGGACGATGTCGGGAAGTGCCGGGCAGCCTGGACGGGAACGGACGGCGCCAAATGGAGTGTCGAATACAGAATTTTCGGGAAGGACGGCCGGCTGAACTGGCTGCTGGATCGCGGCCAGCACATCGAGACCCAACACCATCGGACAGTGGCGATCGGCACGCTTTTGAATATCACCCCGCTGCGCGAGACGGAGCGCAGGCTTCGCGACGTGGTCGATGCCGCGGGCGAATTTATCTGGGAGGTCGATGCCAACGGGCATTACACCTACCTCTCCGAGCGCGTGACCGATGTGCTCGCCTGCCCGCTCGATAAACTCATCGGCCATCACCCGCTTTCCTTGGTGCCGCCGGAGGACATCGAACAGGTCCGCGGGAAATTGCGCGAGATCGGCGAGGAGCAGAAAATTTTCCGCGACTTCGAGCATCGCATGATCCGCGGCGACGGAAAAATCATCTGGCTCAGCCTCAACGGCGTGCCCGTCAGCAACATGACCGGCCAGATCACCGGCTACCGCGGCGCGGGGCTCGATATCACCGCCCGGAAATCCGCCGAGCAGGAACTGATCCGCGAAAAGGAATCCGCGCAGACCGCCAACCGGGCGAAGAGCGAATTCCTGGCTGTGATGAGCCACGAAATCCGGACACCTCTGAACAGCGTTTTGGGATTTGCCGATCTTCTCACGGAGACGAAGCTGGATGCAGCCCAAAAAGAGCAGGTGGATATGATCCGCCGCAGCGGGGATGCCTTGCTCGTTCTCTTGAATGACATTTTGGATTTCTCCCGGATTGAATCCGGCAAAATGCCGCTCCAGCCGACCTCGGTCGAGATCCGCAAGTGTTTGAGAGATGTTGCGGATCTCTACACTGCCACGGCCAAGGCGAAAGGGGTGGATGTCCGGCTGGAGGTGGATCCGGCCGTTCCGAATGCGCTTTGCACGGATCCGGGGCGGCTCCGCCAGATTCTTCTGAATCTCATCGGCAACGCCGTGAAGTTCACTCCCGCCGGGGAGGTGGTGATCACGGCAAAGAAGGGCGACGCCGATCCCAACGACGGCCGGTTTCCTCTGCTTGTGGAAATCGCGGACTCCGGAATCGGCATTTCACCGGATCGGATCGGCCGGTTGTTTCAGGCCTTTTCGCAGGCGGACTCCTCGACGACAAGGCGGTTTGGCGGCACCGGCCTCGGGTTGATCATCTGCAAGCGCCTGGCCGAACTTTTGGGCGGGGATGTGTGCCTGCGGAAATCCTCGCCGACCGGCAGCGTGTTTGCCTTGGAATTGCCCCTCGTGACCGTGCCGGTTTCCACCGATTCCTCGATGGAAGATGCCGCTCCTGAGGACGCTCGGACATTCGTTATGGACGCGGCATGGCGCGTGCTCGTCGTGGAGGATAATCCCGTCAACAGCCTGCTCACCCAGCGGTTGCTCGCTTCGATGGGCGTCGCAAGCGACTCCCAGCCCAACGGCCTCGCCGGGGTCGAAGCCCACGAGCGGGCACCATACGATATCATATTCATGGACCTGCAGATGCCGGTGCTGGACGGATTGGAGGCGACGGGCCGGATCCGGAAATTCGAGGCCTCCCGGCCGGAAATCCCCCCGGCCTACATTATCGCCCTCACGGCAGATGCCATGTCCGGCGACCGTCAGCGCTGCCTGGCTGCAGGAATGAATCATTACCTCAGCAAGCCGATCCGAAGACCGGAGATGGTTGCCGTCCTGCAGAAATCCTGCGAGGTGCTGAAAGCCGCACGCGGCACTTGATCCCGTGATTCTCGACACGCTCCGGTCCGCGATGGATCTCTACACCCACCTCCCGCGATACCGCGAAATCCTTGCGATCCTCTTTAAATATGGATTTGCGGACGTCCTGCGCCTCGTCGCCCTCCAGCGCATCCTGCGGATCGAAGAGGCCACGATCCGGATTCACCCGGACGACGCGATCCTGTCGAAACCCCTTCCGGAGCGGCTCCGCCTTGCACTGGAGGAACTCGGGCCGACGTTTGTCAAGTTCGGCCAGATCCTGAGCAGCCGCCGGGATTTGATCACGAACGACTACTTTATCGAGCTCACCAAGCTCCAGAACAGCGTCCCTCCGTTCCCGGTCTCCGAGGCCAAGGCCATCGTGGAACGCGAACTGGGCCACCCGCTGCACCGGCTTTTTTCCCACTTCAGCAAAAACCCGATCGGCAGCGCCAGCATCGCCCAGGTCCACAAGGCCACGCTGCCGGACGGCACGCCGGTCGCGGTCAAAGTCCAGCGCCCGGATATCGAGAAAACGATCGCCCTCGACGTGGCGATTCTTCACGACCTGGCACACTTCGTCGAAAAGCATGTGCCCGAGGCGTCCGGCCTCAACCCCATCGGGGTCGTCCAGGAGTTCACCGAGACGCTGCAGAGGGAATTGGACTTCGAAAATGAAGCGTCGAACGCCGAGCGCTTCGCCGAACAGTTCGAGGGAAACCCGCATATCCGGGTCCCGAAAATTTACCGCGACCATTCGAATGCCCGTATTCTCACGATGGATTTCATCACCGGCATCCCGATCACGGATCACGAATCCCTCGTCGCGAATGGCATCGATACCTGCAAGCTCGCCGTGACCATGACCGGCCTCATTTACGAGCAGATTTTCACGCACGGTTTTTTCCACGGCGACCCGCATCCGGGCAATATGACCGTGCTGCCGGACTCCACCATCGTGCTGTATGATTATGGAATGATGGGCAAGTTCACCCCTCAGATGCGCGAGAGCATCGCCCTCCTCGTCAGTGGTCTCGCGGAAAAAAATCACACCCAGACGACCCGATCCATCCTCGATTTGTCGGAGGAGGGAGTCGCGAAGGATCAGATGCTGCTTCAGGCGGAAGTCGAAAAGTTCGCGGAGCAAAACCTGAGCCGCCCGCTTCGCGAGATCAGCCTCGGAGCCGTCCTCAACAGCCTGCTCGATCTCCTCCGCGACAACCGCCTCCGGATGCGGCCGGCCTTCTATCTCGGCATCAAAGCTCTCGCGCAGGTCGAGGCGATCGGACGTGAACTCGATCCCGGCCTCAACTTCATCCAGCTCGGCGACCCCTACGCGTCGCGCGTCCTCCTCGGAAAATTCGGGGCCGGCAGGGTGGGGGGCATCCTCAAGGGCGTCGCCCTCGAAGCCCTCGACTTCCTCCGCGACTTTCCCGGTGACTTCCGCCAGCTCTACCAGAGCATCCGCCGCGGAAAGATCAACATCCCGCTCGAACATAAAATCGATCCCAAGGGCTTCGAACCCCTGCGCACGACCCTCGACTCGATTGCCAACCGCCTCACCAACGCCATCCTCACGGCCGCCGTGCTCATCTGCTCCAGCATCGTCCTGCTCGCATCGATCCCGCCCCATGTCGGCCATGTCAGCGTCCCGGGCGCGACTGGCCTGCTCTTCGGCACTTACATGTGCCTCCGCCTCGTGTTCTCCATCTGGAAACACGGCGGACTGTAAAGCTGCGATTCCCTCAGCCCGCGGAGTTTCGAGGCTTCGAACCTTCACGCAATCCGCTGCGAGCCAGAGATCGCGATTCCCGTCGCCATCCGATAAATTTCAACGCTTGTGTGAATAATCACGCCCGCACGTTCTGTGCGAAATCGCAGTGAAACTTGCTTCACAGGTTGTTCACACCCGGATATTCCCATCGTCCCAAACAGGATATCTATAACATCAGATAATATATGTAGTGTATAATAAAAGCCTGAAGGTGACTTTGTTTGTCTGCTTCGGGTTCATATCACCTCTGTAAAACAAATGGACTCAGAACATCGGCAAGATGCCGATGCTGCGTAGCATTGGCTTCCAGCCAAAGGTCCAGAAAAATCCAAGAGGTGATATCAGAGAGGAGACGAAACTCAGCGGTTAAACACCCCATGCCGGACGTTTCACGATTCCGGCACCTGTCGGCGGAGTGGTCGTCGGAGCAAGGTTGGGAGGATTTTTTCATTAAGCGCATTGGCGAGGGACTGCTGGGCCAGGCGGGCATCGCGCACGAGCCGGGCAAACTGGGGTGCCTTGGCGGGATGACGGAAGAGATAACGGAAGATGGTGCCCGGATCGGATCTTCCGGTTTCCGGATCCATGAGCACATGGCCCGGGATCGGAAGATCCTGCTCCAATGTATCGGTGATGCAGCGGATGGAAACCATGCGGACTCCGTTTCGTGAGCAAACGCCATGGAGGTGCGAGGATTCCAAATCCACCGCCAAGGCGCCCGTTTCGCGGCCCAGAGCGGATTTCTGTGCGGCGGTCTCGAGGATTTCGTCGGAAGTTGAGATCCGGCCGACGCGGAAATTCCCGGGGATCGGCAGGCACCGGGCGAGTTCGCTGTCGGTGAAATTATCTCCAAGCAGAACCGTTCCGACCGGGAGATCCGGTTGGAGCGCGCCGGAAAACCCGGCGGAGATCAACACATCGGGGCGGTTTTTCAGGATGAGTTTTTTGAGAGCGGCAGCGGAGCGATGTCCCATGACTCCGAGTGTCCACACGGAAACGCACAGTCTGTTCTGCTGGATTGCCCGGAAGCCGGCGCTTTCAAATTCGAGGGCGAACGCGATGGCGATCATGGCGGCGGGAAAAGGATTTCGTAAAGCCGGGTGGTGCCCGCCGGATCCGGCGCGGCGGAGGAGGTCAGCCCCGCCAAAGCGCGCATTTCGAAAGAGGCGGCTGCCGCCGCAGGAATCTGGACGAGCAGGCGCGATCCGCCATCAGGTTGCCCAACCAGGAGGGCTGTTCCTCCGAGCATGTCGGCACACTTCTCGATCTCCCGCCGGCGCTCGAGCGGGTTCCCCTGCCCCGGCAGCAGGACGAACTGACGGGTATCGGTGCCGAGCGGTGCGGGCGGCGGCAGGTTTTTCGAGGCGGCCAGTTCGACGGCTGCGCGAAGTCCGGGCGCCTCGGGTGCCGGCGCGGCTGGCTTTGGGGAAAATCCCCTGATCCCGAGAAGCAAGACCGCCAACGGAACCGCCAGCGCGACCAGCACCACCGCAAGCATCCGGACGGCCTGCGGGTTGAGTCGGAAAGGTGTGTGCTTCGGGTTCAATTTGCCTTTCAGAACGCCGCCTCTCTCCGGTTTTCGCAAGAACGGAGAACGCGGGATTGACCGTTCCCCCCGCGTGCCCGATATTCCCGACCCTGCTGATGTCCACAAAAACCACACGCAATTTCTGCATCATCGCCCATATCGACCATGGCAAGACCACTTTGTCCGACCGTCTTCTGGAGTTCACCGGAACGATCCAGAAGCGGGAGTCCCAGGAGCAGCTCCTCGACGCGATGGATCTCGAACGCGAACGCGGGATCACGATCAAAGCCCATCCGATCGCAATGGAGTACCGGGCGAAAGACGGGCACCGCTACAAGCTGAACCTTTCGGACACTCCCGGGCACGTGGATTTTTCCTACGAGGTTTCGCGTTCTCTGGCCGCCTGCGAGGGTGCCCTGCTCATCATTGATGCCGCCCAAGGCGTCGAGGCGCAGACGGTCGCCAACGTTCACCTCGCCGAAAAGCAGGGTCTGAAGCTGATCCCTGTCATCAATAAAATCGACCTGCCGAACGCGGATGTCGAGTCCGCCCTGAAGCAGCTCGAGGACATCCTGGCGATCCCGGCCGAGGAGGCGATTCTTGCCAGCGCGAAGGCCGGGATCGGCATCGAGGAAATCCTCGAGGCCATCATCGAGCGGATCCCTCATCCTTCCGGAAGGCCGGACGCCCGCCTCCGGGCGCTCACGTTCGACTCCACTTTCGACACGTATCGGGGAGTTGTGATTTATACGCGGGTCATGGAGGGAACCGTCAAGGCCGGCGATTCGGTGAAACTGATGGCGACCAATGCCACTTACGACGTCAAAGAAGTCGGGGTCTTCAAGCCCCAGCATCCGAAGTTTTTCGTCCGCGAAAAGCTCGTGGCCGGTGACATCGGCTATGTCATCGCCAATATCAAGACCAGCTCGGAAGTCAAAGTCGGCGATACCCTCACCAGCGCCAAAACCCCCGCCGCCTCTCCCCTCCCCGGCTTCCAGGTCGTGCAGCCGATGGTTTTCAGCGGCATCTACCCGATCAATACGGCGGACTTTGAAAAGCTCAAGGCCGCCATGGGCAAACTCCAGCTCAACGATGCCGCCTTCCACTACATGCCGGAATCCAGCGTCGCCCTCGGATTCGGATTCCGCTGCGGCTTCCTCGGACTCCTCCACATGGAAATCATCCTCGAACGCCTCCGCCGGGAGTTCGATATGGATATCATCGCCACCTACCCGTCAGTCATTTATGAAATCCTTCGCACCAATGGCGAAGTGATCAGGGTCGATAACCCGGATCAACTCCCCGACCCCAGCGTCATCGAGGAAATCCGCGAACCGATTGTCGCCTGCTATATCATGCTCCCGAATGAATACATCTCCTCCATGATGCAGCTCATCATGGACAAGCGCGGCGAGATCAAGCACACCGAGTCCCTCGACACAAGGCGCGTGATGCTGACCGCCGAACTCCCTCTCAATGAAATTCTTGTGGATTTTGTGGATAAAATGAAATCCCTCACCCGGGGCTATGGATCCATGGATTACGAACAGGCCGGGTATCGCGCCGGAAAACTTGTCAAACTCGATATGCTCGTCAATGGCGACCCGGTGGACGCCTTCAGCAGCATCGTCCACCGCGATAAAGCTGAGGCACGCGGACGCGCCCTCGCCGCCAAATTAAAAGAAGTCATCCCCACCCAACTCTACCAGGTCTCCATCCAAGCGGCCGTCGGGGGGAAAATCGTTGCCCGGGAAAATGTCAGCGCCTTGAGAAAGAATGTCACGGCAAAATGTTACGGTGGTGACATCACAAGAAAGCGGAAACTTTTGGAAAAACAAAAAGAAGGTAAAAAACGTATGAAAGCCATTGGAACTGTGAATATTCCGCAAGAGGCTTTTATTGAGGTTTTGAAGACGGGATGACAGAGTATTTTCCAAGGTGCGCGGAGTTTGCGCTTTTCGCAACCTCTGCGAATTCTTCCAGATATCCAGATAGACTTTCTGTTCAGACTTTTTGTTCATAAAAAGAATATATAAAAATATTACAATCATGTTTTTACTAACACCTCGGTATATTAATGAAGCCAAACACTACGCGCATGGAGCGAAGAAGTTCTTGGATTACAAACGCGATATTTTGCCCGCCGAGGATTTGGCGAAAGTCGAAGAAAAAATTGTCAGGTTAAAATCCGCGATGCGGCAGCGGAGCCGGAAAGCCGTGGGATCGGCCATTGGGGAGTTGGACGCGCTGATCGGCAGGATCTCCCCTCCCCCGAAGGATGCGGGGTGGCGGGAGAATGTGGAAGTGTTTTTGGTGGCGATCGTGATTGCGGCCGGCATCAAGGCGTATCTTTTGCAGCCGTTCCGGATTCCGACCGGTTCGATGCAGCCGACGCTTTACGGGATTGTGGGCACTCCGACCGACTCCCCTCCCCCGAACATTCTGGTGCGGGCGTTCGAGTTTGTCTGGCTCGGCCGGCATTCTTTCGACTTGAAGGCGCAGGAGGAGGTGATGGTGAGCGGACTCCATGAACACACGTATGCGAATTTCTTTACGTTTACCGATATTGTGTGCCGGAACCGGGCCGGCAGGGAGTCGACCTGCCGGCTTTTTGTACCGAGCAAGCCGCTGGCCGAACACTTCCGGGTTCGGCCGGGCCGCGAATATCAGGCGGGCGAAACGATCGCCTGCGGGCACATGGACACCGGCGACCAGGTTTTTGTGGACAAGGTGAGCTACAATTTCGTGAAGCCCGCCGCCGGGGACGTTTTCGTGTTCAAGACGACCGGCATCAGGAAAATCGAGGACGGGCTGGATCCGGCGCTGGGCTCCCAGCACTACATCAAGCGTCTGGCGGGGATGCCCGGGCAAACCCTGCGGATTGCGCCGCCGAAGCTTTTCGTCAACGGAGCGGTGCCCGCCGCATTTCCTTTCCAGAGGGTCATGGGCATGCAGGACGGCTATCACGGATACTCCAACGGGCCCGAGGGGGGTGGCAGCTTTTCGTTTCTCGCCACGCCCGAGGCAACCTTCGCGGTGCCCCATCACGCCTACTTCGCACTGGGAGACAACAGCTACCACTCGAGCGACAGCCGGGTGTGGGGGAGCGTGCCGGAGCGGAACGTGGCCGGACGCGGCTTATTTGTTTACTGGCCGTTCTCCAAGCGCTGGGGGCTCATCCGCTGATCAAAAAAAACATTTGTTTGGGATGGAATTGGACCGGGCCAATCGAATAGTATGCCTGACGATCAGCTGTGCAGCACAACCCGAAACGAAAGATTTATCCATGAGCGCAAAAGCCACATTGACCTATAACGGAACCTCCACGGATCTTCCGGTGATCGTGGGCAGCGAGAAGGAGCACGGGGTGGACATCGCCCGGCTGCGCGATCAAACCGGGTTGATCACATACGACGACGGGTTCAGCAACACGGGATCCTGCTCGAGCGACATCACCTTTATTGATGGGGAAAAAGGGATCCTGCGCTACCGCGGGTATCCGATCGAACAGCTTGCCGCGAAGAGCACGTTCATCGAGGTCGCGTGGCTCCTCATCCACGGCAACCTTCCGACCCGCAGCGAGCTGAGAAAATTTTCCGACATGCTCACCGAGTATCAGGTTCTGCACGAGGACATGAAGCACCACTTCGAAGGATTTCCGCCGAACGCGCATCCGATGGCGATCCTTTCCTCGATGATCAATGCTTCGGGGTGTTTCACCCGCGAGCTGACCGGTCCGTACGATCCCTCGAAATTCAACAGGCACACCGCGCGCCTGATCTCGCAGGTGCGCACGATCGCGGCGTTCGCCTACCGCAAGTCGCTCGGCCTGCCGATCGTGTATCCCAAACCGGAATACAAATACACCGCGAACTTCCTGCACATGATGTTCTCGATGCCTTACGGCGACGCCGAGCTCAAGCCGGAGGCCGTCGCGGCACTGGATCAGATCTTCCTCCTTCACGCCGACCACGAGCAGAACTGCTCGACATCGACCGTCCGCATGGTCGCGTCCAGCCGCGCAAACATCTTCGCGAGCGCGGCCGCCGGTGTCTGCGCGCTTTGGGGCCCGCTCCACGGCGGGGCGAACCAGGCCGTCCTCGAAATGCTGACACATATCCGCCACGAGGGCGACGACGGATCGAAGTTCCTCGAAAGCGTGAAATCCAAGGAGGGCGGCCATCGGCTCATGGGGTTCGGCCACCGGGTTTACAAAAACTACGACCCCCGAGCGAAGATCATCAAAGCCAGCTGCGACAAGCTTCTCGAGCGCCTCAAGAAAAGCGATCCCCTCCTCGACATCGCCCTCAAGCTCGAGGAGACCGCGCTCAAGGATTCTTATTTCCTCGAACGCAAGCTCTACCCGAACGTGGACTTCTACAGCGGGATCATCATGCGCGCTTTGGGCATCCCGACCGAAATGTTCACCGTCATGTTCGCCATCGGACGCATGCCCGGATGGATCGCCAACTTCAAGGAAGTGATGGACGATCCGAAGTCCCGCATCTACCGCCCGCGGCAGATTTACACCGGCCCGACGATCAGGGATTACGTCCCGATCGAGGCCCGCTGAGCAACCTCAGAGCAGATCCCGGAAGATTCGCATGAACCGGTCGGGGTCTTCCCCTTGGAATTCGATCTCGCGTTCGCGGACGGTTCCTCCGCAGCCGCATTGGATTCGAACCTCGCGCGCCAGCTCCTCGATCGCGCTCTGCGAAAACCCGGGATCGAACCCGAAGACAACGACGACCGACTTCCCGCCACGGTGGGATTTTTCTTTGCGGAACTGAAGCTTCCCGGTCGGGATCCGCTTTGCGAGATCTGCGGATGCCACGGGATCCGCCGGACCTGCGGGCAGACCGGGGAGATCAAGACCTGCGAAGGGTGCCTGCAGCTCCTCCTGCGATCCGGTGACATCGATCCGCAGCTTTTTTTTCATCGGTTTTCCTCGTGCCAGAAGACTTGCTGGCAGCCGCCGGCCGGCTTCCCAAAAAACAAACGGCTCACACAGAAACCCGCATCGGCATGATGACGTAGAGGAACGGAGACTGGATCTTCACCACGCCGGGGCTCATCTCGTCAATCAGCTCCAGAAAGACCTCGTCGTTGGGAAGGTTGCGGAGCGGATCCATCAGGAATTCCGGATTGAACGCGATCGAGAGATCCTTGCCTCGGTAGTTGATGGCCATGGATTCTTTCGCCTCGCCGACCTCGGGCGTATTCGCCGCGATGTCGAGATTGTTTTTTGTGAAGCTCAGGCGGACCGAGCTCGTCTTGTCGCTGCTGAGCAGCGACACGCGGCGCACGCAGTTCAGCAGCGCCTCGCGCTCGAGGGAGATCCGTTCCTTGGCCTCGCCGGGAATCACCTGCCGGTAATTCGGGTAGTTTCCCTCGACGAGTTTGGACACGACCTGGGCGCCGTTGAGCTCGTAGGAGGCGAGATTTTCCGACGTGGAAATCGTCACCTCTCCCGTCTCGCCGAGCAACCGCTGCAGCTCGGTCACCGCCTTGGTGGGCAGGATGAAATCGCGCTCGTGGCTCTTGGGGAACTCGATGTCGCTGTCGAAGAGCGCGAGGCGTCGCCCGTCGGTCGCCACGAGCGTCATCTTGTTGTCCGCGAGAGAAAATAAAATCCCGTTGAGCACGTAGCGCGTCTCGTCCGAGGAGATCGCATACGAGGTCTTGCGGAGCCCGTCCTTGAGCTCGCTTTGCTTGAGGGTGAATGATTTCGGCTCGCCGAATGTCGGAAACGCGGGAAACTCCTCCTGCGGCAGCCCGTAGATCTTAAAGAAGCTCGCCCCGCAGCGGATCGTCGCCGCGTGCTTCGCGTCCACATCGATCACGACCTCCGAGCTCGGAAGCTCCCGGACAATCGCGGCGAGCCGCCTTGCGGGAAGCGTCGTGGCTCCCGCGCGCTCGACCTTGGCCTCGATCGTGCAACGGATGCTCACTTCGAGATCCGTCGTCGTGAGCCGAAGACCGGAGTCAGAGGCTTCGAGGAGCGCGTTGGAGAGAACGGGGAGAGTCGCGCGATTGCTGACCACGTTTTGGATTCGCTGCAAACCTTCGAGGAGTGCTTCTTTGGTGACCGCTAGCTTCATGATAAAAATCGTTTTCTATATTCCCGCGCGCCGGATGTCAACCGCATGTTGATGATTTTCGCGGAGCCGTTTTTCTTGGAAAAAGTTTTCGTGGCGGTGCGGTTCAAAGCCGCAGCAGCCACGTGTAGACGAGCAGGTGGTCGGGCGGGATGCAGAGGTAATGCGGTCCGGGGACGACATTCCGGCTCATAAACGCGAAGAGGTGGCGCTGCCAGGCGGGCATCATCTTCTCAGGGCAGGAGATGACCAGTTCCCGCGCGACCACGTAGATCGCATCCTCCGGATCCAGGAGGAGTTTTCCGCCGCTCTGCTCTGCGGCTTTCCGCATCATGGCCGGCGCATCGGGCTCGACCATGTAGCCGTGCGCGGCGCGGACCACACAAAGCCCGCCCTCGCAGGCGGCGACAGAAACCGCCCCGACTTTTTCCGTGGGATTTTTCCACTCGGGATCCATGAGGAGAATCACAAGGCGGCTCCCGAGAACTTTGACGCGCCGGTGCTGTTCGAGAATCGACGCGACGGCGTGGGCGGGATTCGGGCGGCGGACCACGAAAATCTGCGTGCCGGAAACGCGCGGAAAATTCCCGCCGGCCAACTGCCGCCCGAGTTCGTCCGGCGACACCGTTCCGAAGCGCATCGTCTGCCGGATGATCCGCCGGCCGCGATGCCAGGTCATCATCACCGCCCCCACCCCGGCGGCCAGAAGCACCGGAACAAAACCTCCCTCGAAAAATTTGGTCAGGCACGACCCGAAGAGCGGGAGGTCGAGGCACAGGAGTCCGGTGAGCAGAAGCGCGCACTTCCATCCCGGAATATCCCCGCGCGCAAAAAGCACGGCACCGAACGCGATCGAGGTCGCGGCCATCGCTCCCGTCACCGCAATCCCGTAGGCATTCGCCAGCGAGGCGCTGTTGCGGAATGCGACCGCAAGAAACAGGCACACCGCGCCGAGCACAAAATTCACCAACGGAATATAAATCTGCCCGCGCATCTGCGTGCTCGTGTGACGGACAAAAAACCGCGGCAAAAAACCGAGATCCATCGCCTGGCTCGTCAGCGAAAAGACCGCGCTGATCAGCGCCTGCGAGGCGATCACTGTCGCCAGAGTTGCGAGCACGACCATCCCCGCCCGCAGCGCCCCATCGGGCAGCATCAGGAAAAACAAATTCGGATTTGCTCGTTCAGTTCCCCGAGCGCATGGACTTTCTGGTCGGG